>ERZ1034901.992-NODE-992-length-20818-cov-8.481241_pt1 | contig 20818 bp, 18 predicted proteins | sample MGYA00520628_ERZ1034901 | MGnify/ENA primary metagenome ERZ1034901 (study PRJEB33766, sample SAMN09781783) | gut metagenome | biome: gut microbiome | host: Homo sapiens | place: Madagascar | study: EMG produced TPA metagenomics assembly of the PRJNA485056 data set... | reverse complement strand
TAGCTGACTGATACTAATCGGTCGAGGGCATAACCAAGACGGAGATAGGTAAGAAAGATGTAGAGTTTCTTGTATACGGTTTTGAAGGTATATATGATGAGGCTGTAGACCATAAGGTTTGCAGTCTTTTTTTGTTCAGTTCAGAGTCAGGCAGAAGTGCGATACCCTTGACAATATGTGAAATTAAGCCTAGAATGAATAGCGGAAAGAGCAGTTGCGGATTATAGATTTATGAGTTAGATTTATAGTTTGTGGCTGTTTTTTGTTATTATGGAACAGGAGGTACATGATGGAGAATGCAAAGGTAAAAGACTGGGTACTTGATATAGGAGCTGATCTGATCGGCGGTATTCTGATAGCAGTGGGAATTTATAATTTTGCTCTGCATGCAAATTTTCCGGTTGCAGGATTTTCGGGTATTGCGATTATTTTATATCATATATTTGGACTGCCAATTGGTATAGGAACAATTCTGCTGAATGTTCCGGTATCCATATTCTGCTATAAGTTTTTGGGAAAAGGTTTTTTCTTCCGCTCGGTAAAGTCTATGGTGATTTCATCATTGCTGATGGACTATGTGGCACCATTGTTTCCGGTATACGATGGAGAAAGACTACTTGCTGCATTGTGTATGGGAGTACTCTGTGGTCTCGGATATGCATTGATCTTTATGCGGGATTCTTCAACAGGAGGTCAGGATTTCATCACAGTGTCCATTCGTAAGATCCGTCCGCATCTGACACTTGGTGTACTTACGATGATCTTTGACAGTACGACGATTTTGTTGGGTACATTGATTGTATTCCATGAGATTGATGGTTTATTATATGGTATTATCGTAACGTTTCTGATATCGACGGTAATGGACCATTTCATGTATGGTATTTATAAAGGAAAACTTACTTTTGTAGTGACGGAACATGGCAAGGCAGTTGTAGATGCGATTGATAAGATCAGTGGCAGAGGTGCGACAATCGTCAAGGGAGTAGGCGGATATTCACTGAAAGAAAAGGATATCGTTTTATGTGCATGTAATAATAAAGAAATGTATCAGATCAAACGTCGTGTGCATGAAATCGATCCGGATGCATTTACGATGATTGTAGAGTCTAATGAGGTCGTGGGAGAAGGATTCCAGGAAGGTTCATTCGATTGACACCAGATAGGGTACGGAGTATAATAAACTGACAGTATTTCGACAAAGGGGAATATATAAATTATGGAATTTAAAGAAAGAGAATTTATCCCGGTGTTGCTGGGTGGAGATATTAACACTTACAGTGTCGCACGGGCATTTTATGAACAATATCAGGTGAAATCATACGTATTCGGTAAGTATCAGACCGGACCGAGTTTCAGAAGTAAGATCACGATTTATGAAGGGAATCAGGCAATCGATACGGACGATTATTTTATGAAGCGGATTAATCGTTTCGCGAATGAACATAAGGATAAGAAGATTCTTCTGATTGGCTGTGGTGATAGCTATGTGGCACTTGCAAGCCGCCATAAGAATGAGCTTCCGGCTAATGTAATCGCACCGTATATTGATTTTGACCTGATGGATAGTTTGCAGCAGAAGGAACGTTTCTATGAATTATGTGAGAAACATGGCGTAGCATATCCTAAGACAATTGTATACAAGCGTGAGATGGGACTGGATTTTGCATGTGATTATCCATATCCGGTAATTTTGAAGCCATCGAACAGTATCGCATATTGGGAGCACCCATTTGAGACACAGAAGAAGATATATAAGATCAAAGATCGTGCAGAGCTTGAAAAAGTAATTGAAGAGATTTACGGCGCGGGTTATGATGATGATCTTATTATTCAGGATATGATTCCAGGTAATGATGAATATATGCGTGTGCTGACTTCTTATTCAGACCGTGATGGCAAGGTAAAGATGATGTGTCTGGGTCATGTACTGCTGGAAGAACATACACCACATGGTCTGGGCAATCATGCGGTTATCATTACAGAGCCGAATCAGGAACTGATGGGACGTGTGAAAAATCTATTGGAAGATCTGCATTATGTGGGATTTTCTAATTTTGATATCAAATATGATCAGAGAGATAACACATATCGTTTCTTTGAAATTAATACCAGACAGGGAAGAAGTAATTACTATGTAACAGGATCTGGATTTAATGTAGCGAAGTATTTTGTAGAAGATTATATTTATCACAACGAGCTTCCATATGAAGAAGCAACAGAGGAACACCTCTGGATGACTGTTCCTAAGGGAGTCGCTTATAAGCATGTGAAGAATCCGGAGTATGTAGCGAAGATGAAGAAGCTGGTATCAGAAGGCAAGATGGTGAATCCTGTATTTAAGAAGGGAGATCTTGGACTGAACCGTTTCCTTAGAATGGTAAAAACACATCTGAAACAGTATAAGTACTTTGACACGTATTATAACTAGAGGTATCGAAAGAATAAAATGGAAGAATTAAAGAACAGAAAGATGCTGGGGATCATAGGCGGTATGGGACCGGAGGCCAGCTGTTATTTCTACGAGAATGTAATTGCACATACGAAAGCGGAAAAGGATCAGGAGCATATTGACATGGTTCTGTTGAGCCATGCATCCATGCCGGATCGTACAAAAGCAATCCGTACAGGGGATGACACACATTTGATCAATCTGTTGTGTAATGATGCCAGAACACTGGAGACGTTGGGAGCATCGAATATTGCAATCACCTGCAATACATCGCATTATTTTTACAAACATATACAGAATGCAGTTAAGATTCCGGTGATCAATATGATCCAGGAGAGTGTGAACTATGCGGTACATAAGTATGACAATGTGAAGCGCGTGGGAATCATGGCGACAGATGGAACGATCGGCTCTAAGATTTATCACAAAGCCTGTAGAAAAGCAGGGGTGACGCCTGTGCAGCCGTCAGAAGAACGGCAGGCGGATGTAATGTCACTGATCTACGATGATATCAAGGCAGGTAAGAGTGGAGACCGTGCAAAATTTGATCGTGTGGTCAGTGAATTTATGCGCAAAGGATGCGATGTGATCATCCTGGCATGTACAGAATTATCCGTGTTTAAGGGTAAGCATGAAGTGGCATCTATTTGTCTGGATGCAATGGATGTACTGGTGGAAGAATCCATTCGCAGATCCGGAGCAGAGTATGTGGAATAACGTAATAAAGCAGAATGATCTGTTTTAACAGGAGGAAAAATAATGGCAGAAATGAAGCATTATACACTTGGGGAATATGTGAAGCTGCTGGAGGAGAAAGGCATGCTTGCAGAATATGATCTGCAGGGAAAAGACGGAGAAGAAATTAAACTTCTTACTTATGATTCCAGAGAAGTTACACAGGGAACGCTCTTTATCTGTAAGGGTGCTGCATTTAAGGCAGAATACCTGAAGAACTCAATGAATCAGGGAGCGGTATGTTACGTCAGTGAAAAGAAATATGAATTAGAAAAAGAAGTACCGTATATTCTGGTGAAGGGTATCCGAGATGCAATGGCGGTACTTGCTAATTTCTTCTATAATAAGCCGTGGGAAGATCTTGCAGTGATCGGATTTGGCGGAACAAAGGGAAAATCTACTTCAACATATTATATGAAAGCGGTTGTGGATGACTATCTGGTGGCACAGGACAAGCCGGAAAGCGCCGTGATCTCAACAATCGATATTTACGATGGTAAATCAAAAGTAGAATCACACATTACTACACCAGAGGCAGTAGAGTTACAGATGCATCTGCGCAATGCGCTGGACTGTAACATTGAATATGCGGAGATGGAGATCTCTTCACAGGCATTGAAGTATGGCCGTGTAGATGAGATGCAGTTTGATGTATCTGTATTTTTGAATATTTCGGAAGATCATATTAGTCCGATTGAGCATCCAGATTTTGAAGATTATTTCCAGTCTAAGATGAAGATGTTTGAGAAGTCCAAGATTGCAGTTGTGAATCTGGACGCAGATTATATTGATCAGATTCTGGAAGCATCAAAAGCAGCCGGAGAGGTTGTGACATTCAGCACAAAGAATCCGGAAGCAGATTATTATGCTTATAATATTCATAAAGAGGGAAAAGATATTCATTTTTCGGTAAAATGTGAAGCATTTGATGAGGAATTTGTACTTACCATGCCAGGCTTCTTTAATGTGGAGAATGCGCTTGGCGTAGTTGCAGCATCTGTGAAACTTGGCATTCCGACAGAATATATTCATTCTGGACTTCGACGCGCGAGATCCAGTGGACGTATGGAGTTTTATCACAGCAAGGATCATGAGGTCATGGCAATTGTAGATTATGCACATAACAAGCTAAGCTTTGAAAAGTTATTCTCGGCTATGAAAGAGGAATTCCCGGATTATGGTCTGGTAGCCATCTTTGGATGCCCGGGTAAGAAATCACTTCTCCGAAGAAAATATCTGGGAACGATTGCCGGTCAGTATTCTAAGATGGTATACTTAGTAGCAGAGGATCCGGGATACGAACCGGTGGAAGATATTTCCAAAGAGATCGCGCAGTATGTAGAAGCACAGAAGTGTCCGTATAAGATGATTGAGGATCGTGGAGAGGCGATCAAGGATGCAATCGAGACGGCAGAAGGTAAGACACTTCTTCTGGTTACAGGTAAAGGAGCTGAGACCAGACAGAAGTATGGCTGTGAATATCTGGACTGTCCTTCAGATGTAGAGTACGTACAGCGTTATCTGGCCGAGTATGACAGCAGACATTAGAAAGTTATAAAAGATTAAGGATTTAATGCCGATGGCGTAAATCATAAATGCGGAATGAGCGAAAGGAGAACATGTATCATGAAGAAACTGGTAGCAGCGTTATTAGCTGGAGTGATGGTATTTTCACTTGCAGCCTGCGGAGAAGAAGAGGATTTTGACGCAAAAGGTTATGTGGAGGGTGTGCTGGACGCAACTTATCATGGAGATTATAAGGCACACGCAGAGGATGTAGGAGAGAGCGAAGAGGATATTAAGAAAGAGCTGGAAGATAATAATATTCAGGTTGCCAAAGATGCTCTGGCTCAGTCTGGACTGACTGCAACAGACGATGAGATTGAGGCATATGTTGCTATGATTGAAGATGGATATAAGAAGATTACCTGGACAGTAAAAGACGCAGTCAAAGATGACAATGATAATTTTACTGTAGATGTAGAGATTACTCCGGTAGGTCTTCTGGATAATCTGCAGACAATCTTCACGAACAAGCTTCAGGAAGCAGTGGCAAATGGCGTAGATGAAAGTGGTTATATGGCAGTCTTTAATGAGTCTGTACAGGAAAGTATCAATCAGGCACAGACTTATGATCCACAGACAGTGACACTCAATGTTACTTATGAAGAGAATTCAGATGGTGATCATGTATACTCTATCAATGAGAGTGATATGGAGAAATTAGATTCTATCGCAACACATATGAACTAATGTAGATGTGAATACGGATAAAAGAGGCAGAGTAATCTGCCTCTTTTGTTACCATACAAGGCTTTTGGCATAAGATGATAGCAAGGAAGTTGTGGGATGTGTGGAAATGAGTATTCACATAAAGGAATTGATTTCAGGAGTAGAATATCGAGTTATACAGGGAACAACAGAGACGGTTGTGATGGAGATTGTATATGATTCCAGAAAAACAAAGTCCGGCAGTATGTTTGTATGCATCAAAGGATATCAGGCAGATGGGCATGATTATATCGAAGAGGCTGTAAGGCGAGGTGCAGTTGCGATAGTTGTACAGCAATCATATGATTGGAAAAAAGACCGGCTGCCAGAGCAGATTACAGTGATATCAGTCCCGGATACGCGTATTGCACTGGCAGAGATAGCAGCGGCATTTTATCGTTATCCTGCAAAAGAAATGCAGATTATAGGTGTGACCGGGACGAAAGGGAAGACGACCACTACCTATATGATACGGGAAGGTCTCAGACAGGCAGGACATAAAACGGGATTGATAGGGACGATCGAAGTTAATGCTGATGGCGCAGAGATAGGGAGAGTTCAGGCAGAGACTCATACCACGCCGGAATCGCTTGAACTTCAGCGGTATCTCCGGGTTATGGCAGATGCTAGATGTGATTCAGTGGTGATGGAAGTGTCATCACAGGCATTAAAGATGCATCGGGTAGATGGGATACATTTTAAGGCAGCGGTATTTACCAATCTGGGAGAGGATCATATTGGACCGGGAGAACATGCGGATATGCAGGAGTATCTGGAATGTAAGCGTAAATTGTTTTTGCAGACAGAGTTCGCAGCCGGCAACCAGAATGATGTGCTTCTGGAGGAAGTGTGGGCGCAGACTATTTGCAGAAAGGTCCGATATATGGTAAGAGCTGGGGAAGGTGATGACCAGAATACGCAGACGGCGGATTACGTTGCAGAGCAGATTGAGCATATTAATTTGCAGGAAGAACTTGGAATAACCTGTAATGTGAGTGGAAATGTGTCGGGAAGACTTACATTATCCATGCCGGGACAGTATAATATATCCAATGGGCTTGCTGCAATGGCAGTGTTGAAAGAAATGGGAGTGCCGGATGCAGTGATCTTTGAGACCTTGCGGGAAGTGCAGGTTCCGGGACGGATGGAGCAGATAAAACTTCCGATATTGACAGGATATAGAATCCTGGTGGATTATGCTCATAATGCTATGAGTCTGAAGAATAGTCTGAAGACATTACGGAGTTATCAGCCGAAGAGAATTGTTGTCATCTTTGGATGTGGCGGCAACCGATCAAAATCCAGAAGGATGGCGATGGGGGAGACGGCTGGGAGATATGCGGATCAGGTGATCGTGACGACGGATAATCCAAGATACGAAGATCCGGAAGCTATTATGAAAGAGATAGAAATTGGTTTGTTGAAAACAGACGTTTATTATACAATGATTGCAGACAGGAAAGAAGCCGTTTATTATGCAATCGAACATGCGCAGTCAGGAGATATGATCCTGATCGCGGGGAAAGGACATGAGAATTATCAGGAGATACGGGGCATCCGTTATCCGATGGATGATAAAGAGCTGGTGAGAGAATGTATGCAGATGTTATTGTAGATATTACACATGAAAAACTGGATAAAGTATTTCAGTATCGGATACCGGATACGCTGAAGGATCGTCTGTGTATTGGATCGGAAGTGATCGTGTCATTTGGAAAAAGTGATCGAAAGATTCGTGGATATGTGGTTGGATTTTCAGAGAAACCGGACTATGCGCCGGAGAAGATTAAGCCGATTCTTGAGATTGATGAAAAGGGCATGGCAATCGAATCCAGACTGGTACGTCTGGCGGCATGGATGAAGGAAGCTTATGGCGGTACTATGATCCAGGCATTAAAGACGGTACTTCCAATCAAGAAAAAGGAACAGGAGCGGACGAAACGTACCCTGCGTCTGTGTCTTACAGAGCAGGAAGGGAAAGAGAGACTTGAACGATATCTGGAGAAGAATCAGAAGGCAAGAGCCAGGGTACTTGCGGCGCTTTTAGACAGTCCGGAAATGGATTACGCTCTGGCAGTGAAGAAACTTCATGTGACCGCATCGGTAGTGCGTGCACTGGAAGATCAGGGTGTGTTGAAGGTGGCATCTGAGCGGGAGTACCGGAACCCGAAGATCCAGAAGCGGGAACAGAACGTGCTGATCCGGTATACGCAGGAACAGCAACAGGCAATTGAACAATTTCAGAGGGATTATCTGGCCAGAGACTATGGCACTTACTTGATACACGGTGTAACCGGAAGCGGCAAGACGGAAGTATATATGGAAATGATCCGGACGGTGGCGGCAGAGGGGCGACAGGCGATCGTACTCATACCGGAGATTGCACTGACCTGGCAGACGGTGATGCGTTTTTATCAGATATTTGGTGCCCGTGTGTCGGTGATGCATTCCCGGATGTCGGCGGGTGAGCGGTACGATCAGATGCAGCGGGCAGCAAATGGTGAGCTGGATGTGATGATCGGACCGAGATCTGCGCTCTTTACACCATTTCCGAATCTGGGATTGATCGTTATTGACGAGGAACATGAGAACAGTTATAAGAGTGAACAGGTACCGAGATACCATGCCAGAGAGACGGCAATCGCGAGAGCGGAGATGGAACATGCAAGTGTAGTACTGGGTTCGGCCACACCGTCTATGGAAAGCTATTACCGGTGCCAGACGGGGGAATATCGTCTGATAGAACTGAAGGAGCGAGTGGGAAACAGACCACTCCCGACAGTACATACGACAGATATGCGGGAAGAACTGGCACATGGCAACCGGTCAATCTTCAGTGATCTGCTCCGGGAGAAGATCAGAGACCGGCTGGAAAAGGGGCAGCAGACGATGTTGTTCATCAACCGGAGAGGCTACGCAGGATTTGTATCCTGTCGTTCCTGTGGATATGTGGTGAAATGTCCACATTGTGATGTGTCATTGTCAGCACATCGGAATGGCAAGCTGATCTGCCATTACTGCGGTTATGAAGAACCGATGATAAAAGTATGCCCATCCTGTGGATCTCGTCATGTGGGCGGATTCAAGGCAGGAACTCAGCAGATCGAGGATCTGGTGAAACGGGAATTTCCGGAAGCCAGAGTCCTGCGAATGGATATGGATACGACGAAGAATAAAGACGGTCATGAAAGAATATTATCTGCATTTGCGGATGGCGAAGCAGATATTCTGGTTGGTACGCAGATGATCGTGAAGGGACATGATTTTCCGGCAGTGACGCTGGTGGGAGTGCTGGCAGCAGATATGTCATTATATTCTTCGGATTACAGATCCGGAGAGCGTACATTCCAGCTGCTGGTGCAGGCAGCTGGTCGTGCGGGAAGAGGAAGTGCGCCGGGTGAAGTGGTGATCCAGACTTATGATCCGGAGCACTACAGCATTAAAACAGCGGCAAAGCAGGATTATCAGGCGTTTTATCGGGAAGAACTGGAATTTCGTGACCGGATGGGATATCCACCGGTGGAGAATATGCTGGCAGTGCTTATGATGGGAGAAGATGAGAACCATCTGAATACAGCAGCAGAATATCTGAAGGCTTATGCTGAGCGGATCGGTGGTGATTATCTGGAAGTAATCGGTCCGGCAGTACCGTATGTCGGTAAGGTCAGTGACATTTACCGAAAGATTCTCTATCTAAAATGTCCGAAATATGGTATGCTGATAAGAGTGAAAAATCAGCTGGAACGTTATATTAAGGTTAATTCCGGGTTTCAGACACTGAGAATTCAGTTTGATTTTAATCCGATGAATATATTTTAAGTGGTTCGGTTCTGGTGACCGGATCTGTGAAAGGAGAACAATAAATGGCACTGAGAGAAATACGCGTGATGGGAGACGAGGTTCTGAATAAGACCTGCAAGGAAGTGACTAAGATGACACTTCGTACCAAGTTATTGATCCACGACATGCTGGATACAATGTACGATGCAGGAGGAGTTGGACTGGCAGCACCACAGGTGGGCATTCTTAAACGTATTGTTGTAATTGATATAGGTGAAGGACCGATCGTTCTGGTGAATCCGGAGATCGTTGAGGAGTCCGGAGAACAGACAGGAGAAGAGGGATGCTTAAGCGTTCCTGGTAAATCCGGCATTGTAACACGCCCGAATCATGTAAAAGTCAAAGCATTTAATGAAGATATGGAGCCGATCGAACTGGAAGGAGAAGAATTGCTTGCAAGAGCATTCTGTCATGAGATCGATCATCTGGATGGACATCTCTATGTGGAACTCGCAAACGATGGCATCCATGATGTAGAGTACGAGGAGGACTAAGAATGAGAGTTATTTTCATGGGAACGCCGGATTTTTCGGTGGGAACACTGGAAGCGCTTATAGAGGCAGGACATGAGATTGTGCTGGCAGTAACACAGCCGGACAAGCCGAGAGGACGTGGTAAGGAGATGCAGTACTCTCCGGTAAAAGAGGCGGCACTCGCACACGATATTCCAGTATATCAGCCACAGCGGATTCGCGATGCAGAGTGTGTGGAAGAATTAAAGAAATATCCGGCAGATGTGATGGTAGTTATCGCATTTGGACAGATTTTACCAAAAGAGATCCTGGATATGACAAAGTATGGCTGTATTAATGTACATGCTTCACTGCTTCCGGATTATCGCGGCGCAGCACCGATCCAGTGGGCGGTGATCAATGGTGAACCGGTCAGTGGTGTGACAACTATGCAGATGGATGAAGGACTGGACACCGGTGATATGATCATGAAGACGGAAATCGTGCTGGATGAAAAAGAAACTGGTGGATCCTTACATGACAAGCTGGCAGAGGCCGGAGCAAAGCTGTGCGTAGAGACGTTAAAGGCGGTGGAAGACGGTACTGCAGTTCGCACGAAACAGGGCGAGACCGGTACGGATTATGCGAAGCAGCTGAATAAGAAGATGGGAGATATCGACTGGACAAAGCCTGCGGTAGAGATCGAGCGGCTGATTCGGGGCTTAAATCCATGGCCAAGCGCATATACTTCATGGAGTGATAAGACTATGAAGATCTGGGAGGCTGAGGTTCTGGATAAAGAGTCGGGACAGGCACCGGGTACAGTTGCAGAAGTAGATAAGAAGACATTTGCAGTGCAGACCGGAAAAGGGATGCTGAAGATCCTGAGTCTGCAGCTTCCAGGCAAGAAAAGAATGGATACCGATGCATTTCTGCGGGGTAATCAGATAAAAATAGGAGAAACATTGTAAAAAAAGTGTGAAAAACAGGTTATTGGCCTGTTTTTCGACTATAATAAGGAAAACGCATTACAGGGGGTAAGAACAATGTTTTATTATTATATGGATCCTACGTATATACTAGTGCTGATCGGTGTGGTAATCTGCATGGCAGCATCGTCTAAGATGAACCGTACATTTCAGAAGTATTCCAGAGTGCGCAGCCACAACGGAATGACCGGGAGAGAAGCTGCGGAGCGTATTCTGCACAGCCAGGGAATCTATGATGTGCGTGTAGAGCATGTATCCGGCAATCTGACAGATCATTATGATCCGAGAAATAAAGTACTGCGTCTGTCAGATGCTACATGGCAGTCTACATCTGTTGCGGCTATCGGAGTTGCAGCGCATGAGTGCGGTCACGCATTACAGCATGCAAGGGGATATGTACCGCTTTCTATCCGAAGCACACTGGCACCGGTAGCAAGTTTTGGAAGCGGTATTGCATGGCCATTGATCATTCTGGGACTGATCTTTAACAATAATATGTCAGTGACATTATTGAATCTTGGTATTCTTGCATTTTCACTGGCGGTATTGTTTCAGATCGTGACTCTTCCGGTAGAATTTAATGCGTCCAGAAGAGCCCTGAATCTGCTTGGCAGCACGGGAATGCTCTATGAACCAGAGGTATCCGATGTGCGTAAGGTACTGACGGCGGCAGCACTGACTTATGTGGCAGGAACAGCATCTGCAATCTTACAGCTGCTCAGAATTCTGATTCTGACTGGCGGAAGACGCAATGATTAAGAGTCTGAACAGTTACAAAAGGAGAATATATGGGAAATACAGTAAATGACCGGGAACTGATACTTGAGATTCTTCTGGCAGTGACCAGAGATGGAGAGTACAGTCATATTGCCCTTCGGAATGTGCTGGAGAATTACCAGTATCTGGACAAATCGGAGCGGGCATTTATTACGAGAGTAACCGAGGGTACATTAGAACGTATGATAGAACTGGATTATATTATTAATCAGTTCTCCAAGACAAAAGTCAATAAAATGAAACCGGTGATCCGGACGATTATCAGGAGCGCAGTCTATCAGCTGAAATATATGGACAGCGTTCCTGATTCGGCTGTCTGCAATGAGGCAGTGAAGCTGGCCGGTAAGAGAGGATTCTCCGGATTAAAAGGATTTGTCAATGGCGTGCTGCGCAATATCAGCCGTAACTTGGACAATGTGAAGTATCCGGATAAGTCAGATACGGTAAAGTGGCTGTCCGTAATATATTCAATGCCGGAATGGATCATTACCGAATGGCTGAAGAATTATGATCGTGAGATGGTTGAGAAGATGCTGCAGGCGTTTCTGGCTGAACGTCCAACAACAATCCGGTGTAATCTGAGTCAGATCAGCAGAGAGGAGCTTGCGGAAGAACTGAAGAAAGAAGGCGTGAAAGTACGCCTGTGTGATACCGTCGACAGTGCATTATTTATCAGTGGATATGATTATCTGGGAGCATTGGAAAGCTTCAGAACGGGACATTTCCAGGTACAGGATATCAGTTCTATGGAAGTGGCAGAATGGGCAGATCCGAAAGAGGACGAGTATATTATTGATGTGTGCGCAGCACCGGGCGGCAAGTCGTTGCATCTGGCAGATAAGCTTGCAGGAAAGGGACATGTAGAAGCAAGGGATCTGACACCGTACAAGGTAGATCTGATCCGTGATAATATTGCGCGTATGGGCATAGATAATATAGAAGCTGTGTGTCAGGATGCAACGGTATACGACGAAGCATCTGAGAAGAAGGCAGATATTCTGATCGCAGATCTACCATGTTCAGGACTTGGTGTACTTGGTAAAAAGACGGATCTGAAATATAAAATGAATCCGGATACACAGGAAGAACTGGTTCATTTGCAAAGAAAGATCCTGTCTGTGGTACACCGATATGTCAAGTCCGGCGGTAAGCTGTTATACAGCACCTGTACGATCCACAGGGCAGAGAATCAAGAGAACGCAGCATGGTTTGCAGAGCAGTATCCGGAGTTTGAACTGGTAAGAGAACGACAGTTCCTTCCAGGAGTGGATGACAGTGATGGATTCTATATTGCTGAGTTTGTCAGAAAGTAAATACAGCATAGTCTGAAGAAATGAGAGAATGACAATGGAAAAGACAATCGAAAAAATAGATATACGTTCCTTAGATTATAAAGAACTGCAGGAAGAAATGACGAGAATTGGAGAAAAAGCCTTTCGAGGGAAACAGATCTATGAATGGCTGCATGTGAAGCTGGCAGACAGCTTTCAGGAAATGACCAATCTTTCCAGGAGCCTGCGGGAAAAGCTGGAAGCACAGTATGTGATCCGCAAGGTGGATATGCTGGAGCATCAGATATCGAAGAAGGATCCTACGGAAAAATTCCTTTTTGAGCTGGAAGACGGCAATGTGGTAGAGAGTGTACTGATGAAATATAATTATGGCAATTCAGTTTGCATTTCATCACAGGTCGGATGTCGGATGGGATGCAAGTTCTGTGCCTCGACGATTGGTGGAAAGGTACGAAATCTGACTACATCAGAGATGCTGGGACAGGTGTACCGAATTCAGAAAATCAGCGGAGAGCGGGTATCCAATATCGTAGTCATGGGAACCGGAGAGCCATTAGATAACTACGATAATTTTCTGAAGTTTATCCATATGGTCAGTGATGAACATGGACTGCATATCAGCCAGCGCAATATCACAGCATCGACCTGTGGGATTGTGCCTAATATTAAACGGCTTGCAGAAGAAAAGCTGCAGATCACACTGGCTTTGTCACTGCATGGTTCCAGTCAGGAAAAACGACAGGAACTGATGCCAATCGCTTATCAGTATGATCTGTCAGAGGTACTTGCGGCATGTGAGGAGTATTTTGAGAAGACAGGACGGCGCATCACATTTGAATACAGTCTGGTGCAGGGAGTCAATGATACAGCAGAGGATGCGGCAAGACTGATTAAGATGCTGGGACATATGAATTGTCATATGAATTTGATTCCGGTGAATCCGATCAAAGAGCGCGCATTCCAGAAACCCAGCCGCAAAAATGCGGAGGAATTCAAAAATAAACTTGAACATAATGGAATAAATGTTACAATAAGAAGAGAACGCGGCTCTGATATAGATGGAGCCTGCGGTCAATTGAGACGACGTCATATTACTTCTAAAAAGGAGAACTAGATGAAATATTATGCAATGACTGATGTCGGAAGACGGCGTGAAATGAATCAGGATTATGTATATGCAACGGGGCAGCCGATCGGTCCGTTCCCAAACCTGCTTGTGGTAGCCGATGGAATGGGAGGACACAAAGCGGGTGATTTTGCATCCAAATTCACAGTAGAGGTTGTAAAGCGTGAGATTGCAGGAAGCAGGAGCAGAAAGCCGGAAAAAGTAATGCATGACGCGATACAGGTTGCCAACCGGGAGCTGATCCGTGTGGCATCGAGGGACGTGAAGCTGGAAGGCATGGGGACGACACTTGTAGTTGCAACGGTGATCGGTGATACGCTGTATTTTGCCAATATCGGTGACAGCCGTCTCTATTTGATAGACGATAATATAAAGCAGTTGTCCAAGGATCACTCTCTGGTAGAAGAGATGGTACGTCTGGGTGGTATCAAGGCGGAAGATGCAAGGAATCATCCGGATAAGAATATTATTACCAGAGCCATGGGGGTGAAGGATGAAGCAGAAGCTGATTTCTATGAATTCAGGATCAAAAGGGGAGATAAGATTCTGATGTGTACCGATGGACTTAGTAACATGGTAGAAGACGAAGATATGTTTGGACTGGTGAAGGGGTCACGGGATGTTGTCGAAGCTGTTCAGATGCTGATAGACAGAGCGAACAGCAACGGAGGAAGAGATAACATCGGAGTGGTACTTGCCGAACCGATTGCAAGTGAGGAGAGTACGTGGTGAGCATTTATTTAGGTAAGCGATATGAAGTGTTAACGAAGATCGGTGCAGGCGGTATGGCAGATGTCTACAAAGGCAAAGACCATATGCTGAATCGTTATGTGGCGATCAAGGTATTGAAGAAGGAATTCAGAGAGGACGAGACATTTGTTAAGAAGTTTCGTTCCGAGGCTCAGGCAGCAGCCGGGCTTCTGAACCCGAATATTGTTAATGTATATGATGTAGGTGAAGATCGTGGTCTGTACTACATGGTCATGGAACTGGTAGACGGTATCACGTTAAAAGAATATATTGATAAAAAAGGCAGACTGTCTGCAAAGGAAGTTATCAGCATCGCCATTCAGATGTGTAATGGTATTGAAGCGGCACATGAACGACAGATCGTACATCGGGATATCAAGCCGCACAATGTGATGATCTCCAAGGATGGCAAGGTGAAGGTGACAGATTTTGGTATTGCCAAGGCTGCATCGTCAGCAACGGTCAGCACTTCTGCGATGGGATCCGTACATTATACTTCGCCGGAGCAGGCAAGAGGCGGGTATGTAGATACCAAGAGTGATATCTATTCCGTAGGTATTACCTTGTATGAGATGGTGACAGGTCATGTACCGTTTGATGGTGAGACAGCTGTAGAAGTTGCTGTGAAGCATCTGCAGGAAGAGATTACGCCGCCATCGGAAGAAGTGCCGGATATTCCGTACAGTCTGGAACAGATTATTTTAAAATGTACACAGAAGAATTCGGAGAGACGTTATGATAATATGGAAGATCTTATCAAAGATCTGAAACATTCATTAGTAGATCCGGATGGCGACTTTGTACAGATCATTCCACAGAATAATGCGGATACTGTGATCATTACAGAAGATGAGTTGAATGATATCCGTGATTCTTATGATGACGCGGATGATTACGATGATGATAGCTATGATGACGGTTATGATGAGTATGACGATGATGACGATGATTACGATGACGAAGGCGAGGAGCATGACAGTGATGAAGTGAACCCGCGTATGAATAAGATCATGAAGATTCTTACGATCGTAGTAGCTGTATTGATCCTTGTGGTGTTGGGAGTTGTAGTTGGTAAGGCTACAGGTGTCCTGAAGTTTAACAAAGGTATCCTGGCACTTGATACAGAGAATAAGATCAAAGTGCCGAATCTTGTAGGCAAGACAGAAGGAGAAGCTAAGCAGATCCTGGAAGAATCCGGATTGAAGTGTAAGGTTACAGCCAGACGTGAGTCTAAAAAATATGACGAAGGATATGTTATTGAACAGAATCCGGAAGAGGGCAAACGCGTAAAGAAAGGCTATGACGTAGAGATCGTGGTAAGCTCTGGAAAGAAGTCAGAAGAAGGCACAATCCCGGATGTATCCGGACAGGATGAAGCATCAGCCCAGAAAGCTCTGGAAAATGCAGGATTTACCAATATCAAATCGGAAGCTGTGTACAGTGAAGAAGAGCAGGGTACTGTTATCGGTACGAATCCGACAGTAGGAACCAAGGTCAGCAAAGATACAGAGATTACCATGCAGGTCAGCAAAGGTTCTGAGAAGATTACGGTACCGAATGTAGTCGGTAAGACGGAGTCAGAAGCGAAGAGCGCGATCACAGGAGCAGGTCTGACAGTGTCTACTGTTGAGACGGAGTATAATGAGAATTATTCAGAAGGTCAGGTTATCCGTCAGGATCCGGCAAGTGGCAAGGTGGAAAAAGGAACCAGCGTCAGTCTGGTGGTAAGTCTTGGCAAGAAACCGGAGACGAAGCTGACGGTACCGAATGTGGTCAATGTATCAGAGGCGAGTGCGCGACAGATGATCAGTAATGCAGGACTGACTGTATCAGATACAACATATATTTCCAGTGATACAGTGGCAGCAGGCTGCGTTATCAGCTGCAGTCCTGGCGTTGGTTCTGAAGTATCCAAGGGCACCGGCGTGAGCCTTGTAATCAGTACAGGTTCATCAGCTTCTGGTGGTAATACGGGAAATGAGCAGTAATTATGCAGGGTAAGATAGTGAAAGGTATTGCCGGATTCTACTATGTTCACATAGTAGAATTCGGTATTTACGAATGTAAGGCAAAAGGTATTTTTCGAAAAAAAGGCACTAAACCACTGGTTGGTGATAATGTAGAGATTGATATTCTGGACGAAGAGACAAAAATGGGTAATATCCGTGAGATACTGCCCAGAAAGAATGAACTGATCCGTCCGGCAGTTGCCAATGTGGATCAGGCACTTGTGGTATTTGCGGTAAAGAAGCCGGCCCCACATTTTAATCTGTTGGATCGTTTTCTGGTTATGATGGAAAGCAAGGACATACCTGTTGTATTGTGCTTTAATAAACAAGATGTGGCCTCACCGGAAGAGATGCAGGAGATCAGGGAGATTTACGAGCCATCTGGATATCGTGTAGTATTTATCAGCGCACGGATGGAAGAGAATATTGACGAGATCAGAGAACTGCTGGAAGGAAAGACAACAACGGTGGCAGGACCATCCGGTGTGGGTAAGTCTTCGCTGATCAATCGTCTGCAACAGGAGATACAGATGGAGACGGGGGCAATCAGCCAGAAGATTGACCGCGGCAAGCACACTACAAGACATTCCGAGCTGATTACAGTAGATGAGAATACATATATCATGGATACTCCGGGATTCAGTTCGCTGTATACCAATGATTTTGAAAAGGAAGAACTCAAACAGTATTTTCCGGAATTTGAACCATATGAAGGACAGTGCAGATTCAACGGATGCGATCATGTGCATGAACCGGACTGTGCGGTGAAGCATGCATTGGAAGAAGGTAGGATCAGCCAGGTAAGATATCAGAATTACCTGGAATTATATAAAGAACTAAAGGAAAAGAGGAGGTACTAGAATGAAGTACGTAATTGCTCCTTCCATTCTGTCAGCAGATTTTACACAGCTTGGTAAGGATATCAAAGAAACAGAAGAAGGCGGCGCAGCTTATCTGCACTTTGACGTTATGGATGGTATGTTTGTGCCAAATATATCTTTCGGAATTCCGGTTATGAAGTCGATCCGTAAGGCAACACACCAGGTGATGGATGCACATCTTATGGTGCAGGATCCAATCCGTTATGTGAAAGCGTTTAAAGAGGCAGGCGCAGACCTGATCACGGTACATCTTGAGGCATGTCCGGATGTACGCAAGACGTTGACGGAGATTAAAGATCTTGGAATTATGGCAGGACTTTCTATCTGTCCTGAGACACCGGTAGAAGAGATCCGTGAATATCTGGAATATGTAGATATGATACTGATCATGTCTGTGCATCCGGGTGCAGGTGGACAGAAGTTCATGGAAGAATCACTGGATCGTATCCGTGAGACCAGAAAAATGATTGAAGAAAGCGGAAAAGAGATTGATATTCAGGTTGATGGCGGTGTGAAGTTTGAGAATGCCCGTAAGATCCTGGATGCAGGAGCTAATATTCTGGTAGCCGGTTCTGCTGTATTCGGTGATAACATTGTTGAAAATACAAGAAAATTTGTGGAGATATTCAGAGACTATGAGTAAGTGTGCGATCATTGTCAGTGGGGGAACTCTTGATGAGGCATTGGCATTTGAAACGCTTAGGGAGTATGAAGAACCATGTGTGATCGGTGTGGATCGGGGCGTAGAATTTCTCTATCGCCACAAGATCCGTCCGAATTATATCGTAGGAGATTTTGACAGTCTGCCAGAGGAGATCGTTACCTATTACAAGGAGCGGAACGATGTACCGATCCGGGAGTTTAATCCGGTGAAGGATGCAACGGATACCGAGATTGCGGTGCGTCTTGGTATGACGCTGGGATGTAGTAAGCTGATCATTCTGGGTGCGACAGGTGGAAGACTGGATCATTTCTGGGCAAATGTACAGACTCTGATGATTTCACACAAGGCAGGCATCTATGCTGAGATTCTGGATACACAGAATCGGATCCGTCTGATCGGTGGTGAGACGCATATCCGTAGGGAAGATATGTACGGTCCGTATTTCAGTGTATTTCCGTTAGGTGAGATTGTCTATGGATTTAATATTATCGGGGCAAAGTATCCGCTCAGGGATCATACGTTGACACCGTATGACAGTCTCTGCGTGAGCAATGAGATCGCGGAAGGCGAAGATGAAGCGGTGATCGATTATTCCGGAGGTACCGTGATACTGATGGAGACGAGAGATCGTTAAATAACAAAAGTAAAAAGACTATGCATACGGACAAGATAGTAAAGTGGTTCCAAATGCATAGTCTTTTATTATGCGCTGAACAGGAAATTAGTGGAAATACATAAAAATATTAAGAAAAACAATAGAATTTTAATAATTAATCCAAAAATATTCTATTCTTTCCGGTCTGGTTCGTTATTATAATTAAATTAATCAATTAAGCGAAGGGCTTATAGAACAAAACAACCAAATGGGAGGAAAGAAAAATGAAAAGAAAAGTAATTGCAACAATGCTGGCAGCAACGCTTGCATTATCTCTGGCAGGCTGTGGCGGATCTTCAGGTTCATCTGATTCATCTAAGTCATCAAGTTCTTCAGAGAGCAGCACAGCCAACAAAGATAAACCACTGTGCTGGTTCAACCGTCAGCCATCCAACAGTTCAACCGGAGAGCTGGATCAGGATGCACTGAATTTTAACAAAGATACTTATTATGTAGGATTTGATGCTAACCAGGGTGCTGAACTTCAGGGTCAGATGGTTGTAGATTATATCAAAGCTAATGCGGACAAGATCGACAGAAATGGTGACGGAGTGATCGGTTACGTACTTGCGATCGGAGATATCGGACATAATGATTCAATTGCACGTACACGCGGTGTTCGTTCAGCTCTTGGTACAGGCGTAGAAACTGATGGCAATGTTGATTCTACTCCGGCAGGAACAAATGTAGACGGCTCATCTAAAGTTGTTCAGGATGCTACTATTGAGATTGATGGAAAGACATTTACAATCCGTGAATTAGCATCTCAGGAAATGAAGAACTCAGCAGGAGCAACATGGGATGCGGCTACAGCCGGTAATGCAATCGGAACATGGACAGCATCATTTGGCGATGAGATTGATGTTGTTGTTTCTAACAATGATGGTATGGGAATGTCAATGTTCAATGCATGGGCAAAAGACAGCAAAGTTCCTACATTTGGATATGATGCAAACAGTGATGCGGTAGCAGCTATCGCTGAAGGATACGGCGGAACAATTTCACAGCATGCAGATGTTCAGGCTTATCTGACGCTGAGAGTTCTCCGTAACTCACTTGACGGAGTAGATATTGATACAGGTATCGGTACAGCTGATGAGGCTGGTAACTGCCTGACAGAAGGTGAAGATTACAGATACAGCGAAGAAGAAAGATCTTACTACGCATTGAATGTTGCAGTAACAGCTGATAACTACAAAGACTTTACAGATTCTACCAAGATTTATGATAAGGTTTCTAATCAGCTGGATTCAGAGAAGAGCCCATCTAAGAAAGTATGGCTGAACATTTACAACTCATCTGATAATTTCCTGAGTTCTACATATCAGCCACTGCTTGAGAACTACGATGATCTTCTTAACTTATCTGTAGATTACATCGGTGGAGATGGACAGACAGAGTCTAATATCACAAACCGTCTTGGTAATCCTGGAGAGTATGATGCATTTGCAATTAACATGGTTAAGACAGATAACGCAGCAGCATATACATCAATCCTTTCTAACTAAGAAGTAAGTAAAACAGTAAATGAATGAAATAAAGAAGGGCGTCGGGCTGGATGCCCTTCTTTCTCTAAGAAAAGGAAGCAGAGCTATGGCAGAGGATAAGAATAAGTACATCTTATCGATTAATGGCATGAGCAAATCATTCGGCAGGAATAAGGTTCTGAAACATATCGACCTGAATGTCAAACCCGGATCTATCATGGGACTTATGGGTGAGAATGGTGCCGGAAAATCGACAATGATGAAATGTCTATTTGGAACCTATCAGAAAGATGAGGGGACAATTGTATTGGATGGACGGGAAGTTAATTTCTCAGGTCCGAAGGATGCGCTTGAAAATGGGGTGGCAATGGTTCATCAGGAGCTGAATCAGTGTCTGGAAAGAAGCGTAGTGGATAATATGTTCCTTGGACGATATCC
>ERZ1034901.991-NODE-991-length-20826-cov-16.625295_pt1 | contig 20826 bp, 12 predicted proteins | sample MGYA00520628_ERZ1034901 | MGnify/ENA primary metagenome ERZ1034901 (study PRJEB33766, sample SAMN09781783) | gut metagenome | biome: gut microbiome | host: Homo sapiens | place: Madagascar | study: EMG produced TPA metagenomics assembly of the PRJNA485056 data... | reverse complement strand
AGTACCGCCGGACGATGGCGGAGACACGCCAGTACCGCCAGACGATGGCGGAGACACGCCAGTACCGCCAGACGATGGCGGAGACACACCAGTACCGCCGGACGATGGCGGAGACACACCAGTACCGCCAGACGATGGCGGAGACACACCAGTACCGCCAGACGATGGCGGAGACACGCCAGTACCGCCGGACGATGGCGGAGACACGCCAGTACCGCCGGACGATGGCGGAGACACGCCAGTACCGCCAGACGATGGCGGAGACGAGCCAGTACCGCCGGATGACAAACCGGATCCGATCAAATACAACAACAACGTTACCTGGGATCAAGCTGAAAAAACGGTGCAGATCCGTAATGCAACCTTTACCTACACCGAGAATGCGGATGGCAGCTATACCCTGACGGCAAAAGATGGTCGCCAGACAATCGTTAAGCAGTGGAAAGTAAATGAAGACAGCAACACGGCAGTCTTCGAAGGCGTTAACAAAGCGGGCGGAATCATCTGGAGCTACGACGACGAAGGCAAAATCCACATCACCAAAGAAGCCGGCGTGGTGGTTGATGGAACCACGGGCAACGACATCAAAGTGAGTGATGCCATTATTACCGATCAGGGCGGTAACACGGCACTGAATGGTGGTACGGTAATGACCGTGGAAGGCGATAATATTGTTCTGAACAACGACGGTAAAACCACTGCGATTGGCGAAGGTTCCGTTGTTGGTATCCTGACGGGCGATGACATCACTATCAATAACAACGGTGAAACCGAAGTCGATGGTGGTACTGCAGTTATTGTCAACGGCGATAGCACAACCATCAATACTCAGGGCGACGCGGCATTTACTCACGGTGGTACGGGTAGTCTGATTAACGGTGACGAGGCCACTATCGATAATAAAGGGAATATGACCGTCGATGGCGAAAACTCGGCAGCGACCAAAATTGTTGGTAATGACGCACTTATCAAGCAGGAAGGCGATCTTTACGTCAGTGACGCTGCACACGGTATTGACGTTACGGGGAATGGCACCATTGTCAGTAACAAAGGCAATATTACCGTGGTGGATGATAAATCCATAGGCGTATTGCTGGATGGTAGTAACGCCACGTTTATGAACATTGGTGATATTACGGTTGGCGACACGGGGCACGAGGGAAATCCATTCGGTGTACTGATCGACGGCGACAACGCAACTTTTGTCAACGTGGGGGATATCACCACCAACAATAGCGGTACAGGGATTAAAGTTGCCGGTAACGAAGGCAGTGTTTCACTTTCAGGTAAGATGTCTGTTAACGACGCCACAACGGGTCTGGAAGTAAACGGCAACGATAACAGCATCACGATGACAACGTATGAGCTGAGCATTGCGGGCGAAAATGCGACGGGCGTAAATTTATCTGGCAACGGCAACAATCTTGAAATTTCCGGAGATATGACCGTTGATGGTAAAAATACCGTCGGAACGCGAGTTATGGGTGATGATGTAAGCGTTCTTCAGAACGGCGATCTTTACGTCAGTGGCGCCGCGCACGGTATTGATATCCAAGGTACACGCGCCAAAATTAGCAATACCGGTAAAATCACCGTTATAGACAATGATTCGGTCGGTGTGCTGATCGAGGGCGATGATGAGCAGTTTGGTAACATTGGTGAAATTGATGTATCCCAAAATGGTACAGGTATTTCCCTTATCGGCGATCGTGAGCAGGTATCTTTATACGGGGATATTAATGTCACGCAAGAGCGGGATGACAGCGGTAACTTCCAGGGGGCGACGGGCATAAGCATTGCCGGGAATGATAGCCAGGTTACGCTGGAGGGGGATGTCAACCTGACCTCTGATATGGGTTCTTCTCCTACAGAATCTGATAACCATCTCAACGGTTTAGTGATTAGCGGCGATAATAATACGATATCGTTGAATGGTAGTTTAAATATTGAAGCCTATTCATCCTTCTTTCGAGAACAACCTGAACTGGATGGTGTGGTCGTCGCCGGAGATGATAATGTCGTTAATTTGAATGGCGGCGTAAATATATCAGGGGACACTGGTGGTCATGGTATTAATGGTATTTATGTCTCTGGTGATAGTGTGGTTAATATCAGTGGGCATTCTGTCCTGGACATCACTTCAATCCGTGGGGCAACAGGGCTTATTTATGTCACAGATGGTGGTAGCGTCGTGCTTGATGAAAACTCTGTCACTGATGTTTTTAGTCCTGTGCGTGATGCTAGCTATTATGGTGATAATTCCACGATAACAGCGGATGGTATAGGTTCCAGCGCAGAGAATAAAGGCGAGATTAATGCGTTAACAGCGAAGGAAATTATTTTCGCTATTAACGGCGCATCAGTCATTAATTCAGGAACCATCAATATTAAAACGGTGGAAAGCAGTGTGGATGATGGTAGAACGGGTGTTGTGCGCGCAAATGGAAAGAATTCTAGCGCCTCCAATGCCTCTGGAGGTGTTGTTAATATAACATCATCTCTTGCTCCATCTGGAGCCAATGGCAATCCTAATTACCCCCTAAGATGGTATTATAAAACCTACTACGCGCTTCTCGCGAGCGATTATGGAGACGTTATTAACCAGGCCGGTGCGGTCATTAATTTACACGGTGCGGGAACTTATGGCGTTTCTGCCACTAAAGGAACTGCCACCAATATCGGAGAGATTAATGTCAACGGGTTTATTCCGACACTTGATGAAAACGGGAATACCATTAGCGAAACATACTGGCAAACCAGTACTGCTTTTCTGATGGGCGGTGGTATGTTGGCGGGTTCGACCGATACTTCGGTGGGCGATGCCACAGGACTGAATACCGGAACCATCAACGTCAAGAATGAAGGTTTTGGTATGCTAGCACTTAATGGCGGTACAGCGGTAAACCAGGGCACTATCAACCTGACGGCGGATGAAAACGTCACTAAGCAGCAGGATAACCAGCTATTTGCGATGGGCGCGATTGGCAGTGGCGTGGCGATTAATGACAAAACTGGTGTGATCAATATTGATACCGACGTCGGCCAGGCTTTTTATACTGACGGTTCAGGCACCATTATTAATTACGGAACTATTTGCACGCTGGGCATTTGTGAAAATTCCGGTGAGTATAACCCGACCGATCCGGCAGTTAGCCAGGTTTACTCCGGGGGCGATACTTTCAGCACTGAAGGGCAGTCAACGAATTTCGCTCAGTCTGTGGTGATTACTAACACCACGCCAGGCAGCGTCATCAACTCCGGTACGATTTCTGGCCCAGTGGTGACGGTGCTGAACGGTGAACTGGAAAATACCGCAACAGGAATTATCAATAACCTGATAAAACTGAACGAAGGTGGCGAGGTCGATAACGCGGGCACACTGAGCAATATCGATATTGATGGCGGCACGCTGAATAACGATGGCACGGTTTCTGGCCAGATAACAATGTATGCTGGCAAAAATACTTCGCAGGTGAACAATAACGGCACGATTAATAAACTGGTGCAGAAAGCAGGCGTCTTTAACAACAGTGGCACCGTCACCAGTCGCATCGACCAACAGAACGGCATCTTCAATAACCAAAAAGACGGCATTGTAAAACATGGTTCTAAATTAACCAATAATGCAGTGGTGAATAACGACGGCACCTGGATTCTGGGCAACAGCAGCGAAGACAGTAATGCCGGGATGCTGGAAATCGATAACAATGCCGTTTTTAACAACCACGGCGAATTTATTCTCGATAACAACAAAAACGCCGTTCACATCAACCAGTCTGGCACACTCTACAACACCGGGCATATGTCACTGACGAACTCCTCCCACAACGGCGCAGTCAATATTTGGGGGGGGGAACGGGCGCTTTATTAACAATGGTAAAGTGGATTCAACCGCCAAATCAGTCGTTGTCAGCGCCAGTAACGCCGCAGCTACGGACGCGTTCTTCTGGAACATGAGTGAAGGTGAGATTAATTTCGATCATGATAACGCCAGCGCCGTGAAATTCACGCACACCAACTATGTCGCGCAGAATGACGGCACCATGAACATCAGCGGCAATAATACCGTGGCGATGGAAGGGAATAATAACGCGCAACTGGTCAATAAGGGCATTATTAATCTGGGAACGGAAGGCACGACCGATACCGGCCTGATTGGTATGCAACTGGATGCCAATGCCACGGCGGACGCAGTTATTGAGAACAATGGCACCATTAATATCTATGCCAATGATTCTTATGCGTTCAGTGTGCTGGGGACGAATGGCCACGTAGTCAACAACGGTACGGTAGTGATCGCCGATGGCGTAACCGGGTCAGGCCTGATCAAACAGGGCGACAGCGTGAACGTGGAAGGTATTAACGGTAACAACGGTAACTCCACCGAAGTCCATTACGGCGATTACACGTTGCCGGATGTGCCGAATACCACGGTGACATCGTTTGTTGATAATACAACGGGCGAAGAGAACGGCACCAACAGCCTCAACGGCTACGTTGTGGGAACCAACGCTGATGGCAGCGCCGGTAAGCTGAAAGTAAACAATGCCAGCATGAGCGGCGTGGAAATCAACACCGGCTTCGCCGTAGGCACAGCAGACACTACAGTCACCTTCGATAACGTGGTGCAGGGCAGTAACCTGACGGATGCTGATGCCATCACCTCCACCTCTGTGGTGTGGAATGCGCAGGGTAGCACCGATGCCAGCGGTAACGTTGACGTCACCATGAACAAAAATGCTTATACCGATGTGGCTACCGATGCCTCGGTGAATGATGTTGCGCAGGCGCTGGACGCGGGTTACACCAATAACGAGCTATACACCAGTCTGAACGTAGGCACCACGGCGGAGCTTAACAGTGCGCTTAAGCAAATCAGCGGCAGTCAGGCGACCACCGTATTCCGTGAAGCACGGGTGTTAAGCAACCGCTTCAGTATGCTGGCGGATGCCGCACCGAAGGTGGGCAACGGTCTGGCGTTCAACGTGGTAGCAAAAGGCGATCCGCGCGCGGAACTGGGCAACGACACGCAATATGACATGTTGGCGCTGCGTAAAACTCTCGACCTGAGTGAAAGCCAGAGCCTGAGCCTGGAGTATGGGATCGCCCGTCTGGATGGTAACGGTTCTGACACGGCAGGGGACAACGGCGTAACCGGCGGCTACAGCCAGTTCTTTGGACTGAAGCACCAGATGGCGTTCGAAAACGGGATGAGCTGGAATAACGCCCTGCGTTATGATGTTCATAACCTCGACAGCAGCCGTGCCGTAGCCTACGGCGACGTCAGTAAAACAGCCGATACCAACGTGAAACAGCAGTACCTGGAGTTCCGCAGCGAAGGGGCGAAAACCTTTGAACCACGCGAAGGGTTGAAAATAACGCCGTATGCCGGAGTGAAACTGCGCCACACGCTGGAAGGCGGTTATCAGGAACGCAACGCCGGTGACTTTAACCTGAATATGAACAGCGGCAGCGAAACGGCGGTGGACGGCATCGTTGGCCTGAAACTGGACTATGCAGGTAAAGACGGCTGGAGCGCGAACGCGACGCTGGAAGGTGGCCCAAACCTGAGTTATGCGAAGAGCCAGCGTACAGCAAGTCTTGCCGGAGCTGGCAGCCAGTACTTTAATGTTGACGACGGGCAGAAGGGCGGCGGTATCAATAGCCTGGCAAGCGTTGGCGTGAAGTACAGCAGCAAAGAAAGTTCGCTGCATCTGGACGCTTACCACTGGAAAGAGGACGGCATCAGCGATAAAGGCGTGATGCTGAACTTTAAGAAAACGTTCTGATTTTTAATCTGCGACACAAAAACCGCAACGCTGATACAGGTTGCGGTTTTTTTATTGTTATCCCTAAACAACCTCCTCAAGAGGTCGTTTAGGGATAACAATAAAAAGCCTCCCACAGTTGCAGGAGGCCTCTTAAAACTTATGCTGTAACAACTTCGTCAATTGCTGCTTTGGCGTCTGCCTGCGCTTTCGCCGCCATTTCCGGACCGTAGGCAATACCTTCCGCAAAGACGAATTTCACATCGGTAATACCGATAAAGCCCAGGAATGTAGACAGATACGGCGTCACCAGATCCGTCGGCCCATCTTTATGGATACCGCCACGGCTGGTAATCACGATGGCTTTTTTACCGGTTACCAGACCTTCCGGACCGTTCTCGGTGTAGCGGAAAGTAACGCCTGCACGCGCAACCAGGTCAAAATAGTTTTTCAGTTGAGTCGAGATGTTGAAGTTGTACATCGGTGCCGCAATTACGATAACGTTATGGGCTTTCAGCTCGGCAATCAGCTCATCGGAAAGAGCCAGAGCTTCCTGCTGACGCGGGGTCAGCGGCGCATCGCTCGGACGCAGAGCGCCAACCAGTTCGCCATCCAGCACCGGAATCGGATTTGCAGCCAGATCACGCACGGTGATTTCATCAGCAGTGTGCTTTTCGCGCCATTGTTCAACAAAATAATCGGACAACAAATTAGACTGAGAGTACCCTGCCAGGATGCTGGATTTAAGAACTAATACCTTGCTCATGGTGTTTCCTTATAGATGTTTGAATGGGCGATGCCCCGTTGCTTGTTGACACTTTATTCACAATCCTGCCACAGAGATAGCGCAATAAATCGAAGTCTATGTTCGAATTTATTGAACAACGCATAGAAAGCCGCGATGTGGTACTCTATATCTATCATTTAAAAGAAAATTAATCAGGCAGACTACTGCCCACTAACGTTATGACAGAACAACAAAAATTGACCTTTACTGCTTTGCAGCAGCGGCTGGATTCGCTGATGCTGCGCGACAGACTGCGTTTTTCTCGCCGTCTGCACGGTGTGAAGAAGGTTAAAAATCCTGATGCACAACAGGCCATTTTCCAGGAGATGGCGAAAGAGATTGACCAGGCGGCAGGGAAAGTCCTGCTGCGTGAAGCGGCGCGTCCGGAGATTACTTATCCGGAAAATTTGCCGGTTAGTCAGAAAAAACAGGACATTCTCGAAGCGATTCGCGATCACCAGGTCGTCATTGTCGCCGGTGAAACGGGTTCCGGTAAAACCACCCAGTTACCGAAAATCTGTATGGAACTGGGGCGCGGGATTAAAGGGCTGATCGGCCATACCCAGCCGCGTCGCCTGGCGGCACGAACGGTAGCGAACCGTATTGCTGAAGAGTTGCAGACCGAGCCCGGTGGTTGTATCGGTTATAAGGTTCGTTTTAGCGATCACGTAAGCGACAATACGATGGTCAAACTGATGACTGACGGTATCTTGCTGGCGGAAATCCAGCAGGATCGCCTGCTGATGCAGTATGACACTATCATCATCGACGAAGCGCACGAGCGTAGCCTGAACATTGATTTTCTGCTCGGTTATCTGAAAGAGTTGCTGCCGCGTCGTCCAGATCTGAAAGTGATCATCACCTCGGCGACCATCGATCCTGAACGTTTCTCACGCCACTTTAATAATGCGCCGATTATCGAAGTTTCCGGTCGCACTTATCCGGTGGAAGTGCGCTATCGTCCGATTGTTGAAGAAGCGGATGACACCGAACGAGACCAGTTGCAGGCCATTTTCGATGCCGTAGAAGAGCTAAGCCAGGAAAGTCCTGGTGACATCCTGATCTTTATGAGCGGCGAGCGGGAAATTCGCGATACCGCCGATGCGCTGAACAAGCTGAATCTGCGTCATACCGAAATCTTGCCGCTTTACGCACGACTATCTAACAGCGAACAAAACCGCGTCTTCCAGTCGCACAGCGGACGGCGCATTGTGCTGGCGACCAACGTCGCGGAAACGTCGCTGACCGTACCGGGTATTAAATACGTTATCGACCCCGGTACGGCGCGTATCAGCCGCTATAGCTATCGCACGAAAGTGCAGCGTTTGCCGATTGAGCCGATTTCGCAGGCTTCTGCTAATCAGCGTAAAGGTCGCTGCGGACGTGTGTCAGAAGGGATCTGTATTCGTCTCTATTCCGAAGACGATTTTCTCTCGCGCCCGGAGTTTACCGACCCGGAAATTCTGCGTACCAACCTGGCCTCGGTTATTTTGCAGATGACCGCGCTGGGGCTGGGCGATATCGCTGCGTTCCCGTTTGTCGAAGCACCGGATAAACGCAATATCCAGGATGGCGTGCGTCTGCTCGAAGAGCTGGGCGCGATCACCACTGATGAACAGGCCAGCGCCTATAAACTGACGCCGCTCGGTCGCCAGCTCTCGCAGTTGCCTGTCGACCCACGTCTGGCGCGTATGGTGCTGGAAGCGCAAAAACATGGCTGCGTGCGTGAGGCGATGATTATCACGTCCGCGCTCTCCATTCAGGATCCGCGCGAACGTCCGATGGACAAACAGCAGGCATCGGACGAAAAACATCGTCGCTTCCACGACAAAGAGTCTGACTTCCTGGCGTTTGTGAATCTGTGGAATTATCTTGGCGAGCAGCAAAAGGCGCTTTCTTCAAACGCCTTCCGTCGCCTGTGTCGTACCGATTATCTCAACTATCTGCGTGTGCGCGAATGGCAGGATATCTACACCCAGTTGCGCCAGGTAGTAAAAGAACTTGGCATTCCGGTTAACAGCGAACCGGCGGAGTATCGCGAAATTCATATCGCCTTACTGACCGGTTTGCTTTCGCATATCGGCATGAAAGATGCCGATAAACAGGAATATACCGGCGCACGTAACGCGCGTTTCTCCATCTTCCCCGGTTCTGGTTTATTCAAAAAGCCACCGAAATGGGTAATGGTGGCGGAACTGGTAGAAACCAGCCGTCTGTGGGGGCGTATTGCGGCACGCATCGATCCGGAATGGGTAGAACCCGTCGCTCAGCATTTGATTAAACGCACCTACAGCGAACCGCACTGGGAACGGGCGCAAGGCGCGGTGATGGCAACGGAAAAAGTCACCGTTTACGGGTTGCCAATTGTTGCTGCGCGTAAGGTCAACTACAGCCAGATTGATCCGGCATTATGTCGTGAACTCTTTATTCGCCACGCGCTGGTGGAAGGTGACTGGCAGACGCGGCACGTATTCTTCCGCGAAAACCTGAAACTGCGGGCGGAAGTAGAAGAGCTGGAACACAAATCACGTCGGCGCGATATTCTGGTGGACGACGAAACGTTGTTTGAGTTTTACGACCAGCGCATCAGCCACGATGTGATCTCCGCACGTCACTTCGACAGCTGGTGGAAAAAAGTCAGCCGCGAAACGCCTGATTTGCTGAACTTTGAAAAGAGCATGTTGATCAAAGAAGGGGCGGAAAAAATCAGCAAGCTGGATTACCCGAACTTCTGGCATCAGGGCAATCTCAAGCTGCGTTTAAGTTATCAGTTTGAGCCGGGGGCGGATGCGGACGGCGTGACGGTACATATTCCGCTGCCGTTACTTAACCAGGTGGAAGAGAGCGGTTTTGAGTGGCAGATCCCCGGTCTGCGCCGCGAACTGGTGATTGCTCTGATTAAATCGTTGCCGAAACCGGTACGGCGTAATTTTGTACCCGCGCCAAACTACGCCGAAGCGTTCTTAGGCCGCGTCACGCCACTGGAGCTGCCGTTGCTCGACAGCCTTGAGCGCGAGCTGCGGCGGATGACCGGCGTTACCGTTGACCGCGAGGACTGGCACTGGGATCAGGTGCCCGATCACCTGAAAATCACCTTCCGCGTGGTGGATGACAAAAACAAGAAGCTAAAAGAAGGGCGCTCGCTACAAGATCTGAAAGACGCGCTGAAAGGCAAAGTGCAGGAAACGCTATCTGCGGTGGCGGATGACGGTATCGAGCAGAGCGGCTTACATATCTGGAGCTTTGGGCAACTGCCGGAAAGCTACGAGCAGAAGCGCGGCAACTACAAAGTGAAGGCGTGGCCGGCGCTGGTGGATGAGCGCGACAGTGTGGCGATCAAACTGTTTGATAATCCGCTGGAACAGAAGCAAGCGATGTGGAACGGTCTTCGCCGTTTGCTACTGCTGAATATTCCATCGCCGATCAAGTACTTGCATGAAAAGTTACCAAACAAAGCCAAGTTAGGGCTGTACTTTAACCCGTATGGCAAAGTGCTGGATCTGATCGACGACTGTATCTCCTGCGGTGTGGATAAATTGATCGATGCCAACGGTGGCCCTGTCTGGACGGAAGAAGGCTTTGCTGCGCTGCATGAAAAAGTGCGTGCCGAACTGAACGATACGGTGGTGGATATTGCGAAGCAGGTCGAGCAAATCCTCACAGCGGTGTTCAATATCAATAAACGCCTTAAAGGGCGCGTTGATATGACGATGGCGCTGGGACTTTCAGATATCAAAGCGCAGATGGGCGGGCTGGTATATCGCGGTTTTGTCACCGGTAACGGTTTCAAACGTCTGGGTGACACGCTGCGTTATTTGCAGGCGATTGAAAAACGACTGGAAAAACTGGCGGTTGACCCGCATCGTGACCGTGCACAGATGCTCAAAGTCGAGAACGTCCAGCAGGCGTGGCAGCAGTGGATCAACAAACTGCCGCCAGCACGTCGTGAGGATGAAGACGTGAAAGAGATTCGCTGGATGATAGAGGAGTTGCGCGTCAGTTACTTCGCTCAACAACTTGGTACGCCTTATCCTATTTCTGACAAGCGTATTTTGCAGGCGATGGAGCAGATTAGCGGATAACGCTGCAATCTGGTTGATAAATCTAAAACCCGGTAAGCATTTAGCGCCGGGTTTTTTATTAATTCTAAAAACGGTAAGGGAAAAAATTCAGGAGTTCAGAAAAATACAATTCTCTGCTGCAAGATGAATAATGTTTATCTACAGCTTTTCTGTAAAACATATGGCATGTTTGCGCAGAGGCGGTTAACGAAATACGACTCCCTCCTTTCAGAGTGCTCCGCTTCTCATTATTATCTCACGCAGTATTCTTAAGGGAACGAGAAGGAGGAACCATGAATATTACCCCGTTTCCGACGCTTTCGGCGGCAACCATCGATGCCATAAACGTTATCGGTCGATGGCTGGCGCAGGATGATTTCTCCGGTACTGCTCCGTATCAGGCTGATTGCGTGATCCTTGCAGGTAATGCGGTTATCCCTACTATCGACGCCGCTTGCAAGATTGCCCGAGATCAGCAAATTCCGTTACTGATTAGCGGTGGTATCGGTCACTCGACAACATTTTTATACAGTGCTATCGCCCGGCATCCGCATTACAACACCATTCGCACAACAGGCAGGTCAGAAGCTACCATCCTGGCGGATATTGCCCATCAGTTCTGGCATATTCCACATGAAAAAATCTTGATTGAAGACCAGTCAACAAACTGCGGAGAAAATGCCCGCTTCAGTATCGCGTTACTGAATCAGGCCAAAGAACGGGTTCACACGGCTATCGTCGTGCAGGACCCCACCATGCAGCGGCGCACGATGGCGACGTTCCGCCGTATGACCGGGGACAACCCCGATGCACCACGCTGGTTAAGTTATCCGGGATTTATACCACAATTAGTGAATGACGCAGACAGTGTTGCATTTGCTAATCCACTGGAAGGATTATGGCCAGTTGAGCGTTATCTATCACTACTCACTGGCGAGCTGCCGCGTTTACGCGATGATAGCGATGGCTATGGGCCACGCGGGCGCGATTTTATCGTTCACGTTGACTTTCCCGCTGAAGTCACCCAGGCCTGGCAGACGCTGAAACACGACGCTGTGCTTATTGAAGCGATGGAAAGTCGTTCACTACGTTAAAAATTGCCCGTTTGTGAAATACCGTTGGCAAACGGGCATGATTCTTTACTTTTACTTCTGCCTTTTATTCCTTTCACACTTGTTTTTATGAAGCCCTTCACAGAATCGTTTTTCCACGATGCCGTCATCTACGATGATTGATGTTTACACAGGAACAGACTTTTTTGACCGGGACGAGTCGCGTTTGCTTACTGACGAGCTTTCCCTGCTAGCTGGAATGACCAATACAGGGCCATTATCCTGAATACACCTTCAGTTGTTGTGAATGCTATTGCTCAGCAGATCGGATGCACTCCGGTATCTCTTCTGCTTCAGGGACGGCAGGCTCCGCACCTTGTATCCTCCCGTTAAATCCGGGCGACAGAGCATATCAGTGGCTCCGTTGCTGTCAGTGAACAACCAGGAATTCATACATTTGAATATGGCAACTGCATCTTGTGCAGAAGATAGAGCGTTGATTTTATTTAAGAACTGAAGGGGGGAGTATGATGTGCCTGATTTAACCTTTCAGACAAAATGGATTTTTTATGGCAGCAGGCGAGAATACTGAGCCGGGTAATACCGGCTATCACCGGTATGAAACTACCGGGGAGAACACGCACTACACCGATGTTTTATGCAGTGGAAAAGTCATCCGGTGCCGGCGGGTGCCGGTCAGAGGGATCACGCTGACGGTGGGGGGGTTCTTTGATGGTACCGGGAATAACCGGGCAAACGCAGACGATCTGCGGCTGGCGTATGCCCACTGCGCCGGTTTGGTCGGTGAAGAACGAGCCAGGGCGTGCGCGAAGTATGAAGAACACGCCAGAGAGGGGGCAGGCAACGCCAGCTGGCAGGGCGGCATCACCAATATTTCCCGGCTCAATGACCTTTACAAATCTGATACTGCCCTTGGTGAAGATGAGATGGAGGCGCAGGTGAAAGCCTACGTCAGCGGCATCGGGACGGCAGATGGGAAAAGCGACTCGTTGCTGGGGATGGGGCTGGGCAGCAGCCTTATCCGGCGGTTTGAGGGAGTGGTGACCAAGACCGATGAAGCTCTTGAGAAAATTGCTTCCGCACTGAATATATTTATCAGTCGTAACCGCGATAAAGCGGCGATCGCGAAGGTGCAGTTTGATGTGTTCGGGTTCAGTCGCGGCGCGGCAGCGGCACGGCACTTTGCCAACCGGGTGATGAACCAGGATACGGCGATAGTGGCTGCAATAGAGAACGGGCTGGATATGTCCAGATACCATGGAAAACCTGCGGGAGAGGTGCGCTTTCTGGGGCTTTTTGACACAGTGGCAGCCATCGGGAGCCTGCTGAATTTCTACGATATTAACGGACGCAGTAATCCTGGTGTCAACCTTGAGCTGCGTCCTTCCGTGGCGCAGAAGGTGTTTCAGATAAGCGCAATGCACGAGTGCCGTTATAACTTCAGTCTGAACAGCATCGCGGGGATGTGGCCGGAGCTGGCACTGCCGGGGGGCGCATTCGGACATTGGCGGGGGCTACAACGCGGGTGAGGATGAGATTTCCCTGCTGACGATGCCGGACTTTGATGTGATACCGGAGAGCGCGGACGAGACGCAGACTGCGGTGTACCGTCAGGCGGAGAAGATGCGTCAGGCGCTGTTTTCACTGCCGGCGCTGAAGTACCTGATGCCACACGGTAAGGTGGAGACAAAAATGATTTCGTGGCCGCTGGTTAACCTTGACAAGGCTCGGGCGTTTATTTTTGAGAAGAAAGCCGGCGCGGCGGTGTTTATGACGCGCAGGGCGGTGCCGAACGACTGGGAAAAGGTGTGTATGCGGGTGATGCTCGATGCGGCACAGGACGCCGGGGTTATGTTTGAACCGATACTCAGCAGTAACAAAGAGCTGGCGCTGCCATCAGAATTGCTTCCCTTGTGTGACAAAGCAACAGCCCAGGGGCGTGCGATCCGGCGTGGCGCAGAGCCGGAGGGCTTCACGGCGGAGGAGATGCGAACCATCGGGCGTTATCTGCACTGTTCGGCGAACTGGAACATCGACTCGGACCTGAGCCTGTGGGTGAGTCCGTCCTCGGGAGAGGTTTTTCTGCGAAACCACTATGCGCCGACTGACGACCGCTCGTTCGTGTGGCCGATGGCTCCGGGCAAAGGGTGGGTGCGGACGGTGTGGAGGATGGATGACCAGCAGCAGTGGGAAGACCGGGCGCGGGCGAACGTGGACGTGCTGGACGAACTGTTCTGAGGAGGAAGGGATGAGACGATTACCGCTGATGGTGGCCGTGCTGGGGGGCATTCTGCTTTCAGGCTGCCATGACCGCCGGGCAGGCGTAAAGACGCTGCTGGGAGACGGCGTGGAGCAGTGGGGAAAGAAGCTGCCTTACGATAACTGGAATTTTAGCTTTATATACCCGAAAAATCTGCCTGCACTAGTGACGATGGTGTACCTGGAGGACGGGGATATTCGGGAAAGTATCTTCCGTCGGTTAGATCCTATGGACATCAGTGATCTGAGTGTCGGGCGCTGGCATGATTTGATAGGGGGGTATGGCGGGTATTTTAACCGGGGAAAAGCACTGCCGGTACGAATGACGGTGTGCTGGGACTCGGTTATCGACAAGAAAGCGTATGAAACGGAGATCTGGTTCAGCCGGGAGACGTGGCAGCAGATGGCTACGGCATATCCTGACCCGTATCATCCTGGTAAACCTTACTACCGGAAGCGAATGGCTGTTGGTCTTGCTCCAGGCGGTACTGTACGGATCTGGCTTGAGGATAACGGGAACCCATCCGTACTCCAGCAACCAGCACGGCAGCTTACCCTGACGGGGGATGATATGCTGATATGCAAAGGGGTAACGAAACATCCTAACGGGTATGTTTATTACGGAAAGACACCAGATTTCATCAAAGGGAAAACCTATCCGTATGGTAACTGGTAGGGCATAACGATTAGAAAACTCAAAAGGATCTTTTTGAGATCCTTTTGAGCATCAATCTGATTGTTTTAACGGGTTAAACTTCAATACCGCGAACGCGCCAGAGAAATCAGTACGCTGATTGTCGAGTAAGGGGGCAAGAGCCAGCAATTGGCTGAAACCGAAGTGGGCGTGGCGTTATGAGGGAAAAATTATTCAAAGCGATCATATTATTCTGTTTAAACGTGCTCTTGGCGTGACCACCGGTATTCTGCTGTGGAACTTCCCGTTCTTCCTTATTGCCCACAAAATGTCGCCTGCTCTAGTGACCGGTAAACATGGCTTGCATGAGTACCTTCAAACCCAGGTAGTCTATTTACAGTCATAATGTGTAAAACAGGCGGAGGCATTTTTCTCCGCCTGTATCTGTCAGAGTTTTGCGAATTTTTCGAGAGTGCGAATAAGCTGGGTAACAAACCCATATTCGTTATCGTACCAGGCGACTGTTTTCACCAGTTGTAAATCGCCCACGGCGGTAATTTCCGTTTGCGTGGCATCAAACACCGAACCGAAATGGCTACCAATGATATCGGAAGAGACTATTTCTTCATCGGTATAACCAAATGACTCGTTATTGTTTGTCGCTTTTTTAAGCGCGTTGTTCACCTCTTCGGCAGTGACTTTTTTCCCGAGAATAGACACCAGTTCGGTGACCGAACCGGTTTTCACGGGTACACGCTGCGCATGGCCTTTCAGTTTGCCGCTCAGTTCCGGGATCACCAGGCCAATGGCTTTTGCCGCGCCAGTGGTGTGGGGAATGATATTTTCTGCCGCCGCACGTGAAGCGCGTAGATCTTTACCACGCGGACCATCCACCAGTGACTGGGTGCCGGTATAGGCATGAATAGTCGTCATCGTGCCGACTTCTATTCCGAAACTGTCGTGCAAGGCTTTGGCCATCGGCGCAAGACAGTTGGTGGTGCATGACGCCACGGAAACAATGGTGTCGTTGCCATCCAGAGTGTCGTCATTGACGTTATAAACGATAGTTTTCATCTCACCGGCAGGGGCGGAAATCAGTACCTTCCTGGCGCCAGCATCCAGATGCGCCTGTGATTTTTCTGCAGAGGTATAAAAGCCTGTACATTCGACAATGATTTCTGCGCCTTTCGCTTTCCACGGAATATTTTTCGCCTCTTTTTCGACGTAAACCGCAATGCTTTTCCCATCGACGATAAGTGAGTCTTCTGTGAAATCAACGCTCCAGGGGAACGGGCCGTAGTTTGAATCGTGTTTCAGCAGATAGGCGAGAATTTTCGGTGATGTGAGATCATTAATAGCGACAACGTCTATGTTGCTTTTGACCTCAAGTAATCGACGCAACACCAGTCGACCGATACGACCAAAACCGTTAATGCCAACTTTACTCATGGTTTTCTCCTGTAAGGAACTCTTGGGTGAAAATTGATCCTTTCCAGGCTTAGACCAGGATGGCGGGATGAGCAATCTACATTCGTGCAGCGAAACGTAACGTACTGAAAAAGGGCGAACAATATTTAATGAAATTTTAAGAAAAGCTGGTTATGTTAACGGAAAATTGTTTTAAAGCAGGAAATGTTATGGAAAAGAAATATTCAAGGTTACAAATTGGCATTCACTGGCTGGTCTTTTTGCTGGTTATTGCAGCGTATTGCGCAATGGAGTTTCGTGGCTTTTTCCCGCGAGCCGATCGGCCGCTCATCAACATGATCCATGTTTCCTGCGGCATTTCGATTCTTGTACTAATGGTGCTTCGTCTTGTGCTAAGACTGAAATACCCAACCCCGCCAATTGTGCCTAAACCGAAACCGATGATGACGGGGCTTGCGCATCTTGGGCATCTGGTCATTTACCTGCTGTTTATCGCGTTGCCACTGATTGGTATCGTGATGATGTATAACCGTGGCAATCCCTGGTTTGCGTTCGGTGTAACGATGCCTTACACATCAGAGCCAAATTTCGATCTGGTGGATATTTTAAAGTCGTGGCATGAAACGCTGGCAAATTTGGGATATTTCATTATCGGGCTACATGCTGCTGCTGCATTGGCACACCACTATTTCTGGAAGGACAACACGCTTCTGCGCATGATGCCGCGTAAGCGTTCCTGACGACAATAAAAGAAAGCGCCTGTACTAAACCAGACCCGTGGTACAGGCGAAGAATACGGGTCTACATCGGAAGCATCTATTATATTTATTTGTATGACAAATAAAACCATAATTAGCCTTTATGTGTTTATCTGGATTATATTTAACCAATTTATCTTTCAGTTAAGATTGAAATCCAATTTCCTCAATTTTTGATCTCTCTAAGTGAAATCAAATCCACCCAGCGTATAACTTTTATACCGAACATAAAATTTGGTAAACAATGGAGGTTATATGAAAAAAATTGCACTTATCTTGTTTGTGGGAATGCTTGTTTCGTTTTATGCCGATGCCGGGCGCAAGCCGTGTTCTGGTTCGAAAGGTGGGATATCCCACTGTACTGCTGGTGGCAAATTTGTTTGTAACGATGGATCTATCAGCGCATCGAAAAAGACATGTACTAACTGAAAGGAAAAAAGGGGTGCCATGAGAAAATGAACCTGCCAGCCAGATGCGCGGGGAAAACTCCCCGCGCTGGCCCTTACCTGGACTTACAGGCCATGAGAGCCGCCACCTCCTTATTACCGTCCCGGAACCGCAGTTCGTAGAGCGTTTGTCGGGTCAGAAGTGTGAATGCCAGTATTGTGAAACAAATAATGAGCAGACACACCACCAGAGGGTTGCGCTTCATAGCCTTTCTCCTTGCCGGATGGCGGGTAAGAGGCTAAGATCTGAATTGCTGTGTTCATTCGTTGGCCTCGGTTGATAGAAATATCGGTCGGGGCCTTCGTCTTTCTGATTCCCGGTCAGCCTGAAAACAGAAAGTCTCAGGCACCCGCGAGCATCCTATGTGGTTTCCCTTAGCAGAGAAATAATCACTTTACGGAATTGCGTGACGATTTCCGGCAAATTTTAATCAGATAACATAAACGACAGGATTAAATGCGAGCCAGGTTCCGATTGCAGTATGAAAAGGGGTGCCATGAGAAAATGAACCTGCCGCCAGATGCGCGGGGAAAACTCCCCGCGCTGGCCCTTACCTGGACTTACAGGCCATGAGAGCCGCCACCTCCTTATTACCGTCCCGGAACCGCAGTTCGTAGAGCGTTTGTCGGGTCAGAAGTGTGAATGCCAGTATTGTGAAACAAATAATGAGCAGACACACCACCAGAGGGTTGCGCTTCATAGCCTTTCTCCTTGCCGGATGGCGGGTAAGAGGCTAAGATCTGAATTGCTGTGTTCATTCGTTGGCCTCGGTTGATAGAAATATCGGTCGGGGCCTTCGTCTTTCTGATTCCCGGTCAGCCTGAAAACAGAAAGTCTCAGGCACCCGCGAGCATCCTATGTGGCTTCCCTTAGCAGAGAAATAATCACTTTACGGAATTGCGTAACGCTTTCCAGAATTTCACGCAATATACCTCACAAAGCATTCTTATTCGCCAGCCTATTGATTGCGGCGCCCGATGATCTCTTAACGCATAACATGTTGTAAAAATGTGAAGTGAAAACGTTTTTGGTCGTAAGTAATTACCACCGATTGCCGATGATTCTCTCTCGGGAGTAAATCTGGAAGAGAGACAACGACCATGCATACAACACCCTCACACCGCTTAGGTTTTTTATATCACATCAGGCTGGTTCCGCTATTTGCCTGTATTCTGGGCGGCATATTACTTCTTTTTGCCCTGAGTTCAGCTCTGGCTGGGTATTTTCTCTGGCAGGCTGACCGCGATCAGCGTGACGCTACTGCGGAGATCCAGACTCGCACCGGTCTGGCAAATAGCTCTGATTATCTGCGTTCAGCCCGGATCAATATGATTCAGGCCGGGGCGGCGAGCCGTATCGCAGAAATGGAAGAGATGAAGCGAAATATCGCACAAGCGGAATTGCAGATTAAACAATCGCAGCAAGGTTATCGTACTTACCAGAATCGCCAGGTGAAAACGGCTGCAGATGAAGCTCTGAACGCTGAATTAAATCAACGTTTTCAGGCTTATATAACTGGCCTCCAGCCTATGCTGAAATATGCCAAAAATGGCATGTTTGAAGCGATTATTAATCATGAAAGTGAGCATATCCGAACGCTGGATAATACTTATACCCATATATTAAACAAAGCCGTTGAAATACGTAGCGCCAGAGCGAACCACCTGGCGGAGCAGGCGCATCAGCGCACTCGACTGGGTGTGATGTTTATGATAGGTGCGTTTATGCTTGCCCTGGTCATGACGCTGATGACCTTCATTGTTTTGCGTCGGATTGTGATTCGACCTCTGCAACATGCCGCGCACCGTATTGAACAAATCGCCAGTGGCGATCTGACAATGAACGACGAACCGACGGGGCGCAGTGAAATTGGACGTTTGAGCCGCCATCTACAGAAAATGCAGCATTCGCTGGTGATGACCGTCGGGACGGTACGCCAGGGGGCGGAGGAGATTTATCGCGGCACCAGCGAAATTTCCGCTGGCAATGCTGACCTTTCTTCACGCACTGAAGAACAGGCGGCGGCGATTGAACAAACCGCTGCCAGCATGGAGCAACTCACCGCGACGGTGAAACAGAATGCGGATAATGCACACCACGCGAGCCGTCTGGCACAAGAGGCTTCCGTTAAAGCCAGCGATGGCGGGAAGACAGTTTCCGGCGTGGTGAAAACGATGGGCGATATCTCCAGTAGCTCGAAAAAAATTTCCGAAATCACCGCCGTGATCAACAGTATTGCTTTCCAGACAAATATTCTGGCGCTCAATGCCGCCGTTGAAGCCGCGCGAGCTGGTGAGCAAGGTCGCGGATTTGCGGTTGTTGCCAGCGAAGTGCGTACACTTGCCAGTCGCAGCGCCCAGGCAGCGAAAGAAATTGAAGGCTTAATCAGCGAATCAGTTGAGTTGATTGGACAAGGGGCTGATGAAGTGGCAACAGCAGGTAAAACGATGAGTGCCATTGTGGATGCAGTGGCGAGCGTCACACATATCATGCAGGAAATTGCCGCTGCTTCGGATGAGCAAAGCAGGGGAATAACGCAGGTTAGCCAGGCGATTTCTGAAATGGATAAAGTAACACAACAGAATGCCTCTCTGGTGGAGGAGGCGTCTGCAGCGGCGGTGTCGCTTGAAGAGCAGGCGACACGATTAACTGAGGCTGTGGATGTATTCCGCCTGAAGAAACAATCGTTACCTGTGGATCAACGAGGGGCAGGCAACTCGGTTAGTTTGGCAACGGCGTGATAATGTCAAAGAAGGGATCGCAAGATCCCTTCACCTTTCAGAATGGCATTGATTTCCGAATTGCGTTAATCATTAGCTGACAGCCGGAAGAGAGCGTTGCATCTACGCGGGTCAGTATTCCAATCGGTTCGCCTGCGCCATGTCCCGGAACAGGCAGCGCCACCAGCGAGGCATGACGCAGGTCGTCTTTTACTGCGCCAGAAGGGACAAACCACACATAGTCATATTCAACCGTAAGCTGACGCGAAAGCGATGCTGAAAGCGTTTCAATACAACCCGAAGGAATTTTGCAGCCCTGACTTTGTACTAACGCATCTGAATGTTGGCGGGGCGCAGTGCCTTCCGGCGATACGACAACCGGCCATTCCAGTACCCGGCTTAGCGTCACGTTTTCCTGAAGAAGCGGGTGGTTAGGCCGGACAACCAGTTTCAGCGATTCGAGAAACAGCAATTCGTAATTAAGCCCGGTCATCAGTTCAGGATCTGACATCCGGCCAACACCGATATCAATTTCTCCCGTTTTTAAGCCTGCCAGAATCATGGTGTTACTCATGGTAGCAACTTGCAGAGTGGTCTCTTTTTGTTGCTGATGAAACTGACCAATAACGGAAGGCAAGATCCCCAGTGCAGCAGTGGGTAACGCACCAACCCTTACAACATCATTGTTAAGCCCTTCTTTACGATTAAGCGCCTGACCTGCGGTGTTGATGGCGTCAAGCACTCTGACTGCATGGGTTAAAAATTGCTCGCCGGGTAAGGTGAGCTGCGCGCCCTGACGTCCACGGTCAAATAAGCGGGTGCCTGTCAATTGTTCAAGTTCATTCAATGTCTTAGAGAGCGCAGGTTGACTCAAATTAAGGGTTTCAGCCG
>ERZ1034901.989-NODE-989-length-20829-cov-8.160826_pt1 | contig 20829 bp, 17 predicted proteins | sample MGYA00520628_ERZ1034901 | MGnify/ENA primary metagenome ERZ1034901 (study PRJEB33766, sample SAMN09781783) | gut metagenome | biome: gut microbiome | host: Homo sapiens | place: Madagascar | study: EMG produced TPA metagenomics assembly of the PRJNA485056 data set... | reverse complement strand
TATCGCGAGGACACGGGTACGGGGTTCATGCGCCATGTCGTGGTGCGCGTCGGCCATACTTCGGGCGAGGTGCTCGTCACGCTCGTCACGAACAGCGACGATTTCCCCTCGTCGAAGTCGTTCTGCCGCGAGCTCATCCGCCGCTGCCCTGCGGTGACCACGGTCGTGCAGAACGTGAACGAGCGCCAGACGAACGTCATCTTAGGAGACAAGGAGCGCGTGCTCTACGGCCCCGGGTTTATCCTCGATGAGTTGTGCGGGCTTTCCTTCCGTATCTCTTCCAAGTCGTTTTACCAGGTGAACGCGACGCAGACGGAAGTGCTCTACCGTGCGGCGATGGATCTTGCGGGCTTCGATGGCACTCAGGTTGCAATCGACGCGTACTGCGGCACGGGAACGATCGGCCTTGTGGCGGCGAAATCGGGCGCGGCGCGCGTGATCGGCGTCGACTCGGTGGAGTCGGCCATCCGCGACGCGCGGACGAACGCCCGCCACAACGGCGTCGAGAACGCGGAATTCGTCGCCGGCGACGCCACCGATTTCATGTGCGAGCTTGCGAAGGAAGGCGTGCTTGGCGCGGAATCGCCGGAAGAAGGCGCCCAGGCGGGTGGGCTTGTCGTGCTTATGGACCCGCCGCGCGCGGGCTCGACGGAGAAGTTTTTGCGCGCAGTGGCGGCACTCGCCCCAAGGCGGATCGTCTACATCTCCTGCAATCCCGAGACGCAGGCGCGTGACGTGGAGTTTCTCGACTCGATAGGCTATGCGGTCGTGGCGGTCCAGCCGGTCGACATGTTCCCGCACACCGACCACATCGAGTGCATCGTGGCGCTCGAGCCGGTGGATTCCCTTTCGCCCGATCGCTGGGGCAAAGAAGGCGGGGAAGAGGATGCCGCTGAGGAGGAAGCGCCCGACGACGAGGAGGCTGCCGATGGGGAAGTCACCCCTGATGGGGAAGCCCCCGATGGGGAAGTCGACGAAGTCGCCGAGCCCGACGACCTTGCCGCTGCTGAGGAGGTCGAATAGCTATGGACGTAATCGCGCGCATGCGAGGCGCCATCGCGGCGCATGGGATGGCGGACTCCGAGACCCCGGTGCTCCTCATGGTGTCGGGTGGGTCGGACTCCACGGCGCTCGCCTACGCCGCCAGCGAGCTTGCCCAGGCGGGCGAGCTCGGGATGCTCGCGATGCTGCATGTGAACCATCACCTGCGCGGTGAAGACGCCGACGCCGACGCCGCCTTCGTGTCCCAGTTGGCCGACGCCTTGGCGATTCCCCTGTTCATGTGCGATATCGACGTGGCAGGAGAAGTCGCCCGCACGGGCGGCAACGTGGAGGCGGTCGCGCGCAGCGAGCGCTATCTTGCCGCGAACGAGGCGCTCGAGAGCCTGTGCCTCCATGCGGGCGCGCCGCTTTCCAGTGGCCGCATCTTCACGGCGCATACCGCCGACGACCGTGTCGAGAGCTTCTACATGCGCTCGATTGTCGGCACGGGCCCCGGCGGCTTTCGCGCGATGCGCTACGAGAACGGCCCCATCGCGCGTCCTCTTCTCGATGTCGGGCGTGAAGACCTGCGCGACTATCTGAGCAAACGCGAGCAATCCGGCGAGGTGTGCATATGCGATGCGCAGGGGAACCTCTGGCGCGAGGACGCCACCAACGCGCACACCGACCGCTTCCGCGCCTTCGTCCGCCACGAGATCGTGCCGCGCGCGAAGGAGCGCAACCCCCAGCTGACAGAGACGCTCGGCCGCACGATGGACCTCATCGCCGACGAGGACGATTTCATGGAAAGCCTCGCTCGGGAAGCCACAGACAAGCACCTCACCTGGGTCTGCCAGGCGCCTGGACGCGACCCCGATTGGCGGGAAGGCTTCAAGTTGTCCCCGTCGTTCGGGCAGGTGGCGCTTCCCGTCGCCCGACGCGCGATCACTGGAGCGCTCCAGCGCGTGTTCGGCGCCGATGCACGGGTGGAGACGTCGGCCGTGGCGGGCGTGCTCGACGCGTTCGGAGCATCCGAAGGCGGGCGCCCGAAAAGCGGCTACGTGACAAATATCCAGGGCGACCTGGCCGTGAGCGCGAACAAGCGCGGAGTGCTGGTGGAACCCATGAGCGCCTTTCGCGCAAGGAGGAAGAAATAGATGAGCGATAACGCCAACAACCAGGAGAAACCCGCCGAAAAACCCTTCCGCGTCGTGCTCGCCTCGGCAAGTCCCCGTCGTCGCGAGCTGCTCGAGCAGGCGGGTGTCGCCTTCACTGTGCACGCCTCCGAAGTCGACGAGACGCTCGAGCCCGACCTCCTCTCCAACCCGCCTGAAGCCTGCAAAAAGCTCGCCGAGCGCAAGGCGGGCGCGGTTGTGCAGGAAATCCTTTCAGACCCCACCTTCGAGGGGATGCTCATCGTGATCGGCTCGGACACGATGGTCGTGAAAGACGGCGACATCTTCGGCAAACCGAAAAGCGCCTCCGACGCCACGCACATGCTGCGCCGCCTGTCGGGCGCGACCCACGAGGTGATCACCGCGGTGTCGGTGTGGATGGTGTCCGCCGAGGCGGTCGACCCGGCGCTTGCGGCCGACGACGACTCGGGCAACATTTCGCTCGGCTTCCGCACCTTCTGCGACACGTCGCGCGTCACGTTCCACGAGCTCACCGACGAGCGCATCCGCGAGTACCTGGCGTGCGGCGAGTCCTTCGACAAGGCGGGCGCCTACGCGGTGCAGGGCGAGGGCGCCAAGCTCGTCAAGCACATCGACGGCTACAAGAGCACGGTCATCGGCCTTCCCGTCGAGCGGCTCGTGGCGGAGTTCCCCGACCTGGTTTAGCGCGCTCTTGTTGCGCTCCTGCTCGCCGCGTGCGCCCGCGCCTGCCGCACCTCGCGCCTGCTGGGCACCCGTGCCACGCCTGGTTTAGTTGTGTGTCGTTACCGTATCGTCGCTTTTGGCGCGTGACGTTGCGTTACACTACCTAAGTCGAAGGAGTGGCGGCAGGTGCGCCTGTCGCATTGAATCAAAGGAATTGCACGTGCATAAAGACGTTAGCGAGATTCTGTTCACCGAAGACCAGATTCATGATCGCGTTGCCGAAATCGGCGCCGCCATCACGGAAGACTTCAAGGACAAGGCCGGCGACGACGGAATCATCCTCATCTCGGTGCTGCGCGGTGCGGCTATCTTCATGGCCGACCTGGCGCGTGAAATCAAGATTCCCTGCGAAATGGACTACATGGCCATCTCGTCTTACGGCAACGGCGTGAAAAGCTCGGGCGTCGTTCGCATCCTGAAGGATCTCTCCTCGCACATCGAGGGGCGCCACGTAGTCATCGCCGAGGACATCCTCGACTCCGGCCTCACGCTGACGTACCTGTTGAAGAACTTGAGCTCGCGCAACCCCGCGTCGCTCACGGTCGCCACGCTCCTTCGCAAGAAAACGAAGGTGCAGGCCGACGTCGATTGCGCCTACATCGGCTTCGAATGCCCCGACCAGTTCATCGTGGGTTACGGGCTCGATTACGCCGAGCGGTACCGAAATCTTCCCTACATCGGCGTGCTCAAACCGGAAGTTTACGAATAACCCCGAAGCGGCGCTGCAGCAGGCGCCGCTTCCGATAAGCGCAACAGAAAAGGCTCACTTTCCATGACGCAACAGAAGAAATCATCGTCTCCTCAGCAACCGAATCCTCGGGTGACCATCATCTCGGTCGTGCTGTTCCTCGTCGTGGCGTTTTTCGTCGGGCAGCAGTTCATGGTCATGTCGAACGCGAGCTCGACGCCGACCGACTCGCTCATCACGTCGGAATTCACCCAGGCGGTTGACCAGGACCGCGTGACCAAGGTCGTGTACTCCGCGGGCGATTACAAGGTGACGGGCACGTACTACCCGGCTATCACCGCGGGCTCCAACGCCGCCGACGCGTTCAACAGCGCGTTCGACGCGATGAACGCGCGCATGGCCACGGTAAAGACGCCCTCTGGCGGCGTTCCCGCGGGCGTGGGCACGACCACCATCGACTCGTCCGTGCTCGGCTCCGAGCGCGGCTACACTTCCACCTTCGTGGGGCAAGACGCACTCGCCGAGCTTTTGAAGGACCACCCCGAGGTGTCCTACCAGGTGACGTTGCCCTCTGAATGGCTGAGCATCCTAAGCTCGCTCCTGCCCATCCTGCTCATCGGTGCGCTTCTGTTCTTCTTCTTCAGCCAGATGCAGAAGGCGAACAACTCGCAGATGAGCTTCGGCAAGGCGAAGACGAAGAAGAACGCCGAGGAGCGCCCCGACGTGAAGTTCTCCGACGTCGCCGGCGTCGACGAGGCGGTCGAGGAGATGCAGGAGATCAAGGATTTCCTGTCAAATCCCGCGAAATACCAGGCCATGGGCGCGAAGGTGCCGCGCGGTTGCCTTCTCGTGGGCCCTCCGGGCACGGGCAAGACGCTGCTTGCCAAGGCCGTCGCCGGCGAGGCCGGCGTGCCCTTCTTCAGCATTTCCGGATCCGACTTCGTGGAGATGTTCGTCGGCGTGGGCGCGTCCCGCGTGCGCGATTTGTTCCAGCAGGCGAAGGACGCGGCGCCTTCCATCATCTTTATCGACGAAATCGACGCCGTCGGCCGCCAGCGCGGCGCGGGCTTAGGCGGCGGGCACGACGAGCGCGAGCAGACGCTCAACCAGCTGCTTGTCGAGATGGACGGCTTCGAGTCGAACGAGTCCGTCATTCTGATCGCGGCGACCAACCGCGCCGACATCTTGGACCCGGCGCTTCTGCGTCCCGGTCGCTTCGACCGCCAAATCGTGGTCGATGCGCCCGACGTGCGCGGCCGCGAGCGCATCCTGGAGGTGCACGCGAAGGACAAGCCGATCGGCTCCGACGTCGACCTGAAGAGAATCGCCCAGCTCACGCCTGGGTTCACGGGCGCCGACCTGATGAACCTCATGAACGAGAGCGCGCTTCTGACCGCGCGTCGCGGCAAGAAGATCATCACGATGCGCGAGGTGAACGAGTCGATGGAGCGCGTCATCGCTGGCCCCGAGCGCAAGGGCCGTGTGATGGACGAGATCACCAAGCACACCATCGCCTACCACGAGAGCGGCCATGCCCTTGTTGGCCACACGCTTCCGCATGCCGACCCGGTGCACAAGATTTCGATCATTTCCCGTGGTCGTGCGCTCGGCTACACCCTGTCCATCCCCAAGGAGGACAAGGTCTTGAACACCGTCGGCGAGATGCGCGACGAGTTGGCGGTCTTCATGGGCGGGCGCGTGGCGGAGGAAATCTTCTGCGACGACGTGACCACGGGCGCGAGCAACGACCTCGAGCGTGCGACGAAGATGGCGCGCGCGATGGTGACGCAGTACGGCATGTCCGCGGCGCTCGGCACGCAGGTGTTCGGCCAGCCCAACCATGAGGTGTTCCTCGGTCGCGACTACGGCAACACGCAGGATTACTCCGAGGAGACGGCGCGCCGTATCGACGATGAGGTTGCGCGCATCATGAAGGAGGCGCACGACCGCGCCTACGAGATCTTAAGCTCGCACCGCGAGCAGATGGACCTTATGGCGAGCGTGCTTTTGGAGCGCGAGACGGTCGATGGTGCTGCCTGCCAGGCGCTTTTGGACAATCGCTGGAGCGAGTATCTCGAGCACGAGGATGAGATCATTGCGAAGAAGGACGCCGAAGAGGCGGTTGCCCGTGCGCGCGATGCCAAGCTTGCCGATCCGAATTGGAACGGCGGGATGGGCGGCGCTCTGGACGGCCCCGACGGCGCGCCGACCAACGTCGAGACCAAGCGCACCGACGCGTTTGCGCCCCACGGCATCCTGGACGATCTGGAAGCGGGATTCCGCGACATCGCCCACGGCGATCGTGGGAAAGACGATAAGGATACGAAACACTAAGGAGCGCATACGTGAACTGGCAATGTGCCTCGTATAGCTTCGACGTCAAGATGCCCATCGTGATGGGCATCTTGAATGTCACGCCCGATTCGTTCTCCGACGGGGGAGAGCACAACACCCACGACGCGGCGATCGCGCACGCGAAGAGCATGATCGACGCGGGTGCGAAGATCATCGACGTGGGCGGCGAGTCCACACGTCCTGGTTCCGCCGAGGTCTCCGTGGAAGAGGAGCTTGCGCGCACCGTCGATGTTGTGCGCGAGCTCGCTGGGGCGGGCATCTGCGTGAGCATCGACACGCGTCACGCCGAGGTCGCGCGCGCCTGCGTGGAGGCTGGGGCCGCCATCGTCAACGACGTGTCGGGCTTTCGCGACCCGGCGATGGTGGAGGTAGCGCGCGCTTGCGATGCGGGGCTTGTCGTCATGCACATGAAGGGTGAGCCGCGCACCATGCAAGACGATCCCGTCTATGGCGATGTTGTCGTGGAAGTGCGCGATTACCTGGCGAAACGCGCGACAGAACTGGAAGCGGCGGGCATTGCGCACGACCGCATCTGCCTCGACCCGGGCCCTGGGTTCGGCAAGACCGCCTCGCAAACCATGGAGCTCATGCGCAACTTCCACGAGATTGCGCGCTTGGGTTATCCCTCGATGGTCGCGGTTTCGCGCAAGAGCTATATCGGCAAGGCGTACGGAATCGAGGACCCTCGCGATCGCGATCGCGCGTCGGCCGCCGAGGCGCTCATGGCGTGCGAGCTGGGCGCGGGCGTGGTGCGTGCCCATAACGTGGAGGAAACCGTGAAGGCCCTGAAGGATTTGCGCCCCTATTGTTACCTGGGCCTGGGCTGCAACGTGGCGCTCGTGGCGGAGCCCGGCGAGGAACGCGAGGGCAAGATCGCCCAGATCGAGCACGCAATCGGCCAGCTGTGCATGATTCCCGACTCGCAGATCGTCGACGTGTCGAGCTATTACGAGAGCGAGCCTGCGTACTATCTCGATCAGGAGCCGTTCGTGAACGCCGTCGTGCTCATGCGCACAGGCGTGGCGCCGAAGGAGCTGCTGGAGTACCTGCATGCGATCGAGAACAGCCTGGGCCGCGTGCGCGAAATCGAGAACGGTCCGCGCACCTGCGACATCGACATCCTGGACTACCAGCTCTACGTGGTGGACAACGACGTGCTCACGCTTCCGCACCCGCGCATCTGCGAGCGCGATTTCGTGGTGAAACCGCTGCTCGAGATTTCTCCCAACCATATTCTCGCTGATGGCACGCCCGTCGCGAGCGTTTCCGAGAAAGAGCGCGTCGGCTACGCCGTGAAGCTGTAGCGAGCACTTTGCCCTTCGGTTCAGTCCGATGACTTCGCCAACGTCCACATTTTTATGATCGACGCCCTATCGCGACCTTGAGTTCAGGAAGCTTGCGAACAGCCAGGTGACGCACATGCCGGCAGCGATTCCCAGGGCGAATTGCCCGGTTCTCAGAGCGTAGGCGGTCACCTGCGCCCAATCGGATGCCACGGCGAAGCTCATCGTGTAGTACAAAGGCGCGCCGGGGATGAGCGGCACGACTGCGGGAATCACGAACAGCAGCGAGGGGATGTCGCGCCAGCGTGCGAGCGCTTCCGCGTAGAGTGCGGAAAACGCGCTCGCGACGAGCGCGGGGAAGAACACGCCGGGCATCGCGACCCCGACGGCCAGATAAATCGCCCAGCTGAGGATGCCGCCGATCGATGCGGCTGCGAGGTACTTGCGCGGAAGATGAAAGATCATCGCGAAACCCGCCGCGCCGAACAGCGCTGCGATAAGCTGAACCGTGATGCCCATCCAGTCAAGCCCAGGTCCCGGCCCCACGTTATGGCTCGCGTCGAACAGGAAGATGGCGGTCATGAATCCGCCGGCGAGCGCCATGGCCCAAAGCAGCGTTTCCGTGAAGCGCATGGTGCCCGCTACCGTATCGCCGACGAGCATGTCGCGAATGGCATTCGTCATGAAGATGCCGGGGATGAGCAGCATAACCTCGCCGATGAGAATCTTGTCTAGGTGGATGAGCGAGCTTGCGCCCCGAAGCGCGTTCGCTCCCGAGGGCGCCGCCCCGAAGACGCCGGGCGCTACGGCTTCGGCGAGCGTCACCGCCGCGCACGTTCCCACGCCGGCGATAAACGAGCACAGCAGGTTGAACACGAGCATGTTCGGGCAGCGCGGGGCGAGTTTTTCTTGAAATAGACAGATGACCACGGCGAACAGCGCTGCAAATGCGGCGTCAATCGCCGAACCGCCGAAGAACACGGCGAACCCCGCTGCGGCGAACACGCTTCCCAGGTAAAACGTCGCGCGGTCGAGCGGCTGCTCGGTGCAACGTTTTATGCATTCTGCAAGTTCCTCGGCGCAGGGCTTCTGCGCGCAGCAGCGTTTTCCCAGCTTATGGAAGGCGGCGACGATACGGTAGTCCGTGGTGCCCGGCCCGATGATGCGCCGCGACTGCGTGAGGCGCTCGCCGTCGGGGAACTCCATCGTGACCACGAGCGTCGCCGTGATGGCGAACACGTTCATGGCGCAGGCGCCGTAAGCGTGCCCGACGTTGGAGAGCGTGCGTTCCACGCGACTTACTTCGGCCCCTGCTAAAAGCATGGCTTCACCCATGTTCAGAAGCTGGTGGAGTATGTCGCTGCGGTTTTCCATGGCTGCCATTATACGCGAGCGCGGATGCGCGGCCCGCCGCTTTCGGTCATAATGCCTGTGAAAGAAAACGCGGGGAAGGGCGTGTGGAATGTTTCGCTTGCAGGTGCTTGAATCGGTGGGATCCACCAACGAGGTGATTAAGCGCGCGATTGAGGATGCCGAACCAGAGGGGCTTGCCATCAGGGCGTATCGCCAAACTGGCGGCTATGGGCGACAGGGCCGTGCATGGAAGAGCCCTCGCGGCGGCATGTACGAGTCGATCCTTCTGCGCCCCGAGGTCGACATGCGCGAGCTTCCCACGCTGGCGCTCGTCGTCGCAATCGCGGTGCAGCGTGCGCTTGCGAGCCTGGTTGTGGATGAGCAAGCCCGCCGCATTCGCATCAAGTGGCCCAACGATGTCGTGCTGGTGGGAGAGGGCTTTGGGGCCGATTGTTCGGCCTGCGGCACCGCTCCTGAGACTGCCGGGCATACGCCGTGCTCAGACAGTCCTGCTTTGGAGAACAGCCCACTGGGCTGTTCTCGTCGTGCGGAACTGCGCGCGGCGCATGCCCACCAATCTCAGGAGCTCCATGCGTCGCAGGCAAGCGCCCCGAGCATCAAGAGCCTCTACTCCAAGCTCGCCGGCATCTCCTCCGAGGTCCATGCGGGCGGGGTGTGCGTCGGAATCGGCGTGAACGTCGAGCCGCCTGCGGACGCGATGGAGGTCGGCGGGAAGAACGCGCCAGCGTATCTGGCCGACTTGGGCTTTGGATTCACCTGCGAACGCGAGGCTGCGATCAACGCCGTGGGAGACGCTATTCTGCGCGAATTCGAGCCGCTGTATCGCCGTTGGTGCGAAGATGGGTTCGAGGCGCTTTCGCGCGAATTCGCCGAATGCTCGATGCTCGAGGGGTGCTTCATTCGCGTGGCGAACCAGATGGGGAAGGTCGTCTGCAAAGGCACCGTGCGCGGCGTCGATGCATCTGGGCGGCTGCTTCTCCAGCTGGAGGACGGCGAGACGAGGGCCGTCGAATCCGGGGAAGTTCATCTGCTTTAGCGGGCTCGAGCACCTCGGGCGCGCGCCGCGTTGTACGTGGCCCGCGGTGCACGCCTCATCTTGCGCGGCCCGTGCAGGGTTCCCCGCCTTCGCCGCCCTCCAACTTCTCCTTCCGTTTGCCGTCGCTTTCGCTCGATAGGCATGACGGGCATTCCCCCGTATGCGTGAATATGCATACAATTGTATGTTTCCGAAAAATGGCAAATGAGACGATTGAAGCATGAGGTATGCATATGACGGCACAAGAAGAACAACGTGGCCAATCCTTGAAATCGACCCCCGAAACCTCGGCGGGCACCCCTTCTTTCCCTGAAACCCCCTCGCACAAGCCGCAGGTCAACGACCGCGTTGCCCGCATGGGCACGGCGTCTCTTCCGCGGCTTATCACCGAGTTCGCTATCCCCGCTATCCTGGGCATGCTGGTGAACGCGGCGTACAACCTGATCGACTCCATCTTCCTCGGGCAGGCGATGGGGGAAATCGGTTTGTCGGCGGCAACGGTCGCGGCCCCGCTCATGATTGTGTTCATGGCGCTCGCGATGCTCGTTGGCAATGGCGGCAACGCGCTTGCGGCGCTGCGTCTGGGCGAAGGTCGAAAGGGCGACGCCGAAATTACCCTCGGCAACACGGTGACGCTCGGTATCGTGCTGTGGATCATCATCGCCGCCATCGCGGCATATCCGCCGCTGCTCGATGCGTTCCTCACCTTCTCGAGCGCGACCGACGAGGTGCGACCCTACGCGGCGACGTTCATCCAAATCTTGAGCTTCGGCTACGTTTTGCAGATTATCGGCATGGGCGTGAACAACTTCATCCGCACGGCGGGCGCGCCTAACCGCGCGCTTCTGACCATGGTCATCGGCGCGGTGGTGTGCACCATCTTCAACTACATCTTCGTTTTGAAGCTCGGCTGGGGCGTTGCGGGTTCCGCCTACGCCACGCTGGTGGGTCAGGCCGCGTCGTGCGCGTCGGTGCTGTGGTTCTTCGTTTTCACGAAGAAGGCGCCGCTCAAGCTGCACTTGCACTGCATGCGCCCCCATGCGAAGATCATCCGCTCCATCCTCTCGCTCGGCCTCGCGAGCTTTGCTGTGCAAGCGGGTGCCGCAGTCGTGAACTTCGCGGTTAACTTCCTGCTGGTGAAGTACGGCAGTGCGAGCGCCATCGGTGCCGAGGGAGCGCTCGCCTCCATCGGCGTCGTGCAGCGCATCGCCATGTTCACGGTGATGCCGCTCGTCGGCGTCTCGATTGCTATCCAGCCGCTGCTCGGGTTCAACTACGGCGCGAAGATCATCGCGCGCGTGCGCAAGACGCTCTGGCTGGGTGTGGCGTTCGCTACCTCGCTTGCCGTTATGATGTGGGCGCTCGTGCACCTGTTCCCGAACCAGATTGTGGGCCTGTTCGGCATCACGAACGCGTCGCTCGCCGAGTTCACCATCTTCGCGCTGAAGGTCCAGCTGCTCATGCTTCCTTTCGTGGGCTTCCAGATTGTGGGCTCGAACTACTTCCAGGCAACCGGCCAGCCGATGAAGTCGACGATTCTCTCGCTCACGCGCCAGGTGCTGTTCCTTCTGCCGCTCATGTTTTGGCTACCTGAAGTGCTTCCAGGCTGGTTTCCGCAGTTCACGGGCTTGGATGCCCTCTATATCGCGACGCCGGTGGCGGACTTCCTCGCCATCTTCACGGTCGCCATCTTCATTGCAATCGAGATGCGTCGCTTGAAGGACGTCGAGAGTGGGAAGATTACCTCGAAGTATTAAACGGCCCGTGCGTGTGTCTCGGGGCCGCGATTTGCTCGACGCGGCGGGGGCGCCAAGGCCCTGGAGCAGCGGGCGATGGGGCAGCGGGCAAGCTAGCTTTCTTGTGGAATTCCGCGCTCAAACCACGGAATCCGAAGTCGACTGCTAGAGTTTCAACGTTACTGTCATCTGACCTGAAAGAGGTACAGCAAGTGGAGCAAGCCAAGAAAGGCGCGGCAGCCTCGTCGCGCACCCGTTCCGTCGCATTTGTCGGCCTGGCCGTCGCCATCATGGCCGTGTCCGCCTGGGTCACCGTGCCGCTCGGCCCGGTTCCCTTCACGCTGCAGATGTTCGCCATCACCTTCGCCATCGTGATGCTCTCCCCGAAGGAATGCATGGCGGCGATCGTGCTGTACCTGGCGCTCGGCGCCATCGGGCTGCCGGTGTTTTCCGGCATGAGCGGCGGAATCGCCAAGCTTATGGGTCCGACCGGTGGCTTTCTGTGGGGCTATATCTTCGGCGTTGCCGCTGCTGTGGGGCTGCTCTACGTGCTGCGCCGTCGCATGGGCGCAGGTGAGAAGGCCGGCACCGCCGACCAGCGAGGCTTTATCGCCTTCTTAAAGAACGCCGGTGCCGAAATCGCCGCGGGCATCGTGTTCACCGTGATCGCGTACTTCTGCGGCTGGCTGCAGCTGATGCTCGTCATGGGCATCTCGCCCCAAGCGGCGTTTCTCACCGGCGTGGCGCCTTTCGTGGTGGTCGACGTGCTGAAGATTCTTGCCGCCGTCGCATGCGCTCGCGCCGTGAAGGCTGCTGTTCGCTAAATGCCCATCCATCGCGCATCTGGGGTGCGTGCTATAATCGCTTGGAAACAGGCAATCATCATGCGCAGGCGAATTCCGCCTGCGCTTTCTTTGAGGGAGTGACCAGTGGGCTGCGCAATCATCGGTTGCGGGAAATCCCTTCCCGCGCTCGCCGTCGCAAACGACGACCTTACCCAGCTTGTCGACACGAGCGACGAGTGGATTTCCACGCGCACGGGCATCAAATCCCGCCGCATCGCCGTGGAGGAAACGAACGTCGATTTGGCCGAGGGCGCCGCACGCGAGGCGCTGGGCCTTGTGGAAGGCGGCTATTGCGAGGCTCCTATCGATCCTGAATCCATCGACCTCGTGGTGTATTCCACGTGCACCCCCGATGTTCAGGTTCCTTCCTGCGCCGCGCTTTTACGCCGTCGCCTGGGCCTTTCGAACGCGGTTGCGTTCGACGTGAACGCCGCGTGCACCGGGTTCATCTACGCCATGAGCGTGGCGGAATCCATGATGGCGGCATCTGCAGCGGGCGTGGCGGGAGCGGCCTGCCGCAACAAGGTTCGCCGCGCGCTCGTGGTGGGGTCTGAGCGCTTGACCCGCATCACTGACTGGGACGATCGCGCGACATGCGTGCTGTTCGGCGACGGCGGTGGCGCGGCGGTTGTCGAGTGGGACGAGGACCGCGCGGGTGTCCTTTCCACCTACATGAAGAACGACGATGACGATACCAACGCGCTCACCTGCCCAACCGCCTTCGATGCCCCCCAGCCCTTCGACGCGAACGGCATCTCGAAGGAGGCTGTTGCGACGGGCGATCCGGGCAACGGGCGCGTCGACGAGGAGCTCGGCGTGACCGAGGCCGTGGCGGCGGGCCGCCCGCGCCAGGTGATCTACATGCATGGGCAGGCCATCTTCAAGTTCGCGGCAGGCGCCATGGGCAACGCGATCGATCAGGTGTGCGAGCGTGCCGGCGTGAGCATCGACGACGTGAAGCTCATCGTGCCCCATCAGGCGAACGAGCGCATCATCAAGTACGCCGCCAAGCGCTGCGGGCTTTCGCTCGACCGCTTCCAGGTTTCCATCGGCGAGCGCGGCAACGCCTCTTCGGCGTGCGTCCCCATGGCGCTTTCCGACGCGTATGAGTCGGGGCGCATCCAAAAGGGCGACAAGGTGATTCTCGTGGCCTTCGGCGGCGGCCTCACCAGCGGCGCCGTCCTCTACGAGGTGTAGGCAAGCCGAGGCTCAGCCGTCTTGCGGGCGAGGTTTGAGGGCGCGGCTCGAGACGCAGTCTACTTGCACTGAACTCTTACGCAATCGAGGGGATGGCGACGAGGAAGCAGGCGCCACCGTCGGGCAGGTTGAACGCTTCCACAGTGCCGTCGTGCGCCTCGACGACGGACTTTACGATGGCGAGCCCGAGGCCCGTGCCGCCCGTGCTGCGATTGCGCGACGGGTCGCCGCGGTAGAAGCGGTCGAACAGAAGCTTCGGGTCGACGTCGCCGAGTCCGCAGCCGTCGTCGCGCACCGAAAGCACGGAGTTGCCGCGCGCCCCCATAAGCTCGACGGTGATATGCCCGCCTGGCTCGATGAAGCGGCTCGCGTTTTCCACCAGGTTGAACACAACTTGCTTCAGACGGTCGCGATTGCCGAGCACATCGGGCGCCTCGCCTACGACCTGGCAGTTAGCTTCCCGCTCGCGCAGAAGCGGTGACAGGGAATCCACCACCTCGCGCGCCACCTGGCCCAAATCGACACGCGAGAACTCGACGGCCATGTTGTCGTTTTCCAAACGCTGCAGCGTGAGCAGGTCGTTCACCAAATTCGAAAGGCGGCGGCTTTCCTCCATGATGATACCCGTGAACTTCTCGCGCATGGCGGGCGGCAGGTCGGGATCCGACAGCATCTCGGCGTTGCCGCGGATCGCGGTGAGCGGGGTGCGCAGCTCGTGCGCCACATCGCTCACGAAGGTGCCCTCGCGGCTCTCGCGCGAGGCGAGGCTTTCCTGCTGTGTGCGGATGGTCTCAGAAAGGCGGTTCACGCTCGCCGTGAGCTGGTCGACCTCCTCGATGCGCCCGTCAATGGCGATGGCGGCGGGGGCAGGGTCGCACACGCGGAAATCGCGCAGGCGCGCGGCCAAGCGCGTGAGCGGCTCGGCCAGAAAATGCCCGATGAGAAGGCTTAACCCGAAGGCGAGCACGGCGATGGGCACCAAGAAGAAGTACGCCAGGGGGCGCAACCCGAACGCGAAGTATGAAAACGTGATCGCGAAGGTTGCGGCCAGGATGGCGAACAGCGTTGCAAGAAGCGCGAAATATGTCTGCAGCTGTTTTATTGCCTGAACCTGTATCCGTAGCCGCGAACCGTTTCCACCAGGCCCGAATCGTACCCGGCGCTTGAAATCTTATCACGCAGGCGCTTGATGTGCGTGTCGACCGTCTTCGTTTCCGTGAGATACTCCCAACCCCACGCGTCGCGCAGCAGATCCTCGCGCGATACGACCTTCCCGGCGTTTTTCATCAGCGCCGCGAGCAGCTCGAACTCGCGCGGGGTCAAATCGATGTCGCCTGCATCGCCGGTTGCGGTGTGGGCGTCTTCGTCTAACGTGATGCCGCCTGCAGCGATGACGCTCGCGCTCTTCGCGAAGTCGCCGCCCTGGCCGCGCCGCAGAAGGGCGCGCACGCGCGCAATCAGCTCGCGCACGCCGAAGGGTTTGGAAAGATAGTCGTCGCCGCCGATTTCAAGCCCGACGACCTTGTCGAGCTCGCTGTCGCGCGCGGAAAGGAACAGCACGGGCGAGGTGGTGCGCGCCCGAAGCCGACGGCACAGCTCGTAGCCGTCGATTCCCGGTAGCATGACGTCGAGGACGAATAGGTCGTAGGCGTTTTTCGAGGCAGCCCCGAGGGCATCCTCGCCGTTGTCGACCACGTCGACGGAGAAGCCCTCCTTGCGCAGCGCGTATCCGACGAACTCCGTGATGGAGGGTTCGTCGTCGACTACGAGAATGCGTGTAGGTACATCTGACATGGTGTTCCTCCTGCGGTTTCGCGGCATTTCCCCGTGCGGTTATTCGGCGTGCGGCCCGTTCGCGCTTGCCGCCACCCGTGTCGGCTTGGCGCTCCTCGGCGCGCACGCGGCCTTTCCTTGGTATTATCGTGCCTGCTACCACTATAGGCAATTCACGCTTGCCGCGCGCGGTGAAGGGAGACTGTCAAGATCATGTTACTTGTCATCGATGTGGGGAACACCCAGACGGCCATCGGCGTTTACGAGGGTGAGGTCCTTGAGCGCATGTGGCGCGTTGCCACCAATCGCGACCACACTGCCGACGAGCTGCGCGTGAAGCTCTTGCCGCTTTTGCAGTCGGAGAATCTTGCCGTGCGCGGCATCACGGGTGCTGCGCTCGCGTCGGTTGTTCCCCAGCTCACGGGCGCGTGGACGCGCGCGGTGCGCGACATGGCGGGCGTTGAGGCCGTCGTGTGCTCGGCGAAGACGGCGGGGTTGCTTTTCGATGCGGACTATCCCAACCCGCGCGAGATCGGCTCCGACCGCGTGGCCGATGCCGTCGCCGCGCGCAAGCTGTTCGGCGCGCCCGTCATCGTGGTTGACTTCGGCACGGCGACCAACATCGAGGTCGTTGACGAGCGGGGCCGCTTTTTGGGCGGCATCATCGCACCGGGCGTGCAGACGGGCGCTTCTGCGCTGTTTTCCCATGCCACGCGCTTGGCGGCGATCGATCTGGCCGACCCTCATCACGCCATCGGGCGCAACACCGAGGAGGCCTTGCAGGCGGGTATCGTCTACGGCGAGGCCGACCGTGCCGACGGGCTTATCCGCCGCGTGGTTGAGCAGCTCGGCTACACCGCGCCGGTCATCGCGACGGGCGGGCTCGCGCCGCTCATCGCCGAGCACTCGCGTACCATCACCGCCGTCCAGCCCGACCTGACGCTCATCGGCCTGCGGCTTGTGTATGCTGAATGCACCAAGACGGGAAACTGACACCTCAAGGGAAGGGCCGACATGCAAAGTGATATCGAAATCGCACAGGCTGCGCAGCCTCAGCGCATCGATGAGATCGCCGAGAAGGCGGGTATCGACGACAAGTATCTCGAGATGTACGGCAAGTACAAGGCGAAGGTTGACTACAACCTTCTGCGCGAGGAGCCCCATACGCCGGGCAAGCTCGTGCTCGTGACGGCGATCAACCCCACGCCGGCGGGCGAGGGAAAGACCACCACGACGGTCGGTCTGGCCGATGCGCTCGCGAAGCGCGGTGAGAACGTGATGGTCGCCTTGCGCGAACCGAGCTTGGGGCCCGTGTTCGGCATCAAGGGCGGCGCTGCAGGCGGCGGATATGCCCAGGTTGTTCCCATGGAAGACATCAACCTGCACTTCACGGGCGACTTCCATGCCATAGGTGCTGCGAACAATCTTCTCGCGGCGATGCTCGATGCGCATATCCACAACGGCAACGAGCTCGGCATCGATGTGCGCAAGATCACGTGGAAGCGCGTGGTCGACATGAACGACCGCCAGCTGCGCTACATCGTCGACGGGCTCGGCGGCAAAGCCAACGGCGTGCCCCGCGAGGACGGCTTCGACATCACCGTAGCGTCCGAGGTCATGGCTATTTTCTGCCTGGCGACCAGCATTACCGACCTGAAGGAGCGCCTCGGCCGCATCGTGGTGGGCTACACCTTCGACGACCAGCCCGTCACCGCTCACGACCTGCATGCCGAAGGCGCCATGGCCGCGCTGCTCAAAGACGCGCTCAAGCCGAACCTCGTGCAGACGCTCGAGGGCACGCCCGCGTTCATCCACGGCGGCCCCTTCGCCAACATCGCGCACGGCTGCAACTCCATCATGGCGACGCGCATGGCCATGGCGCTCGGCGACTACGCGATCACCGAGGCCGGTTTCGGCGCCGATCTGGGCGCGGAGAAGTTCCTCGACATCAAGTGCCGCCTGACGGGCTTGAAGCCCGACGCCGTGGTCGTGGTGGCCACGGTCCGCGCGCTCAAGAACCACGGCGGCGTGGCGAAAGACGAGCTCAACGAGGAGAATCTCGAGGCGCTTGAGGCGGGCCTTCCCAACCTGCTGCAGCATGTGGAGAACATCACCCAGGTGTTCAACCTGCCCTGCGTGGTCGCGATCAACCGATTCCCGACCGACACCGAGGCAGAACTGAAGCTCGTCGAGGACAAGTGCCGCGAGCTGGGCGTGAACGTGGCGCTCTCCGAGGTGTGGGCGCGTGGCGGCGAAGGCGGCCTGGCACTGGCCGACGAGGTCGTGCGCCTGTGCAACGAGGGCGACGAGGCCGGCCGCGGCGCCGATACGTTCCAGTTCGCCTACGAGAGCGACCTGAACCTGCGCGAGAAGATCGAGGCCATCGCCACGCGCGTCTATCGCGCCGACGGGGTGGATTTCGATGCCAAGGCGACAAAGGAGCTGGCAAAACTGGAGAAGCTCGGCTTCGGCGAAATGCCCGTGTGCATGGCGAAGACGCAGTACAGCTTCTCCGACGACGCGAAGAAGCTCGGTGCACCGCGCGGGTTCCGCATCACCGTGCGCGACGTCAAGGTGAGCGCGGGCGCCGGATTCGTGGTGGCGCTCACGGGCAGCATCATGACGATGCCCGGCCTGGGCAAATCGCCCGCCGCCTTCAAAATCGACGTCGACGAGACCGGTAAGATCACGGGGCTGTTCTAGTGGACACCCGCTTCATCGAGGAGCTTTCGTCTGCGGCCCCCGCTCCCGGCGGGGGCGGGGCATCGGCGTGCGTCGGCGCGCTTGCGGCGGCGCTTGCTTCCATGGTGGGCAACCTCACCGTGGGAAAGAAGGCATATGCCCAGGTGGAAGGCGAGGTGCGCGTGCATCTCGATAAGCTTTGCGCCCTTCGCGCGCGCCTGGTCGAGCTTGTGGACGGCGACGCGCGCGCCTTCGAGCCGCTCGCGGCGGCGTATCGCATGCCGAAGGCGACGCCTGAAGAGGCCGCAGCCAAGGAGGCGGCGATCCAGGCAGCGCTCATCGACGCCACCGAGGTGCCGCTCGAGATCATGCGCACGGCGGCGAGCGTCGTCGACCACGCCGACTACCTGGCGCATCATGGCAGCCGCATGGCCCGCTCGGATGCGGGCGTTTCCGCGGCATTCGCTCGCGCCGCGGTCGACGGCGCGAGCTTGAACGTGCTCATCAACGCGGCGTCCATGGACGATGATGCGATGGCTTCCCGCTATCGTAAGGAAGCTTGCGAGCTTGCGGCGTCGACGCGCGAGAGATGCGATGAGCTCTTCGACTTCGTGAAAGCTGAAGTTTCGTAGGGGCCGAATGGTTCGATAAGGCGAAGGTGGATTATGGCAACGCTTCTCAAAGGCAAACCGGTCGTCGATCATATGGCGGTCGACCTGCGCAATCGTATCGAGTCGCTCAAGGGGCGCGGCATTGAGCCCACGCTCGCGCTCGTGCGCATGGGAGAGCGCCCCGACGACTTGTCCTACGAGCGCACGGCGAAGAAGCGCGCCGCGAGCTTGGGGCTTTCCACCAAGCCCTACGTCTTAGACGACTTGGCGCCGCAGGAGGCCGTGCAGGCGACGCTCCAATCCATCAACTACGACAAGACCGTGCACGGCTGCCTGATGTTTCGCCCCCTACCGAGTTTTCTCGACGAGAAGGCGCTGTGCAACATGCTCGCGCCCGAGAAGGACATCGACGGCATCTCGCTCGCGTCGCTTGCCTCCGTGTTCACCGACTCGAGCGACGGCTTTCCGCCGTGCACGGCGCAGGCGTGCGTGGAAATCCTCGACTACTACAAGATTCCCCTGGTCGGGAAGCATGTAGTAGTCATCGGGCGCAGCCTTGTGGTGGGCAAGCCCGTCTCGATGATGCTTCTGCGCCGCAACGCGAGCGTGACCATCTGCCATTCGCGCACCGAGAACCTGCCCGAGCTGTGCCGCGCGGCCGACATCGTCATCTGCGCGGTGGGTCGCCCGCACGCCTTTGGAAAGGAATACTTCCGCCCTGGCCAGACGGTGCTCGACGTGGGCATCAACTTCGATTCGCACGGGACGCTGTGCGGGGACGTGAACTTCGACGAGGTCGAGCCGATTGTCGACGCTATCACCCCTGTTCCCGGCGGCATCGGCACCGTTACGACGAGCGTCACCATGGCGCATGTCGTGGAGGCCGCCGAAAAGGCGGTGGGGAAGTAGGGTCGCCCATTCGGCCGTGCGATTCGCGAAATGACACCACCGCCCTGACGCCCATGCTCTTCCACTGCTTCATAGCTCCTTCCCACAAGAGGTTTTTCGCTGAAACGGCGCCGCCGTGGACAAAAAGCCGCGATATGTGAAGAGCTTTCTGAGGCTAACTTCTCCCAATAAAATCTGACCTGGGGAAACGTAAGGCTGGCAGGTTAAATCTTTCTCGTCACGCTTCTTTCGACTCACATATCGGCGCTTTTTGTCCACGACACCCCCAAATATCCCACAAGGGGGGGTGACGCTGTGCTGCGAGGTGGGCATCGTCACATGAAAGAGCTTTCCCCCTACTTCTTTTCCAGCACCGTGAGTTCGCGGGGGTAGCTGTTGAGGACCTCGCAGCCATCCTCGGTCACGCACACCAAATCCTCGATGCGCACGCCGAACTCGCCTGGCAGGTAGATCCCGGGCTCGATGGAGAAACACATCCCGACCTGGACCTCCTCGTCGTGAACCGATGACACGTCGCCCGGTTCGTGCACGTCGAGGCCGATTTGGTGCCCCAAACGATGGGTGAAGTACTCGCCGTAGCCGGCCTCCGCGATGACGTCGCGGGCTGCCTTGTCGATGCCGCAGAACCGCGCGCCCGCATGCACGGCGGCGCGTCCCGCCTCGTTCGCACGGCGCACCAGCTCGTACACCTCGCGCTGCTTGGCCGTGGGCTTGTCCCAGAAGAACGTGCGCGTCATGTCCGAGCAGTACTCGTCTTGGCGGCATCCCACGTCGAACAGCACGACGTCGCCAGCTCTCAGCTTCGTGCCGTCGGGCATGTGATGCGGGTCGGCGGCGTTCACGCCGAAGCTCACGATGGGGGCGAAGGAATGTCCCGACGCGCCCAGCTCGCGGTAGATGCCCTCGAGCTTGTCGGCGATTTCGAGTTCGGTCGCACCCTCGTGCACGAGCTCGCGGAAACGCGCCATGGCCGCATCGTTGGTGGCCGAGGCGGCGCGCATGAGCGCCTGCTCGTCGGCGCCCTTCACTGCGCGCGCCTTGTCGACGGCGGGCGACCCGAGCGCGAAGGAGCTCGCGGCGTGCGCATCTATGAGCGGCACGAGGAAGCGGGCGGCGAGGTTCTTGTCGACGCCGCAGGGCTCATCCGAGCGCAGAAGTTTCGCAACTTCGGGGATGGGGTTGTCCACGTCGTCGAACGAGAACACCTCGCATGGTAGTGCGCTCGGTGCCGTGAACAGGCGATTCAGGAAGAGAACGGGCGTTTTTCCCTCGACGATCACCAGCGCCAGGAAACGCTCGCCCGGCTCCACGAAGGCTCCGGTGAGATATTGGATGGAACGCGGGTCGCTCACGATCATCTGGGTGAGGTTTGCGTCGCCAAGCAGGCGGCGAACCGTTTCGATGCGCTGTTCGTACATGGAGTTCCTTTCGCGTCGTCGCGCCCGCCTTGGCAAGCCGCGGCAAACTTATTCTTCCCGC
>ERZ1034901.984-NODE-984-length-20866-cov-7.517178_pt1 | contig 20866 bp, 25 predicted proteins | sample MGYA00520628_ERZ1034901 | MGnify/ENA primary metagenome ERZ1034901 (study PRJEB33766, sample SAMN09781783) | gut metagenome | biome: gut microbiome | host: Homo sapiens | place: Madagascar | study: EMG produced TPA metagenomics assembly of the PRJNA485056 data set... | reverse complement strand
GTGATAGTACATACACGTTGACGGGTTCGGATATTACTCACTTAGCTCCACCAAATGACATTTATCCGAACACCGTATTTTACGTGAAATATTGCACCGTGTTCGTACTAACAGTAGACTAATCATCTACTGTTTTCTTTTTGGTTCCTCGTAGGATAAAGCCTGAACCGAGTCGCCAATTCCTTCAGTAGTTGGGTCAGTGACGATACCTAATAACGCTAACACGGCAAAACCAGTGTTCACTACGTTCAATAAGTTTTCACCAACACCGTCTAAATCTAGTTTGTAGCCAAATGCTCCTGCTACCGCCTGAATGAATAGAATTGAAGCAGGGATGATTGATAACCAAAACCCTTTATTCTTAATACGTACTTTCCAGTTAATCATGTTGTTTCCTCCTATCCTAATAATGCGTTCACTCTAGCTTGAACCGTTGCGTAGTCATAGCCTGCTTTAGTTAATCGAGCTTTTCTGTCCGCTCCGTTACCCCACTTACCTGCGATAACTTCACGAGCGATCGTGTCAATTGATTTCAATGAAGCTTTTGTATTTAACAATACATTGACTCTAGCTTGGACCGCAGAGTAGCTATATCCTGCAGCTTCTAATCTAGCTTTTCTATCGGCGCCGTTTCCCCAAGCTCCGTTAAGTACTTCCTGAGCTAAAGTATCAATAGACTTAGTTGGTGTAGGGGTAGAAGTGCTTTTGCCTGCTAGAATAGCATTAACACGACTCTGAACCGCGTTTGCGTCATAGCCTGCGCTAGATAAACGATTGATACGATCCGCTCCGTTACCCCATTTACCTGCGATAACTTCTCTAGCCAATGTATCTAAATCTTTAGTTCCTGAACTAGTGGCAGGTTTTGAAGCAGCGCTTCCTAAACGCTTGTTAACTTCCGCTGCGATATAAGGGAATTTGCTAGCTAAGTATTCTCCTGGGCAACTTGTTGCTGCAAACCAACGGTGCATAGTCAAGTTACCTGATTTATCACCTGTATAATTCAAGCGTTTAATATTGTTACGACGACAAATGTCTGTACATAACTCAATAGTCTTAGCTAAAGCCGCGTCGCTTACGTGCCAATTTCCACCGATTACATCATCTGCAACTTCGATAGTTACGGCTCTGTTATCGTTTGACGCACTAGATGTACACCATGAACGGTTACATTCTTCTACGTACATACCTACTCGACCGTCTGAACCGATACCGTAGTTAGATGACGCTTGACGTGACGGGTTAGCGAACACATTTCCGCAAGTCTCAACGCTCAAATTTCCTGCCATGTGATGAATTGTAATAGTATCAATCACATGATTTCTTGCTCCTGAATGGTTAGGAGACAATCTTGTATAATTTACTAATGAACTATTGCTCATATTATTCACCTTCTTCCTTTCCGTTACTTAATTCGTTTTCAGTTTCTGAATCCACTGACTCCACGTCAGTTAATTCAACATCAAATAATTTTTCATTCATTGTCTAATACCTCCTTGGTTAACGGTAATTTTTCAACCTCTCGAATTACTTTTTCGGCAGTACCATTTCCGCCCAGTGCTTTATAAGGGACGTACAAATACTCAACAAGATTTTCGTATTCGTCTTTAGTGATACTCCCTCGTTTGACGTAGCATTGACCCAACCAACAGATACGGTCGTGTCCTAAACCTTTTAGCATTTGAGCCTGAGCGTCATCCTTAATGGATTTACGCTCAGTCAAATTGCTTAGAAATGCCCAAAAGCCTGTACTAGCGAAAATAGAACCAACGATAGTAATGACTAGTGTTTGGATACTAACCATTTCGTTTCCTCCTATCCTTTGATTAAATCTTCTAACTCTAGGTCAATTAACATTTCTTTTACCTTTTCTTTCAAAGGTTCAGGTACTTCAGAAAACTTTCTTTTTCCCTTCACGATTAATGCGACATAAATAGGTACCATTGAATCCACCTCCTTTCTGCTTACAACTGCAATCAGGTTTCCGAATAGATTTATGATCATTCGTATTCCTTCAATAGGTTCTCAACCTGCTTACGTAATTTAGCAGGGACATCCTCAATCTTTTTAACTCCTTTACGAATTAATTCTGCATAGATTTTAGCCATTTCAATTACCTCCTATAATGTACTTTCGTAGATTTCTGCGATTGCTACCTGAATATCGGTGATGTTATCACTAATTGTTTTCTTTTCGATTTCGTCGGCAGTTAACTCGCGGAAGCATGAATACCATCCGTCTGCGTATTGAACCTGTTGAATCAATTCCACGTTGTGATATTCACATTCTTTGTCTCCGTCAATAACGGTCATCGTTTTTAAATTGTTTGCGAATAGACTTTCGTCAATTTTGGTTTCACTAACAAAGTTAGTTCCATTCATTTTTAAACCTGTAATCTCTCGTCCATCATGTAATCTAATTGTGCACATCTGTACATTCCTCCTTTAATCTTTCGTATAATTTATCCATGTTTTCTCTTTGAAGTTTACTCATGATTTTGTAATGCGCTTTGAACCAAGAACTGTACCAATTATGGAACTCAACCTGAGTCATCAGGTGTGCTATGCTTTTCATCTTTCGCCGCATAGCCGTAAGTCTCTTTGGATGTATTTTCTTGATTACTCGACCAGTTTCTGTCAGTGAGTATTGAGTTTGCAAAAATCTCCAATATTCTGAAAGCTTCACAACTCTTGTTTTCCTCAAGTTTATAGAGATACCTAATTCATCTGCTAAACCGATAATCTCGGTTCGTAGGCACTCTAAGAAAAATTTATCCTCGTGTATCACGTAACTGTCGTCCATATAACGACCGTAATATTTACAACGCTTCACGATTTTAATGTAATTATCTATTTTCATTGGATAGCAGATACCTGCGTTCTGAGCTACCTGATCACCAATATTCAAATGTTTTTCTAGAAATCTATCACCCGTCAATTCTGATTTTGGAATTTTCCAATATTCTAATGAATTGAATAAGGTTTCATAACACTTGTCATATTCCTCGTCGCTCATGTACGATACGTCGACTCTCGAATGTTCCAAAGTTTTATCAATCAACCATAGAGCGTGAGGGTCATCAACATACTTAGCAAATATTTCCTTTAATACGGAATGAAGAATGTTGTCGTAATATTTCGAGTAGTCCATCAACAAGATGTAACCTTCATTTGAACCATGTGTCATGTAAAAATTGTGTAGGTGACGTTCTAGACGTCTACGTGTAAAGTTAATTCCTTTACCTTTGATACTAGCTCCGTTGTCGAATATCAGAAATCTTTGTAGGGCAGGTGTTAGAACCTCGTCACAAAGAGCGTGTTTAACAATTCTGTCGTCAATTTGCTCTCCCTGAATCGGTCGCGTTTTACCTCGCTCATTTAAGATAAAGTGTGTACTCGGCTTGAACTCATAGTTCATTGACTCTAGTTCACGCTGCATAACACTCAATCTGATTAGATAATTCATTTCAAATTTCTGTACTTGTGGTTTCCAATCACTGTTCTTTTTCGCTTTGAGAAAAGCTTCATAGAGTGAATTTCCGTCAAATATCTCACGCTTATAACCTCGGTTGCTCTCGTAAGAGGAGGTGTCGTGTTTAGCATTTACCACGTCTTGTGGAAGGATAGTTTCTCCTTTCTCTACTAGTGATTTACTCAACTGGTTTACCTATCACTGTATCGAAATCAGGGCGAACGCCGTTAGCGTTACTAGCGTTGTTGTAGTTCGCATTACCGTTGTTGTTCGCATTGGCAAAATTAGCCGCAGAATTTTCAGAAATTACCCTTTTAAATCGGTTGTCGGATTTTCTCCAACCTTTGATTAATTTGATTTGTTTATCAATCATTTCTCCAAAAGGCAGATGTTTATTTACATCTACGGGTAGAGTCTCTATGGCGTACTGTAATTCTTGAGTCAATCTTCCACATTGACCAATCGCTCTATCCTGATGTACGCGTCTTTCGGCAAGTTCCTCGTAGTATAGAGGATAAATGGAGTTTGCGACATATACTGATTCAGTAATATTCCTTAGACAGTCAATACAAGCTTTTCGCTCATCTTCAATAAACCACGCATTGAAGCTATTGTTACGATCAACGAGTCGGTTGTAACGTTCTTTCTCTGATTCTGTCAATTCGTCGTAGCTTCGACCTCCGAATTGATGTTCGACACGTTGAATCGCTTTGTATGGGTCATAACCGAAATCGCGTAATAGCAAATCGGTTACGTCCTTTCGTAGTTTATTTAAATGATGGAAAACCTCGAAATCAGATGGCTTTCGTTTGCTTTTGATTACAGACATTGTTTATACCTCCTAATTAACTGTCTAATTGAATATTGTTATTTCGTTATGCACCCCTCAAGGGGGTGCGGATTCTAAGAAATGCAGAAAGCAGGGCGAACGCCGCCAGCGTCACTAGCGCCGTAGTAGGCCGCAAGACCGTCGGCGTGCGCACCGGCAAAACAAGCCGCAGAAACTACATCCCTTAGCCAAAACCATGTAGCTCTGTTAGCATGAATAAAATTCGGTGCTAAGTGGAATAATGGTAATTGCCCACGTTCTACTGTATAGTTTGTCGGGATATTTGTACCGTCATTCATAGGACTGAAATGACGACATCCATATAACATTGATTCATTCATCAAATCGACTTCACTATCGAACCAAGCTCCTCCGCTAGGACGTCCGTTTGTAACCGCGTTTGTCAAATAAATACGGTGCGTTGCGACGTGATTAGGGAAAGCAGCTTTGATAGTTTTCTTAGCTTGCTCCAATCCTTCTTTATACATCTTGGAACCTACATATCCACCTTCAGTAATGTTTGTATCGTTCATACAATGTGTATAAAGTTGAGTATCAGAAACTAATACCGCATGATGTTTTGTGAAATCGTTGTCACCACATCTGTAGTAATAATCAAATCCTGCGATACGATAATTTACACCATTTATTGTCCAATAATCACCAATGTATAAATCATCAAATGTACCTGATGAAATCGCATTGTACTGAGCATTTGTAACGCTAGAACCTAAATACTTTCCTCGATAGATTGCATTGTGAGCACCCGCTCCCGTTACGATCAACGGTGCAATTTTATTTTCAATAGGTGAATTGATAACTCTCTGTAAATTTTCTAAAGTAATTGCTTTTAATCCTGAGCCATCATGCACCATCAATAGATTTCCGCTCGAAGCGGAAGTGACTTTCGTCAAATCGGTAGCTTTTTTTCCATTCATAAATTAAACCTCCTGTACTTTCCAATTTGCTAAAATGTTATTTCCTGAATCATCAGTAAGAACTGTACTGCTATCCACTAACAATGTTGTCCTGAAGTCATTACGTACAATCATATCTTCAAGGTCAACCGTTCTTGCTAATAAATCATTAATTTGAATTTGTAGCTTACCTGCTGCGTCAGTAGCTAACTGATTTTTTACGCCTTCAAACCATGTGTTGAATGACGATTTACTCGCGTTCTCAAAAGTGTTGATTCGAGATTGATAGTTCGTCTCTAATGTTTTAAGACTACCATCGGTTTCTGTTTTCTTACCTGCTAAGTAAGTTTTGAAGTCGTCATTCTGTTTATTAGCAACACTCTTTGTATTGTTGACTACATCTGTTGCCTTATTCTCAAACAATGTTTTTTGAGTCGCAAAATAAGTTGTGAATTCCTCATATAGATTTGTTCCATTCTCAAGTTTCGACATGATGTAGTTAAGAGCTTCGTTCATTCGGTTCGCGTCTCGTGCTCCAAAGAATGAGTTTTCTTTTTGCGTATACGTCGTAACATCTCTGAATGATACTGTTCCGTCTGAGTTGTTGACTTCCGTATATTTTCTCAAACCATTCCACACCGCGTCAGTATAGTTTGTAGGTAGTAATGTCCAACTCATCTATAAACCTCCTTTCATCCCGAAGTTGAATGTTAGATTTCGTTGTCCGTCTCGTTGATTTGTCATCTTGTCATATAAATCCAACATGGCACTCTCGAGACGATTTAATTCTTTGTAGTCAGGAGTTTTCCCATGATCTACATATTTAGGTGCGTTGCCGTAGTTTCGCTTTAATGTCTTAGCGTTTATCTTGGCAAAGTTTTCTTCCAACGTGTTGATTTCGTCCGCATAGAAATAATCTTTCGGAGTCCTATCGCTTCCTAGAGAAGTAATGTTGAACTCGTCATACATCTTGATTGCTAAATCTCTCAAGTAATCTAGATTATTCTTAATGCGGTTGAAATCTGCAGCATTGAATTTATCGCCTGAATAAACACCGTCGACCATTGCACCGTGCCAGTTTGTTTTAGGTGTGCTCCACATAATTAACCTCCTATTCTTCTCGCGGTAACTCTACCTGAGAAGGATTGTTTAAAGTTGATTGTGTGACGATAGATATTTACTTTCATGTCGTCACGGAACTCGTTCTCTTGAAGCACAACGTCGGTTGCGTCAATCTCAGGATTTCCGCGTGTTTCATATTCGTATTCGATACCGCCCATATAGTAATCTGCTAGCCACTCGCATAACTCTGTAGCCATGCTCATGTTACTGATTAATGGATTGGCCCATTTAACCGTTTTACCGCGGGCGTGTAATTCTTTCCGTGCGTATTGCTCTACAATCTTGTACTGATAGCCTTGAACCTCTAATCTGAAAGTTCCCGTGACTTTGTATTTGATTGTGATAAAGTAGTTACCCCATTCGATAATATCGGCTCGACCTTCCTGAGAATCTAGCAAGACTCGGTAGTTGTATGCAGGCTCTTGAATGTAATACGTGACTACATCTCCAACCTTAATGTCTACTTCCTCATTAACTAAGTTCTCCTTTTTTGCGCCGTTCTGATATACGTAACAAGGGACTACCACTTCTTTGACTAACTCTTGCTTGATAGCTTTCGGAGAAGAAGTCATGTCACGTCGAGTCATTGTGAAATCAGTAACTTCGTTTAAAGCAAAATAATTCACTATAATTCGGTTATACGGTTCCTGAGTTTTCGTAAACTCGATTTTCATAACGTCGAAATCGTTGAAGTTATTCATAACAATCGTTGATTTTGAAATATCCTCTTTCATTACTGTCAGACTTTCTACATATTTCCCGTCGTTATATGTACGGATTATGAACTCAGATGGTAGGGCGCTACCAAAGTCCAATTGCACCCCATAGTATGCTCGAATCGCCGTCATTGAGATTGTCAGTATAGGGTTCGTAGAGAATTTGCCGCTTGCGTCTGAAATAGCGCTTGAGATATACCCCGTATTCAACTTAGATTTTCTATCCCTTGGTAAGAAATACATTCCACTGTCCACGACCGTGTAGTTCGTCGAGAGTGTTCCGTATTCATCTTTTACATCCTTTGTTCCGATATTAGCTACATTTGAATAGCTGCTTTCGCCGTTTGTTGTAAACGAAGCTTCAGGAATGAAGTTTGATTTAATTTGCACATTTCCAAACCTATCTTGAGAAAGCGTACATCTACAAGCATTTGCAATAATCTGCAACGCTTCTCGGTGTTGTACTTTTGGAATCGGATTGTTCGAGAATAAATGCTTCAATCTAGGCTCAATGTAATAGTGTGTTACCTTTGCGTCCTTCAGGATTTCTTCTGCCAAAGCGTAGTACGATTTGCCGCTTGAATCATACATACCCTTACTGTATTCAGAACTCATGTTCCTGAAGATGTCCTGACAACGAATGGTTGCCGTATTATCATCACTTTCCCATTCTGAGCAAAGTAGGTGACATCCTTGAATCCATTCGATTTCTTCACTATCGGGTAATTGATAACCGTACATAACGTCCATTTCCTGACCTGTTTCTAGGTAGTTGATTGCCGATTTAGGATTATCAACATTGAAGTAATGATCGTAGTTTTTTAACTGTACGGTGAAATCAATCTGAGGTACATCCGAACAAATGGGGGACACATAGCTTTCTAAAGACGAATCCATGATTGAGTCATTGTAGTAGACCAATCCATACCCGAATCGAATTGAATAAATCCTCAATCGGTTCTGAGCGTATTTCATCTTGTAGAATCTAAGTTTGATGTAAGTTGTACCTTCTAGAGTTTCATCCGTGCTCCATAGAGCTTTGTCGTTATCTCGGAATTCTACAACCTGACCCGTACTACTAATAATGTCGAAACTAACAGGGTAGTTATCGCCGAAATTAATAGTCAAACCTTTAAAATCAATCGGAATCGTATTGAAGTCAATCTTGATTTCAAACTGAGCTTCCGAAATCAGTTTGTTAGATACAATACCCGTATCCATTAATCTCGTCGCATTGGACGGTCTAGGAAGGAAGTACATTGACCCGTCAACACGAGTGAAGTTTTCCTCTAAGGTTGCGTAGATAACGTCATCAGTGTGCTCGCCGAACACATTATCTTTGTTTGAATAATACGCATAGTCTGCGTTTTCGATTGTTGCTTTTGCTTGAATCTCCTGATTAACAAGACCGAAAGAAAGCATTATATATGCTCTCTCTCGTAATGAGGATTTCATACTCGCTTTATAAGCTTTAGAAACTTTCTGCATAAAATCACTCTCCTGTATCTATCAGGTTTACTTTGCAATCTTTGTAATGTGTAGGAGTACCGTTCTTATCAACCCAGTACGGTTCACCTTTACGGTCGCCGCAGTACATTTTGACCGTTTTTCGAGTGTTCGTAACGGGGTCATTGAACGTTACATATACAAAGAACTCTTTTAAAATATCCAATATTTTGTGCCATTGGTCTGCAGTTAACCAAGGCCATTCAAGACCGTCGATTTTGTATTGGTCACGTCCTATACGTTGACCAACGACCGCACCATTGGCGTCACGTCCACTGTCTACGACAGTAGTCACAACGACGCTAACACCTCGTTTACAAGGCGGTAGCTCGTAACCATTTATTGCTAAATAAGCCATGCTACCTCACCTCCTATCCTGTAAACGAGTAGCCGTTAGCTTTCTTTTGTTTCTCAACTGTCTCTGAGATTGTTCGTCCTCCAACTTGGACGATAGTTTGTTCTTCTTTATCTGCTTGACGTTTCGTATCGCTTGCAATTTCACTCAACACTGGCTCTACATATTCGTTGTAGAAATCGGCCATTGCGCGCGCGATTGAATCATTGTCATTCAATCCAACAGAATATGCTCTCTGAGTATCGTCATAAGTGTATTGTGCTAAGGATTTCGTAGGATCGTACGACATTCCATCTGCCATAGCTAAATCATTCGCACCGACTAAAATCGAATTGATAATAGCGTTTGTGCAATTAGCCATTCGGTTATTCAGAATTTTGAACGCGTTATTCAACTGACCTAAACCTGACACGATTGACTCGTGCATGATTTGACCCATTTGGAATCGGTTCAAGACCTCTGTACGTCCGTTGACATGACCTACCATCTCGGCTCCGTTTTCACCTGCTACGAACATGGAACCGTGTGCCCTAGATGTTCCGCCTGCGTACTTAGGAAGGGTTTTCCACATATTTGGAGTGATGATACCTCCACTCTCGAATAGCTTTACGCCACCGCCAGCGCCGATAATACCTCCGCCACTCAATCCGAAGAATCGTTTAATTGAACTCCAACCTGATTTGAATAGCCTAATACCAACTGATACCGACGTACCAACAAATCCTGAGATAGAACTCCAACCGTGTTTCCAAAGGGAGATACCTACGCCAACGCCTGTACCGACATAGTTTGAAATGGTACTCCAACCGTGTTTCCAAAGGGAGATACCTTGTCCTAATACAGGACGACTAATCCAATTACTAATAGAACTCCAACCGCTTTTCCAAAGGGAGATACCTTGTCCGATAACAGGTACGCTACCAATCCAGTTTCTCACTGAACTCCAAGCGGATTTAACTAATTGAATACCTTGGTCAAGTGTAGGAATGTTACCTATCCAATTCTTAACTGTAGACCATAAACGTTTAACTAATTGAATACCTTGGTCCAAAACGGGGATGTTTCCAATCCATTCTTTAACCGTAGACCATAGATTTTTAACCAATCGGATACCTTGGTCTAAGATAGGAATGTTACCTACCCAGTTTTTGACCGTTGTCCACAAGTGTTTAATAAGTTGAATGCCTTGGTCTAATGTAGGAATATATCCAATCCATCCTTTAACAGTTTCCCAACCTTTCTTAACCAAGTTGATTGTCTGAGAAAGTAATGGAATGTTACCAATCCAACCTTTAACGGTTGACCAACCTTTTTTAACCAATTTAATGAAAGCGTCACTTTCTAATCCCTTTTTAGATTTTTCGCCCCACCATTCTTTAGCATTATTCCACCACTCTTTTGCAGTGTTCTTAATGTTGATTACAATGTCCGCGATAGGATTATTCTTAATAGCATTTGAGATAGATTTGATGATGTTTTTCTTAACCCATTTACCGATACCCTTAATGCCTGAAAGCAATCCTTTAATCAGTCCTTCCCAAAGGAATACGCCGATTTCCATGAACACTTTAGAAGGGGAGTGAATTCCTAACGCTTCTTTGAATCCGTCGACAAAACCTTTAACGAAATCTTTAATAGCTTTCCAAATTGTGCTCAATCCTTCAAAGATACCGTCGATAATCGCTTTACCAATATCGATAAACCACTTGAATCCGTCCTTAACTGCGTTAAAGATGTTTTCAGGAAGTTGTACGAACCACACGACCATTTCTGCAAACATTGTCGGCAGAGTAACCGCGAAGAAGTTTTTAATTGCGTCCCATAGACCTCCAAAGAATTCAGGTACTTTTTGCTTTACCCAATCAATGGCACTTCTAATAGAACCACCTAACCATTTACCCATTCGATTTCCTAAACCCTTCCAGTCATAATCGGCAATTGGTTGCCATAGATTATGGAAGAATGTACGGATTTCATTCGGTAAATTTTTGACCTTCGATTTAAAACCTTCCCATATATTCGGTAAAGTTACATTGAAGAATTTATCAATGTACTTTTTAATAGTGTCCCAATTCTGAATAATTGCGATAACACCGTCTGCAACTAAACCAACGCATAAACCAATAGCCGCTCCTAGAGGACCGCCAATAGAACCAATCAACACTCCGATACCTGCGCCGCCAAGAGTAGCTCCTAGCGGAATCAATACCGCGTTGATTAAATTCATACCGTTTTCAATTGCGTCTTTGATACCTAATGCGAATAATCCGATACCCGTTGCGGCCGCACCTGCTGCCGCTGCTACAGGACCGAAAGCTAAATACAGACCACCGACAACGCCTGCCGCTCCGACTAACATTCCGAAGAAATTATCCCAGTCTAGACCGTTCACAAACGCGTTTACCCATTCAGATAAATACAAGAACGCTCCGCCTACAGTCAGTGCGATACCGATTAACTGTTTGGTTGTGAAGTCAATCCAACCTAGTTTTTTTATGAAGTTTCCTAGCTTCCATGTCGTTAAGGCTAGTCCGATTGCTCCTACGTAAGATAAGATGTCCCATATCTTGTCTTTGATAGAATCCACAATCTTGTCGATTTTAGTTGAAACTAAATCACCTAAAAAATCGTAAGTAGGTAGGTCGAAGTCTAATCCGCTTCCGCCGATACCTCCGCCACCGCCTGAGCCACCTGAACCGCCTGCGCCTGAATCGTCATTTGGTGAGATTATGTTCAATTCGTCGATACCTAGTAATGCGTTTTTCAACTGTTTAGCTTTCTTAGCTGCATTGCCTAATCCGTTTCCTGCGTTTCCTGCGTTGTTAGCTAAATCACCCATAGCATTAGCACCTGCGGAAATACCTGAGTAATCCACTTCAGGTAGCTTGAATCCAAATAGACTAGCGATTGCGTTAGCCACTAATCGAATTACTTTTACTACGGCAATTGCATAAGGCAAGATTGCATTTAAAGCAGGAATGAAGATATTACCGATTGCACGTCCCGCTTGCTCAACTTGAGCTCTAAAGATACGCATTTGGTTGGCGGGTGCATTTAATGTACGAGCCATATCTCCCTGAGCAACCGTAACCTGAGTCATGATTGCATAATATCTTAATTGAGATTTCTCGGCCTGAGTCATCTCGGTGTATGATTTCTGAATACCTAGTGATAACGCGATAGCTTGTAATCTAGCTTGTGACAAGTCATAACCTAAACGACGTAAAGGTTCTAGCTCACCTGCGATACCTGAATTCAATTTCTGCATTGCGTCCTCAACTGAAATGTTGAAGAAAGACGACAAGTCATACCCTAATTGCGTCAAGTTCTTTGACATAACGTACGCTCTATCTGCTGCAACTCCGAAACCTTCGGTAATCGTCATGAATACGCCTTGATTTCTCATGAATTTAGCAGGGTCGATACCCATTAAGTCACCGACTTTTTCTGCATAATTTTGAGCTTCTTTCGCGTATTCTCCTAACGAAGCCGTGAATAAGTTTAAATCCTCTACATATTCGTTTGATGAATTCATCCAACCTGCTATTTTTTTAGCTCCGTAACTAACGGCGGCGTAGGCCATTTTAGCCTTTGCCCATAAGTTGATATAGCTACCACTCAATAAGCCGTTGCTAGACGTTGTTTTGGTCGTCGTATTAGCGAGCCTGCTCATATTCGTAGGTAGTTTAGAGAACGCAACAGATACCGTGTTCAATTGTTGTGCCAACGGTGCTAGAGCCGTTGTCAGTTTTTCTACCTTCGTTGTAAACAACTCGATTGTCTTATCATCCAACTCCTTCACAACTGTCGGTAGCTTTTTCAATGAATTGATTGTGCTATCGAATCCCTTAGCTTTTGCAATCTGACCTAATGGTGTAATAGCGTTAGCTAGGGAATTAACACTTGAATAATCAATACCATTTAATCCGCTTACCGCAGCTCCTATCTTTCCTAATTGGTTAGCTACAGAGGATGAGATTTTAAGCCTACCTAAGCTCGATAATTTGTTTAGACTGTCCGCTAGTTTGTCTATTTTTTGTGCGTTATTTCCGTCAAATGAAGAAACGGCGGAGTTTAATTTATTAACTTGGTTTGCTACGCCTGTTAATCCAACTCCGCCTTTTACTGAATTTTTCAGTTTAGATAAAGAAGAAGATAGAGCGTCGATACCATTTACGGCCGATTGGGAACTCGACTTAATCTCAAGTTCTAATTGCTCAACTGTTGTCGACATATCTACTCACTTCCTTTCGTCTTTTTAAATTTTTCTTTTCCTTTCGCCATAAACGCCTGCATACGAGCCAATCCTTTGTTATAAATCTTCATATCTTTTCGAGTCTTAGCTTCATTCATGGTCTTTTTACTGATAGGATATGCTTCAGGCACGTACGGTTCAGGTTTCGTTCCTTTCTTAGAGAAAGCTCTCAGAATAGGGGATAAACGTCCGATTGCGTCATAGATGTACATACCTTGAAGCCACATTTCTTCGTTTACTCGTTGCTTACGAAGCCTTTCTGCTTCACTGTATGATCGCGTAAGAGAACAATCACCATCCCAATACTGTCGCTCACTCATTCCTATTGATAAGTAATAGGGGAACCGTTTTTCAAATATTTCTGTAAAAGAAAGGGGAGCATTAGAGCGATTTACGCTCTCGCTCCCCCTTGATAAGTTGAACTCCGAATTACCTACCAATTCGTAGTCCAGTCGATTTTTCCCGGGTCATCATCCTCCGGTTCATCTAATAAGGACATGATAGGGTCGTTATACATATCGGCCAACTTACCAATCAATTCCTCTTTGTTGCCCATCTTTTTGTAAATAGCATTAATAGTTTCCTCATCTGTTTTCTTGTGATGAGCTAAAAATGCTCCTGCAAATAATGTTGGCAATGAATTCATTGGTGTAGTCTCGATACTAGAAGCAATGAAGCCGCGTCTCTCCATTTCTTTTACTGTTCTTCTAGTGAACTCTAATACGTATTCTTTACCTTGGTGTGTTAACGTTAACTGTTTAGCCATTTTAATATCTCCTTCTAAATTATTCTGCTAATGCAACTGGTGTAGATGGTGCGATTGTGATTTTCATATCTACAACTTCGTTTGTTCCACTTCCTTCAGGGAACACTGACAATGAGCCTTTGAAGGCAAATTTACCGTCATCTCCCTTAGGTGTTAATACTCCGCCTTCTTCAGTTCCTCCGAACCATACGGCAAATTCTTTTTCTTGACCTTCAAGAGCCTTTAATGCTTTGTAATCTTTTAACGTATAGTTAGCCGTAAATTCCAATGCGTCGATAGATTGGATACCTGGAATATAAGTCTGCATTTTGTCTGATAATGTAGTTGTTTCCAACATTTCAGGTGCACCACCTAAGTCAGGGAAATCTTTGATGTCAACTAACTTTTCGTAAGCAGTTTCTTTTTTCATCATCAAGAAAATCTTATATGTACTAATAGCCATATTTCTTACCTCCTGTATATAACTTTGTCTTTTGAAATGATTGCTCTATAACGAGCTACCATTCTATAAATAGTTGCGTCGCCCTCGTTCTGAACGGGGTTTAGCATTGTTCGTGTAAAACCATAATGTTCAAACTGTTCGTCGATAAACGAGATAATAGATTTACATTCAGATTTTTTACCCTTCGTTTTGTTCGAGTAAACATTTACTTCGTACAAAACTTGAGCATGATTCTCGATTGACTTTGTATCTCTCGTATTTCGATAAACTTGGTTGTCTACCTCCACGATAGACACGCAAGGGAAGCTTGGTGGAACCTTGATGTATTCACCCGTGATGAATATTTTCGGAAATTGAATCCTGGTTTTACTTGCGATAAGACCAAATAATTCGCTTTCAATATCAATCATCTCCATACCTCCTTTGCAATCTTAGATATATCATTGCAAACGCTAGTGATCGCGTTAGCCATTGGCATACGAGCTTCGGTACCGTGAGTTAATATCAGGTCGCCTGCGTCGTAATAACCCCATGTTTTCTTTGAACCGTTTGGTCCAAAACTTCCTATAGTGAATCCCAATTCCGCACCATTCGGGTTAGGTGATTGACCTACCGAACCGTTGTGATAAACACCCGCACCGAACTCAACCCATACGGCGTCTTGTCCGTCTGCAATCACGGCTATCGTATCTCCGCTCTTAGAAAGAGAGATGTCTACGTGTGCATATCTAGGCTCAGCGTTAATCGTGTCATCCACGATTGCACAACTGAAACCATGTTCACATTCCTTAGCAACGTATTCCGCTACTTTCTGATGAAATAACTCTGTCTTTTTGATGAAATCACGCTTATATTCGTTAAGCTCCTTAATGGCGTTGTTTACGCCTTTTTCGGATAGCTCTACAGTAATTTTTCGTCTCATGATACATGAACCTTACTGATAGCAATTGCGAAGTTATTTAAGCTCTTAGCGACTTTCTTAACGATATAGTCATGAGTTACCGTTGCGTTGCCTTCCTCGTCCAAATTAGGCTCAACATCAATCCACAACAGTGAATACTCGTCGATACCGCTATCTGTATCGAGGACTATCACCTTGTCGTAATTCTCGGCTTCTCCAAACTGACGTGTAGTTGTTTCACCTTTAGCCGCTGACACGTTAGCGGAACATTTAACAGGTTTGCGATAAACTAAATCGTATTCACCGCTAGGATTACCGTACTCGTCTAAGATAGGTTCCTTGTGATCAAACAGAGCGTAGTAGAAATCGACTTTGTTACGCTTCATGCACTTCATTTGATTACCCCACAATGAGGAGTGATTGCTTTTAGCATTGATGACGGAACGTCCGCGTTTTCATAACTACGTGTTATTCCGTTCTCAGAATGAGACATCTGTCCTTCGGCTCCTCGTTTGTTAAGTAAATAAGTTGCGATTTCTAACTGAACTCCTTCATATTCCTCAGGAACTTCTTTTATGGTATTGTCGTAGGGATATGCTCTAGCTAACACTTTCTTAGCAGCAAGCAATAAGTAGGTGGATAGCACCTCGTCAGAATCATCTGTCCCGACCATTGCTTTCAGAGCATTGATTTTTTCTTCCTTTGTCATGTTATCCACCTCTCTTTAACTAAGCGATTTCGTAGAATCCTTCAGCGTTAGGGTTTGTTTCAGGAGAACCTACAATGTAACCTGAATCAGTTTTAGCGTAGTAAACTTTATCGGCAGTTATTGTAGTGTCCGCAGTTGCAGTCGCTTTACCTTTCACGATACGTACGGCTTTAGTAGTATCTGTTAAAGCAACTAAATAGTATTTACGTGAGTAAATGAAGTTGTGACGAGTATCACCGTCACGATCCTGTTCAATTTCAATACCTTTCTTGTTAAAGATAGTTACCGCTTCACGTGTAGCAACAACGATTGTTCCTGCTTTAGCATCTTTCTTAGTGTAGATATTTACACCCGCTACAGTACCTACGTAACCAGTGCGAGCGAATGATTCTACATACTTCAAATCTTCCGCTAATGTTTTACGTAATTCCGCAGTATCAGCAGCATTGATAAATGCAAATGTACGAGGTGCAACATCACCAGGTGCGTTATCAGTGCTTTCAATGTTCAAACTTGCTACTGCGTCTGCAAATGCAGCAAAGTTTAATTTGTCAGTGACAACTACCTGAGGTGCTTTCAAGAGTTCTGTATAAATATCTTTGTTAACAGTGTTGAATATATCTGTACCCATGTGACGAGTACCAACAGGTACTAACATTGGGTCAGTCATTGCTTGTTCGTCATAGTAATCGAATTTGTTCTGAGCTAATTCGATTGTGTAATCTTTTTGAACGAATTTAACTTCGATTGATTTCTTGTTACCTTCGCCCATTTTTAATTTTTCAGTTCCGCTTGTAGCGTTGTAGACGTTGATTTTTCTGATCATACCTGCGGTATCAGTCAAACTGTTATCTACACTGCAGAAATTCTGTAAGTTGATATGAGAGTTATATTGGTCCTCAACTTCGTTTGATAAATAGAAATTGCTATAAATTACGTGTGCCATTATTCTGTTCCTCCTTCATACAAATTTTGGTATTCTTCGGGGTGATTTTTAGAGAACTCGAATCTGTCCTGAAGTGACATTTCTCTTAACTTAGCTAAAGTCATTGTGTTCCCGTCACCGTCACCACCTGCGGGTTTCGGTGTATCTTTTAAAGCTTCGGTGCGAACTTTCTTTCCGTATGCGTCTAAGTTTTTCTTTTGGTTAGCTAAAACTTTCGCAGTATCACCGTCGACGATAGCTTCGGCAGTTTCTTCCGCTAATTTTTCGTCGTAACCCATTGCGATTAACTGAGCTTTGTTTTCTGAGATAGCCGTCTTACGTTTTAAGTCCGCGTATTCTTTTTCAACTCGCTCACGTTCTTCTTTTTCTTTTTCCTTAGCTGCTTCGTCATCAGTCATCTTTTGTCTAAGCTCTCGCTTTTTAGCTGCTAATTCTGAAGCGGTTTTGTCATAAATATCTTTTGACACATATCCTGAGTAATCAGGGTCAGGTGTTTCGGCTGCTTCTAGAGCCGCTACCTTTTGTTCGGGTGTCATATCCGCGTATCCTTCGATTGTCGATACATCAATTTTCATGAGTGTTTTCCTCCTTCGCGTTTTTGATTCTTCTCTGAATGTTCTCGAATTCTTGCGATTTAAGACTTCTCTGTCTGTACTGCGAAGTGTTTATAGTGCTTTCTCTAACACTCACAACACGGATTACTCCGTGTCGTTATTTGGGTTATTTGTCTCAATCGGCTTCATAGCTTCAAGTTGTTTAGCTTGTTCTTGTTCGTAGTACTCCATACTCATTGCGTATGCAGACTCGGCGTCGCTAAACAATCCTGAATGTTGGAAAGCTAATTGAGGATGAATCTTAGGTTGTTGCAACATTGAGATAAGTACTTGTGACTTACTCTGAATGTTTTCGTAGTTACGTCGTGTAAACTTCATGTCTATATCGCGCAAATATAGGTCCATATCTGTTAATTCACGACATAACGCTAAGATGAGCTTTAACATCTTTTTCTCTGAGCGTTTGAACACGTTCTCACTGTCCTTCGCTCTTGCTTCCGCGTCTGACCATCCATCACGTAGCAATACGGCAGAGCCTGTATCACTCGTAGATGAACCGCCATTACGGTTCGGCATACCGCAGATTGTCAGTACTGCGTTGTAGTAGTCATCCTTCAATGTTTGGGTTTGACTTTGGTTCAATTCGTTTGTAACCACATCTACGTCCGCTTTCTGTCCATCCACGGATTTGACTTTGATAGCTCCTAGCTCCATGAATTCCTGATATTCCTCTTTGGAAATATCGCAGTTAATAAATTTGATGAACGCCTGAACTATCTGTTCTACACCGTCCATACGGTTACTCTCGACATTGTTGATTGCGTCTAGAAGTGGTAACACAATTTCAAACGACCCTAATCGTGCGTTGTTAGCAGGGTATTCAAATATCGGTATCATTCCTAGTAAATGCAGCCTATCCTCGACCACAATTCCGTCGCGAATCAAATAATATCGGTCTTTCGTATAGACGGAGAATGTTGTTATCTTGTGTTCGTCCATACTGTATTTGACGGCCATTAGTGGTTTATTTCCGATTTCGTTGGAGTACACGATAAACGTTTCGCGCGGGTCTAGTGTGTACATCTCAAACGGTGCTTCGTCTAACTCACCAGGGTCGTCAGGTAATACCAATCGGAACGCCGTACCACAAATCATCTGCCATTCAACAATCTCTTGATCTTGACTCGCTTTATCTTCGGCAAACATATACTCATTCAATCTGTTGATAGCTTCTGCAGTCTGTTCTGAGCCGTTATGACTCACGTATTGGATAGGCTCTCCACATAGGTATCCCACTTTGAAGGAAACAATCTCGTTAGCGCGGTTCTCAACGATCTTGTTACAGATTTCAGGACGAGTTTCTTTTACTCTGCGTAAGATTGGTTGGTCACCTTTGTAGTAACGATACAAATAATCAATTTCACTTCGGTTTAGCTCGTGTTTCTCCATAGCCTTCAGTAATTCGTCTTGGATATTTGATGAATCAATGAATGTTGCACTGGTTTTAATCGTTCGACGACCAAACATAACTCGCGTTTTGCCGAGTGATTTAGAAGTGTCAATTTGATGATTTTCCGCTCCCATTGCTTCCTCCTTTCTAAAATGCAAAAAGGTGCGCTATCAGTAAGGCCCTAAGCCTTTGCGATAACGCACCCATTACAATTCACTTTTACTCTATAATTTTACCATACATTCACAAGATAAACAACATAAACAGTGCTAAAAATAACTATAAAAACAACAAAAACAACACAAATAAGATTAATTACCACGGACGGCGGAAAATCTCCACGTGTCCCGCTTGTATGCTCTGAGCATACTCGGCAAGCATGGCCATTCCGTCAGGGACGTCGTCGTGTTTGTTTTTACCTGCGACCGTGTAGGAACACAACATATCCATCATTTTCCCGTAGTCAGATTTCTTGAGATATTTGCTATCGTCTAAAAACAGACAATGTTCTTTGACCCATGCACTGTTGACGATAATCTTAGTTTCCTTGTTGGCAGTAGTGAACTTTGTTGTGATATTGGTGATACCTCCACGTTTCTTAACCTCGTTTTGAACTTTCTCGGCGACTCTACCTCCCGCCGAGTTACTTTCAAATCTACTCATCTTAACTTTATCTCGTACCAGTATCTCAACAAGCCTAGCGTCAACAATATTTGGCAAGCTATTATCACAAACACAATCGGCAATGTAATAATCAGGCCCGTACACGAATGCGACTGGTAAGAACGCATAATCGGTCCCTCTGTCTTTAGTGTCACAAATACTTATGATTGCGTCAGGTTCGTCGCTAGGCAGCTCAAAAAAGCGTCTTAGCTCGTCCTGATGATAAAGCAGACCTTCACGCTCGATAGGTTCGTTCATGTATAATGCTTTCCAGCTCACGTCATCCATGATATTACGTTGCTCGTGATAAGCTGCCGTCGAAAAACCTACACCGTATTCGTAATCAAAATTTGATTCATCATTTTCGTTAAGGGCAGGTACGACAATGAATCTTGCTCTATCTGAATCACCGTATTGATTCTCTAATCGACCGATTACATCATGCACCGACCAACGTGTTGCGATATGCAGTTCTTTACAATGATCACCAATTTTACGTTGTCTTAAATCGGTAGTATATGTTTCCCACAACTTGTCCAATCGTTCTTTCGACAATGCGACTTCAATACCTGAAACCAAGTCATCACAATAAAGCAGACGTTTTGCACGGTATAGACCTGCATTACCTGTACCGATAGATGTAAATTCTAGCGTCTCGAATCTTTGTCGCTTATCAATGTCGATACGACAGTCTTTAGCGTTAGTTCCTGAGACTTTAAGGTGAGGGAACACTTGGTGCCACAAATAATCTCCATGCTCGTCAAACATACGCAAACACTCGTCATATACACCACGGACGAATGAATTCGAGTGAGAACCTGTAAGCATTGGTTCATTCGGGTATTTTCCTGCCAACCACGTTAGGAAAAAAATGGCAATCGTCGTTTTTCCCGTTCCTGGTGGCATACTGATTGCCAGTAGGTCTAATTTGTCGTCTGCTAAATCCTGCAATGCTTCTACGACCTCTCGTAACGCTTTACGTCTTGGGGGATAGAATTTCTTTTCAGGGTCTCGCTCCCATTCCATGAATAGCAGATAGCTTTCAAAGTTATACGGTGCTGCAATCAGTAAAACACGCTTGTGTAGATCAAACAATTTTCCAATCGTATCATTACTTGCATGAGGTATAGCGTCCTCAAGAATGTCAGATAACTTCTTCAGATACTTCACTCCTAGCTCTGTATCTGTTTTCAATGCTTCCTTGCATATAAAATACAAATCTTCTCTGCACCTGAATAGGTCAGGCTCCTTTTTTATTTTTTCG
>ERZ1034901.981-NODE-981-length-20940-cov-8.079291_pt1 | contig 20940 bp, 14 predicted proteins | sample MGYA00520628_ERZ1034901 | MGnify/ENA primary metagenome ERZ1034901 (study PRJEB33766, sample SAMN09781783) | gut metagenome | biome: gut microbiome | host: Homo sapiens | place: Madagascar | study: EMG produced TPA metagenomics assembly of the PRJNA485056 data set... | reverse complement strand
CTTCTCCGCCACTGAATCGACAGCCCTCGCAACCGCGGGGGCTTTTTCGTTTCCAAGGAACTCCCAGGGATTCGAACCGATGAGGTGGAATTCCGTTGAGAAAACGCTCCAGTGGAGCGTTTTTAGGAATTCGCCCGACCGAGCTTGCGAGGGAGGGGCGCGGGTTCGCGAAGCGAACGCGCGAATCCCTACTTCTCCGCCACTGAATCGACAGCCCTCGCAACCGCGGGGGCTTTTTCGTTTCCAGGGAACTCCCAGGGTTTCCTGAACGCGAGAAGGCGGGCCAGCTTGCCGAATCGGCTTGCCAGCTCGCCTTCTCGAAACGAGTGCGATTTCTCATGCGCTTGAGCTTGCGCCCGTGTCCCGCAAAGGGCGCGCCGCCCGCTTACGCCGTCGCTTCCTCAGGCTTCCAGTCGTCGGAGGTGTCGCGCGGCGCAAGGTTGTCCTCATCGCCTGCGGCCTCGTCGAGTCGCTTGAAGTAATCCTTCGTCTCCTTCACAACCACGCCGGACAGCACAATCAAGGCGATCATGTTCGGGATGGCCATGCAGGCGTTGAAGATGTCGGCGATGGTCCACACGGCGGAAACGGTCATGTAGGGGCCGATGAACACGGCGAGGATGTAGAGCCAGCGGTACGTCTTCACGGCCTTCTTCGAACCGCCGGAGAGGTACTCCAGGCAGCGCTCGCCGTAATAGTCCCAGCCGAGGATGGTGGTGAAGCCGAAGAGCGCCAGGCACACCATCAGGACAAACGACACGGCTTCAGCGGGAATGAAGGGCAGGCCCATCTGGAACGCCGCGGTGGTGACGGCGGCGCCTTCGAGCCCGGGAATCTGGTAGGCGCCGGTCATGACGAGCGCGAGGCCGGTCATGGAGCACACGATGATGGTGTCGAGGAAGGTGCCGGTCATCGACACGAGGCCCTGGCGCACCGGCTCTTTCGTCTGCGCAGCCGCGGCGGCGATAGGCGCGGAGCCCAGGCCTGCCTCGTTGGAGAAGATGCCGCGCGCGATGCCCTTCTGCATGGCGATGATGATTGCGCCGAGCGCGCCGCCCGCAGCCGCGCGCAGGCCGAAGGCGCTTTCGACGATGGTGACGAGCGCGTCGGGCAGCGCGGTGATGTTCAGCACGATGAGGATGAGCGAGAACGCCACGTAAATCACGACCATCACGGGGATGACCTTCTCGGAGACGCTCGCGATGCGCTTAAGGCCGCCGATGACGACGAGGCCGACGACGATTGCGACGAGAAGCGATCCGATCACGGTGGCGATGGAGTAGTCCATGCCAAGGATGCTCACGGTTGCAGACTTGTTGGGGTCGAAGAAGCCGGTGATTGCGGAGTTGATGGAGTTGACCTGAGTAAACGTACCAATGCCGAACAGGCCGACGCACATGCCGAAGAACGCGAAGATTTTCGCAAGCCACTTCCAGGAAATCTGGGGCAGGCGCTTTCCCATGCCTCGCTCGATGTAGTAGAACGGTCCGCCGAGCACGTGGCCGTCCTTGTCGATGCTGCGGAACTTCACCGCGAGCAGACCCTCGGAGTACTTGGTCGCCATGCCAAACAGGGCGGCAACCCACATCCAGAACATAGCGCCCGGGCCGCCGGCGACGACTGCGGTCGCCACGCCGACGATGTTGCCGGTGCCGATAGTCGCAGAAAGTGCGGTGCACAGAGCGCCGAACGACGACACCTCGCCGGTCGCGTCTTCGCCTTTCTCGTTTTTCAGCATGTAGCGCAGGGCGCGCGGCAGCTTGCTGAACTGCAGGCCGCGCAGGCGCACGGTCAGAAGAATGCCGCCGAACAGGATGAGCACCATCAAGGGCACGCCCCAGATGAAGTCGTCGATGGCATTGAGCACGTTGTTGAACGCGCTGAAGAAGTCTTCCACTGTTCCTCCTCGAAATCCGTTGTCAATCGCAATTTCGAACGGCTACCCCTTCGGGCCTTAGGGAGGAATCGCGCGCCGAGTCGTCGCTCGGGGGTTGCGCGCTTAAAGGGGGAACGGCAGAACAAAAGAAAAGGGAAAAGCGAAATGCAACACGCATATGCGACAAGCAGTAAGCTTTTCTCTGTCCTTTTGCCTGAGAGTTTCAACGAAACGCGCCTGTGACCAGGTTGTTTCGCCTTGCCCCTTCGGCACCCAACCAATTGGGATTCTCCAGAGGCCCCTTCGGCGCCCTGTCTCCTTTGGGGATTCAGAGCGAGTCATAAGGGGTGACGCTTTGAAATTGTGGGATCATTGTAGGCACATCACTCCACCCGGCGCAAGTGATTTTTTACGATTTGGCGGAAATCCGATGCCGAGTGTGGGAATTGAAGGCGCATGTCGCGGCGAGCGGCAAAGGGGCTTTGCGCGGGAAGGCGCGGCGAAAGCCAAGGTGGGAACCCCGGCTTGGAGCGCTAGCGGGAGAAAATGGCGCCCCTGAGAGGACTCGAACCTCCGACGCACGGTTTAGGAAACCGACGCTCTATCCGCTGAGCTACAGGGGCGCGTGACGCGGCAGTCCCGATTCTACCAGAAAGTCGCCCCGCGCTCGCTTCAAGCTGGCACGCCGCGCAAGGGCTACGCAATCCGCCTACGCGCGACGCTTTCCGTGCACGCTTATGCTCGAGAGCTCGTTTCTCGCTATGGCGGGTTTTTCGAAAGAGGGTCGATGAAGCCTGGCGAATTAGCTCGAGGAATTATGATTCGCCAGGCTCCATCTTGGAGAAAGGAGTGGCCCAGGGGAGAGGGGAGCTCCCGCTGGGCCCAAGGAGGGGATTGCGACGCGTATAGATACGTCGCCTCTGCTTTTCTAGGGGTTGAAAGCAGCGCAGCGAGTAAGGAGGGGAGCCTTCTCAGCTACTGAGGTCATTATATGAAGGGTCGCTCGAAAAAACGGGCTCCGAGGCGGAACGGCGCGATATGGGCGGTGAAGTGCATAAACGCTTCCGCTCACCCCGAAAAGCGCACCGCTCGCCACCGATTGAGAATAGTTGCATCTCGCCACTATAGCGTACCGAGAATAGTGCTGAGGCCGATCCCGACAAGCTTCCTTGGGCCGGCCCATTCCGACGCGCTTGTTCGGAGTCGCTTCATCTGCCGATTACTCAAGCTATGTGAGATGCGAGGCGCCGGTTTGCCGAGGCGCGTCCTTCCCCCGTGCATACGTTATGATGGTGAAAACGAGAAAGGATGCCTCATGCCCGATATTGCCCTTCGTTTCCATAAAGATATACTCGTCATTTCCTCGCCCATTGCCGCTGCGCTCGCGCGCCAGGGCGTTGACATCGATCGCGATCTCGAGCTTATGACCATTCTCGAACCCGATTCGCTTCAGGAAGCGATGCGCTTGGAATCTATGGCGGGCGCGCAATGCCTTGTCACGAACACGGCGGGGATCACGCCTGCTCGAATGGCGCAGGTGGGTATGGAGGATCGCGCCCGCGATGTGGCGCATGCTTCGATTGAGGTGCTGCGTGAGCTGAAGCCGCAGCATATCCTTGTGGAAATCGGACCGTGTGGGCTGCCGCTCGACGCTTCGAGCAAAGCGTCGCTCAACGAGAATCGAGCTCAGTATGCCCGTGCCGCGCGCCTGTTCGAAGACGAGCAGTTCGACGCCTTCTTTCTGAACGGGTTCGCTACGACGAGCGACCTTCTGTGCGCACTTATGGGAGTGCGCCAGGTAAGCGATATGCCGATACTCGCATCCGTCGATGCGTTTGCGGATGGCACGCTTGCAAGCGGGCGCGCAACAATCGAAGATGCCTGCGCAATCATGGGCGAATACGGTGCTTCGGTTGCGGGCTTTGCTACGGCGGGCGGCATCGAGGAGGCATGTGCCCTTGCGGAGCGCATCGGGGCGGCCTGCAATCTGCCTATTCTCGTGCAGCTTTCCGTAGCCGAGCATAAGCCGAAGCAAGGTGGCCCAACGGATACGAATCCCTATTACTGCCCCGATGCGGTCGTGGATGCTGCCGTCCGCCTGCGTGCTTCGGGCGCTCAATTCCTGCGCGCGACTGGTGCCGCAACGCCTGCCTACACAGGGGCGCTCGCTGCCACGACGGCGGGGCTCGATGCGGCTTGCCGCCGTGAGGCCTCTGTCGCCGAGGGGTCGCCCGAAGGTTCATCTGGGGAGAAGATCGATTTCGCCCCCGAAGGCGCACGCCCGGGCGCATCCGATGCTGCGCTGGGAAGCGCCAATGTTTCCTCAGGCGATGAGGGACGAAGTGCGGGAAATTCTCAGGCAGCCTTTTCCGTTGACGAGCAGATGAGCGCGCTGGCAGATGCGCTGCGCGAGAAGGTCGCCGCGGCCTTCAGCGAGGGCGGGGAGGCGTAGGCGCTATGTCGTCTCGAGAGAAGAGCCCCTATTATGGAGCTTTGCAGCAGGTGGTCGATTCCCTGTTCGCGGATTTGACGGAAGAGGAGCGCATCGCCGATATGGCGGGTATTCCCGGCGCGCGCAAAGTGCGCAGGCTCGATGTGATTCTGGCGGCTGAGGCAGTCGACCTGCCCGACGACCTGCGCGAAATCGTGAATCTGCTGCCTCCGAGCACCTTCACGCGCCGCCGTTTGTGCGATCAGCTGAATTCCGCCGTCGGGGGGCATGCCTGGGGGCAAAAATACGGCACCGTCGAGTAGGCGTGGCGATCACGGCGGCGGAATGGAGCAAAACCCTTAGTTGGTGGTCAACTGGACGAGTTGTGCGCTGTTCGCTTTCACTCGATTGCCGCTGGGAGAATTTGCGACCAGGCATTTTGTTGTCAGGGGGACTCGAAGGGACGCTCGCTTCGCGAAAAACCGCTGTTATCCGAACTTTTCAGCGCGCACAACTCGTCCAGTTGACCACCAACTCGCCTTACTGCTCGCGAGCTGTCATGGATATTTGTTGTCGATGGCGTGAATGCATATATGGTAGTAAATCAGTAGCATATAATTCGCAGAAATCAGGGGCTGAGCCAATATGTGGTGGATGAGGTTTGGCTGGGTCCGACCGCAAAGAGGTGCCTGCCCCGGCCGCTAAGAGGCGCTGGTCCCGACCGCTAGGATTAGGTTGACCCCGACTGCTCGGTGATGGGCCGAATCGGCGCTGGCCTGTGGATGGGTCGGTCGGTTCGTGGGTTGATCGGCCTCGACTCGTAGCAAGGCAAAACGACTGAGGGGGGAGTTCATGATACGAACGGTTATTCATATCGATGAGGACGAGTGCACGGGGTGCGGCCTGTGCGCGGACGCGTGCCACGAGGGCGCGATTGGCATGGTCGACGGTAAGGCGAAGCTCTTGCGCGACGATTTCTGCGACGGCATGGGCGATTGCCTGCCGTCATGTCCGGCGGATGCCATCTCGTTTGTCGAGCGCGAGGCGCTGCCTTACGACGAGGCTGCCGTTGCCGCAGCTCAGGCGGCGAGGAGCGCTGCCGCTCCGGCGGCGGGCCACTTCGGGCACGGTGGAGGGTGCCCGGGCTCGCGCGCCCAGGTGCTCCACGATACGCGCGAGGGGCAGCAGGTGGCGCCGACGGCTGGCGACATCGAGACGCAAAGCCAGCTTGCCCAGTGGCCGTGCCAGATAAAGCTCATGCCCCTTCAGTCCCCGTATTATCAGGAAGCTGATCTTCTCATCGCGGCCGACTGCACGGCGTTCGCCTATGCGTCGTTTCACGATCGCTATATGCGCGGCAAGGTCACGGTCATCGGGTGCCCCAAGCTCGACGCCGTTGACTACACCGAGAAGCTGGCTTCGATCATCGCGCTCAACGATATTCGTTCGGTTACTATCTGTCGCATGGAAGTGCCGTGCTGCGGCGGCCTTGAGCGCGCTGCGGAAAATGCGCTTGCGGCCAGCGGAAAGAACCTTCCGATCGAGGTTGTCACGTTCTCTGTGCGCGGTGAGGTCCTCTAGTCGGACAACCGTAGTTCGCCGTCGCTTTGCACGCATGCTGCGCCCCGGGTTCGCCCATGCTGGCAGACTCGGGGCGTTTTTGCGTTTCGCTTGATGAGGCGTGGTATCATCTGTGCAAACGGGCGCGCGAGAGACGGAGGTGAGCGCATTGCCGAATTCGCCCTTGCTGATGATGGCGATTCTAATCGTGATGGCGATTGCTGTCGTCGTGGTGATCGTGATGACGCTCAAATTGAACCAGGACGTTCGCAACCTGGCCGAAGACGTGGAAATCGACCGACGCAACCTCGCCAAGCTGAATCATGAGGTGGGGAAGCGCTTGGGGGCTCCACGCGCGCAGGGCCCCAGGCGGGCGACGGCGTCCGGTGCGTCAGCGCCCGATCAGCCGCCGCTTCAAGGCGATGCTCGCGCGCACGGGCCGCAGGTTGCGAATAATCAAGCGGGCCAGAATGCAGCCGCGCCTGATGCTGCCGCAAGCGCTCGGCCCGAGGTTGCCGCGGGAGCGCAAACTGAGGGCCCTCAGGGTTATATTCCCGGAAGCTACCACATTCCTCTTCGCGGAGGGGAAGGAGCGCGGGTCGGAGCCGCATCCGCTCAGGCAATTCCCGCCCAGGCGACGAATCGGTCGCCGGCCGCGTATCGTTCGCGCGAGTCGCAAGTGGCGCCGCGGCAGTCGAGCTTGGCGGAGCGCCGCGCCGAGCGTCGCGCTCGCGCCGAGCGTCGCGCCGCCATGGCGGACTACTCGCCCACGCGTGCCGAGCGTCGTGCGGCAATCGATGTCCCCCGTGGGGAAGAAAAAGGTAATTGGCCAGGTGAAACAGGCCCCCAGTCCCGCATGCGCGCACAGGTGGGGGCGTCCTCTCAGGCAGGCGCTGGCTCGCGGGCCGAATCCTCGCCGGCGGCAGGTGAAGTCGCGGCGTCGCAGCCAGATGGCGCTTCGGGGGCGAGGGGCTGCCAAGCGCCGTCGTCTGCCCGGCGCGGAGAGGCGGCTCCGGGCGGTCGTGCGCGCCACAGCGCCGAAGCGGCGCGGGTGGCCCAGCGCCAGCGCGCCGATCGGGAAGCCCAGCGTGCGGCGCTCGAGGCTCAGCGCATCGTGGAAATGCAGCGTGCGGCGCGAGCGCAGCGCGAGGACGAGATTCGTCAACGGGCCGAGCGCCAGGCGGCCCGGGCTCGGGTGGAAAAAGCTCAAAAAGCCCTTGCGCCCGACAATGAAGTGGGGTAACATAATCAATCGCTTCAGATGAGGCAGATGTGCGGGCGTGGCGGAATTGGCAGACGCGTACGGTTCAGGTCCGTATGGGGGCAACCCCATGAAGGTTCAAGTCCTTTCGCCCGCACCATTTTGAACAATCGCCAGCCATTTCAGCTGGCTTTTTTATTTTCTTGCTTTTACTCAAATATAACGAATGCTCAACAGGGCTTTGACACGCGTACGTGAAGATTATTTCATCTGCCGATGATGAATGACAGGAAGCGAACGCCATGCTCGTAGAAAAGAGAGACTCCGACCTTCAAGGGGTTGTTGAAGCCGCCGAGCGCCTGCTTGCGGGAACTGCGACATCTCGTCGAGGTGTCCCGCGAGTAGCGGAGCGAGCCCCTCGCTCGTCATGTGCCTTGCGTTTTCTTCCCGACGAGCGCGAATCGGGCGAGCCCCTCATCCGCGTGAATGGGTTGACCTTGCGACTCGGTTCATTCACGTCGCTGGAAGATGTTTCTTTCACCGTGGCAAAAGGCCAGGTGGTTGCTCTTTGCGGCCCGCGAGGTTGTGGTTCTTCCGCCATGCTCGACGTGATGGGATGCACCCTTCCCGGCGCGAAAAGCGTCGACATGCGCGGATCCATCGAACTCGAGGGGCACGATGCCTACCGTACGCTCGGCGTCGAATGCGCCCGCGAAAAGGTCGCTCGCGTGTTTTTCGGCGGTGCCTTCGAAATGCAGAACGTCCGCAACGCCATCGCATTCCCCATCCGCCAAAGGGGCATTCACGATGAGGCGGCGATTGCTGCGGAAATCGATCGCGTGCTGCGCCTGATCGACGCTGAGCGGCATTTGGGGGAAAGCCTTGATTGCGCGGTGAGCACGCTTCCCGCGCTCGATAGGCGGCTTGTCTCCATCGCCCGTGCGCTCGCAAAGCGCCCTCTTGCGCTGCTCGTTTCCGAACCGGCGACGACGCTTGATCGCGCGGATTCGCTTGTCATGAGCCAGGCGCTGGAATCCATCGCGCGCAAGGCAGGATGTGCCGTGGTGGTGGCGACATCCGACCCGGAATTCGTCCACGCCACCGCCGATGAGGCCGTCGTTTTCCTGCAGGGACGCGTCGTTGAGGAGGGCCCGATTTCCGCTCTCGACTCTGCCGCTGCGGATTATCGCGCTCGCGCCTTCTTCGAAAGGCGAATCGCCTAAACGCCCATCCCTTTCCACGGCGAGGCGGGGCTTCGGCTCCGTCTCGCTTCGCATCCTTTACGCGTCCATGACAAAGCTTCGACGCTTGCTTGACGGGCACGCGCGATGATGACATCACGTTGAAAAGGCCATACGGATGCCGCTGCATATGCGGCCCGTTGAACAGGATGCGCTCATGATTTACTACGTTGAAGACGATACGAACATTCGAGACCTTACGGTTTACGCGCTCAAGCAGGCAGGATTTGAGGCCGTTGGCTTTTCGTGCGCCCGCGATTTCTTCGAGGCGTGCGACGAGAAGGCGCCCGACTTGGTGCTTTTGGACATCATGCTGCCCGAAATGGACGGGCTTGGGATTCTTCGGGAGTTGCGCAGTTTGCCGTCAACGCGGAATATCCCTGTTATGATGCTCACAGCGAAGGGTACCGAATTCGACAAGGTGTGCGGGCTCGACGCGGGCGCCGACGATTACCTGGCGAAGCCGTTCGGCATGATGGAGCTGGTGTCCCGCGTGAACGCGCTGCTGCGTCGTGCGCAGGCGCCGGCCGTGAGTGTCGATGACACGCTCGCGAACGGGCCGATCGAGCTGGTCTCGTCTGCCCATACGGTGAGCGTCGGCGGAAACCCCGTTGCGCTGACGCTCAAGGAATTCGACTTGTTGCGCGCGCTCATGCGCAGCGAGGGCAGGGTGCTTTCGCGAAGCCGGCTGCTCGAGGATGTGTGGGGGGTGACCTACGTTGGCGAAACGCGCACGGTTGACGTGCATATTCAAACGCTGCGGCAAAAGCTCAACGCCGCGTTGCCCGGCGCGGATGGACTCATCCGCACGGTTCGCGGCGTGGGCTACACGATGAAGGCCGCCTCATGAGCTCGATTCGTCACGTCGAGAAAAGCCTTTCGAGCCGCATTTTCCGCAGCGTGCTCGCGTTCACGCTGATCATGCTGCTCGTGTTCGGCGTTGCCATGTCGGCCATCTTCTACATCACCTACGAACGCGATGCCGAAGAGGCGCTTTCTTCCGCGGCACAAAACATCGCGACATCGCTTTCCAGCATGGACTCGAACGCGTGCGAGCAGGTGCTTAGCCGGCAGGTTTCGGACACGTTCCGCTACACTCTCATCGACTCCGACGGCATTGTGCTCTTTGACAGCGTTGCCGATGCTTCCACGATGGAAAATCACGCGGATCGTCCCGAGGTTCGCGAGGCCGACGAACGAGGGCGCGGGGAGGTTTCCCGCTATTCGAGCACGCTTGGCACGGTGACGCTGTATTCGGCGGTGAAGCTCGGCAACGGCGACGTCGTGCGCCTGTCCGAGACACGCGAGTCGATGGTCGCGTTCTTCAGCGGCATGCTCGGACCGATCGCGCTCACGCTGTTGGTGGCCATCATGCTGGTGTTTCTGCTGTCGCAGCGCCTGACGTCGCGCATCATGCAGCCGATCGACGCGCTCAACTTCGCCGACCCGCTCGAGAACGAGATTTACGAGGAGATGGACCCGCTGCTCGAGCGCATCGACGCTCAGCAACGACAGCTTCGCGAGCAGAATAAGGACCTCGCGCGCGCCGAGACGATGCGCCGCGACTTCTCGAGCAACGTGAGCCACGAGATGAAGACGCCGCTTCAGGTGATTTCAGGGTATGCCGAGCTCATGAAGAACGACATGGTCGATCCGGCCGACCGGCAGAAGTTCGCGGGGCTCATCTACGACGAGGCTCAGTCGATGCGCTCGCTGATCGACGAGGTTCTCACGCTTTCGCGCCTTGACGAGACGTCGTTCGATGGCGAGTCGGCGACGCTCATCGATATGCTCGAGACGTCGAAGCGCGTGGCGGAGCGCCTGTCGAGCTTTGCGCGTGACAGCGGCGTCGAGGTGGACGTGAGCGGGGATTCCGCCTGCGTCGCAGGTTCCGAGACGCTCGTTGAGGAGATGGTCTACAACCTGGTAGAAAACGGCATCCGCTACAACCATGAGGGCGGGAGCGTGTTCGTGTCGGTGCGCTTGGAGCTTCCCACGTCCGCCGAGCAGGCCGATGACCTTCGCGTGCTTCCCGCCGGCGAGCGCGGGCGAATGCGCGCTGTGGTGCGCGTGAGCGACACGGGCCCCGGCATTCCCGCCGACAAGCAGGAGAAGATCTTCGAGCGCTTCTACCGTTTGGACAAGAGCCGTTCGAAGGAGACGGGCGGCACGGGCTTGGGTCTTGCCATCGTGAAGCACGCCGTGATGTATCACAACGGCAGCATTCGCGTGGAAAGCGAAGAGGGCAAGGGGACGACGTTCACCTTGAGGCTCCCGACGGCGTAGGCGGGAAAGGCGGGGCGCTTCGAAAGCGCACATTTCGTCTTCATCAAACTATGGAACCCGCGGCATGTCAAGACTTTAATTGAACGCCATCGTCCTTATACTGAAGGTAGGTTCCGCTCCCGCAGTCATACATGCGGTGGACCGACGTTTTATATGCAGGGAGCTCAAGATAGCCCGTGGAACGGAGATTCGCGTCCGTTGATGCGAAAGCCGGAAAGCTGGCTGCGAGCACCCACCTTTCGAGGTGGGTTCACCCTGGACTTGTCGGGGGCGGAGCTTTTTTGCGCTCTAGGGGCGGTTGCACAGTTTGACGCATGCCTGCCGAGAGTTAGTTTTTCTGCCTTGAACGAGAAAGGGCTCCGCAGTGCGAGGCCCTTTGCTGATTCTAATTGTTGCCGTTCGATTGGCTTCCCGATCCGCCATTGCCGGATCCGCCGTTTGACGAGCCGCCCGAAGAAGAGGGGCCGGTCGAAATGACCAGGTGCACCGTCTTGCCCGGCTCGAGCGAGCTTCCACCGTCGGGGGTTTGGCTGATGACGTTACCCTGCTTGACCGAATCGCTGCTCTGATACTCGGTGGAAACCCTGAACCCGGCATTGTCGAGCGTGGTCTGCGCGCTGCCCTCGGACTTGCCAACCACGTTGGGCACCTCGGAGGACTTCTTGCCGGAGCTCACCGTGATGGAGACGGTGCTGCCCTTCTCGAGGCTCTCGTCGGAAGTGGGCGACTGGCGAATGACGTTGCCCTGCTTGACGTCGGAGCTTGCCTCCTCGGAAACAGACACCTCGAAGCCGGCGTTCTTCAGCGCGGCCATCGCATCGCTTTGCGACTTGCCGACAACGTTGGGCACCGCGACCTTTTCGGGACCGAGCGAGAGCACATAGGTGATAACGGAGCCCTTCGCCGCCTTGTCGCCCGCCTTCAAATCCTGCGAGGAGATCTTGCCCTTCTCGACTTTGTCGTCGTAGGCAGGCGTGCCCGCCTTCATCGTGAGGCCCACCTTATCGCAGAGCTGTTGTGCCTCGTCAGGCGTCTTGTTTGTCAAATCGGGCACAGTGACCTGCTCGGTGCCTTGCGAGATGTTCAGGTTGATCTTCGTTCCCGCGGGCTTTTTCGTTCCCGCTGCGGGGTCCTGGCTCACAACGCTGCCCGCCGCGACGCTGTCGTCGTGCACGGCGTTGGTGGTGCCCACTTCGAAGCCAGCCTTCTCGATGATGGTCGTGGCCTCTTCAAGCGTTTTCCCCTTCACGTTGGGCACGGGGTCGCCCGACGCGAAGACGCCGGAGAAGACGAGCGCGGCGATGGCGATGACAGCGATGGCGGCCACGATGGCCACGATGAGCCCCGTCTTCTTGCCGCCCTTGTCCTCGGGCATGTTCGGAGTGTTGGCTCCATGATAGTTGGTCTGGCCGCTGTGGGTTACGGGCTTCACGGGCTGAGGCATGACCATCGTGCTGTCGGCGCCCGCCGCGCCGCCCTCGATGGGGTTCATCACGCGGGTCTGCGCGCTCGTGAAACCGCCCGGCACCGCGGCGCCCGCAAGTTTTACGGGGCGGCCCGCCAAGAAGTCGTTCAGTGCGAGGCGCATGTCATTCGCGGTGGCGAAGCGGTCCGCGGGGTTTTTCTGCATGGCCTTCGCTATGATGCTCTCAAGGCCCGGGTCGATGTCGGGGTTGAAGTCGGAGGGCAGCGGCGGCTCCTCGTTGACCTGCTTCATGGCGACGCTGATGGCGTCGGGGCCGTCGAAGGGAAGCTTGCCCGTCGCGGCCTCGAAGAGCACCACGCCAAGCGAGTAGATGTCGCTTGCGGCGGTGAGCTCCTTGCCCTGCGCCTGCTCAGGCGAGATGTAGTGCGCCGTTCCGAGAACGGTGGATGTCTTGGCGTTCACCGAGTTCTTTGCGCGCGCGATGCCGAAGTCCATCACCTTCACGTTGCCGTCGGGCTGGACCATGATGTTTTGCGGCTTGATGTCGCGGTGGATAATGTCCTGGTTATGCGCGACGGAAAGCGCCTGGCACACCTGCGAGCCGATTTCGGCAACCTTGCGCTGGTTGAGCGCGCCGCGCTGCACGATGCCGGTCTTGAGGTCGGTGCCGCGGATGTACTCCATGACGATGAAGTACGTGCCGTCGTCTTGGCCCCAGTCGTAAACGTTCACGATGTAGGGGCTTTGCAAGTTGGCGGCAGACGCGGCCTCCTGGCGGAAGCGCTGCGCGAATGCGGCGTCCGATGCGTATTGGGGCAGCATCACCTTTACGGCAACGCGGCGCCCGAGGACGTTGTCCTGAGCCTGGTACACCTCGGCCATGCCGCCGATCCCGATGCGCTCGGTAATCTGGTACCTGTTGTTGAAGATTCTGCCTGTCATCGCTGCGCTAGACACGTTTGCTCCTTAAACTTCCCTGCTGTGCTGCGTTTTTGTTTCGTTTATGCCGGTTCGCATTAGCATACCAAATTATAAATCGCCTTGTACTTCCAACGCCGTTTTCATCACATCTCGAGCCTTGCTGGCGGCGTACTCGCTGGATTGCCCCTTCTCGATCACGATCGCCACGACGACGTTGCAATTCTCCGACGGCGCCATGCCGACAAACCACACGTCGTTGTAGCCGTCGTGCTCGGCGGTGCCCGTCTTGCCCGCCACGGTGACGCCGTTGATTTGAGCGGAAGTGCCGGTGCCGTTGTTCACGACGCCCTCGAGCACAGTGCGCACACGGCTCGCTGTGTCGGCGCTCACCGCTTGCGAGAGCTTCTTCGGGGTGGCCGTGTAGCTGCGCTTACCGTCGGCATTGTAGATGCCGTCGACCAGGTAGGGCTGCATGATCGCGCCGTCGTTGGCGATGCCGCAGCCGGCGAGCGCCATCTCGAGCACGGTGGCCTGGGGGCCTGCGGGGCTCGGATGGTTGGTCGTCTTGCTCTCGCCGACGGGCTCTCCCGCCGCCGCCCAGGCAGTCTCCCACGTGGTCATGTCCTTCGCGTCGGGCATGACCGAGGTCGCGAGGGGCAGATCGAAATCGATGTCCATGTTGAAGCCGAAGAGCTTCGCGTAGTTCACGAGATTCTCCGCGCCGATCTGCACGCCGAGCTGGCCGAAGACGACGTTGGAGGAAAGTTCGGTCGCGCGTGCAAGTGAAATCGTGCCGTAGTTGTGCTTCTCGAAGTTGGTGACGGCGGCGTTGCCGATATCCATCGACGAGGGCGACTCGAACATGGTGGTCTCGGTGGCGATGCCTTCCTGCAGCGCGCAGGCGAGCGAGATGATCTTGAACGTGGAACCTGGCGCGTAGAGTGCCTGCGTCGCGCGGTTGTACAGCTCGCTCGAGCTCGTGGAATTCGCTCCCGAGCTTGCGGCGTCGGCGATCACCTGGTCGATGTCGGCGGCGTCGTAGGTTGGGGCCGAGGCCATCGCGAGCACGGCGCCCGTCTTCGGGTCCATGACCACGCAGGCGCCCGAGTCGTTGGCCAGCGCGTCTTGCGCCGCCTGCTGAATCTGCGAGTTGATGGAGAGCGTGACGTCGTTGCCGGGGGTGCCCACGCCCGAAAGCGAGTTCACGACATCGGTGATTGACGCGAAGTTCTTCTCGCCCTTGAGCGTGTCGTTGTAGCTGGCCTCGATGCCGCTTGTTCCGTACTTCGACGAGGTGTAGCCCACCACGTGGCTCGCGAGGTCGCCCGCCGGGTAGACGCGCGAGTACGTGCCATCGTCGTTCTTGACGCTCTGCGCGAGGACGGTTCCGTCGTAGGTGGAGATGGTGCCGCGCTCGGTCTTCGACTCGCGCGCCATGGTGTGGTTGTTCGCCGCCATGTTCTGGTAGTCGCTCGCCTGCACGACCATGATCAGCGTGAGGTTTGCCACGAGCGCCGCGAACATGAGCGAGAACACGATCATGGTGTGCGTGAGGCGCTTGCCGAGCGAGACGCGCCCGAGCACGCTGTTCGCGCTGATGATGGTCGTGGTGTTCATAATCTCGGAAGACGAGCCCGTGCCCTCGTCGCCGCAGCGCAACAGGAACCCGACGATGATGAACGCGGCGAGCAGCGATGAGCCGCCTTGGCTGACGAAGGGGAGCGTGATGCCGGTGAGGGGGATGAGCCTGGTGACGCCGCCGACGATGATGAACGCCTGGAGCACGATGATCGAGGTGAGGCCTGCGCCGATAAGAGAGCTCACATCCGATTTCGCGCGTGCTGCGGTCACGAAGCCGCGAATCGCGAAGCACAGGTACAAAAGCAGCAGGCCTGCCGCGCCTAAAAGCCCCGTCTCCTCGCCGATGGCCGCGAAGATGAAGTCGCTTTCCACGACCGGGATGCGGGTGATGCCGTTGCCGCCGCCTGCCATGCCGCGCCCGATTCCCGTGCCGAACAGGTCGCCGTCGGCAAGCGAATAGATGGTCTGCACGAGCTGGTAGCCGGTGTTCTGCGCGTCGGCGAAGGGGTTAAGCCAGGTGGCGACACGCGTCTGCACGTGGTCGAAGGCGAAGTAGGCGCCCACGCCGCCGATGGCAACGAGGCCCAAGCCGATGACCAGGTAGAACTTCTTTCCCGTGGCAACGTAGAGCATGACCAGGAACACGAGGAAGAAGACGAGCGCGCTGCCGAGGTCCTTCTCAAACACGACGATGAGCATTGCCACGCCCCACATGAGGAGCAGCGGCAGGAGCGTGCGGATGTCGGGCAGGCGGAACGGGCCCACATGCCAGGTGAACACCGAGAGCATCTCGCGGTTCTGCGCAAGGTAGCCGGCCAGGAAGAGCACGATGATGATCTTCGCGATCTCGCCTGGTTGGAAGGAGAATCCGCCCACATGAAGCCAGATGCGGCTGCCGTAGATTTCCTGGCCGATGCCGGGGATCATCGGCGAGAGCAAAAGGATGACGCCGACGATGGCGAGCGTGTACTTGTAGTTGGCGAGCCGGTCGGGATTGCGCAAAAACGCCATGACCGCAATCATGAGCACGACGCCCAAGAACAGCCAAACGACCTGGTTGATGGCCATATTCGGGCTGTCGGAGAAGGGCGCTACGCGCGTGATGAAGGCGATACCGATGCCTGAGAGCGCGAACGAGATAGGCAGGATGGCGGGGTCGGCTTCGGGGGCAAGTATGCGCGTGGCGATATGCGCCACGACGAAGGCGCCGAAGATGCCGATCGGCACGCCGAGGGTCTGCATGTCGAGCGCTTGCCCTTCGTTGATTGCGAGCATCGCGAACATCAAGATGACGAGCGGCGACGCGATGAGCAGCAAGATGAGCTCTATGTTGCGCCTCGTCATGCGGCATCACCGCTTCCCGATGTGCTGGGGGATGCGCCGTCGTTTTGAGTCTCCTCGCTGGAGGCGGCGCTTGCGGTGGTGGAAGCGCTTTGCCCTAAGGCTTTCGAGTCGTCGGATTGCGCCTCGTCGCGCGTGCGGTCCCGCTCGTCCTCGGTCTGCTTCTTGTTCAAGGCTTCCTGCTCGTATTCGGCAACGAGGCTTTCGGCAGCCTCGACGTTGTCGCAGGTGATGGAGTTCTCCGCCAAGCGATTGGCAAGGCCCGGCTGCAGGTCGCCCACGTCGATGTCGGTCGTCTTCTCGAGCGTTGAGAAGCTCATTCCCGCGAACTCGCCGGGAACTCCGCGGTAAATGGCGACCTTCCCCTGGTCAACGCCGAGGTATGCCGCGGTGCTGACCCAGTAGTTCAGCCCGTATGCCGCACCGCCCACGATTGCCGCGAGCAGGACGAGGACGAACGCAACGGTGATCTTCGTTTTGCGCGCCACTTTGCGGCGGCGCTTCTCGGCAAAGCCCTTCACGTCGACCACGATGACGGTTACGTTGTCGTGACCGCCGGCGGCGATTGCTTCGTTCACTAGCTGTGATGCGCAGCGCTGCGGATCGGAGACGCGATTTAGGATTGCCTCGATGTCCTGGTCGAGCACCATGCCTGAAAGCCCGTCCGAGCACAAAAGCAGACGATCGCCCGCGTCGACGTTGATCTCGTAGAGGTCGGCCACGGTGCGCGGGTCGCTGCCGAGCGCGCGCGTGATGACCGAGCGCTGCGGGTGGACGCGCGCCTCTTCGGGGGTGAGCTGCCCGGCTTCGATAAGGTCGGCCATGAGCGAGTGGTCGCGCGTGAGCTGCTGGATCTTTCCCTTGTGGAGCAGATATGCTCGCGAGTCGCCTACCTGCGCGATGACGAGGCGCTCTCCTTCGAGCATCGCTGCGGTGCAGGTGGTGCCCATGCCCTCGCGACCGCGTCCTTCGTGCGCCGCCTTCAGGATCGCGTGGTTCGCGGCCTGGACGGCGCGCCCGAGCTCGTTCGCATCGGGATGCTCCGGCGCCCGCTCGGCGATGACGTTGACGGCGATCTCGGATGCGACCTCGCCCGCGGCGTGGCCGCCCATGCCGTCCGCCACCACGAACAGCGGCGGCGCCACGACAAGCGAGTCCTCGTTGTGGTCGCGCACGCAGCCGACGTCGGTTCGACTGCCAAACGTTGCCGAAGAAGCCAGGCGCCCGCGCCCGCTTGAGCGATGCCCCCTCGAGGGGCGCTCCCCGCGCGCTGCGCGATGCGGGTCGTGATTGAATGATTGTTCGTTCTGAACTGGCATTATGCGAACCTAACGCGGATGGCGACGTCGCCGATGTTCACGACGTCGTTGTTCTTCAGGGCTACGGGCCCGGCGATGAGCTTGCCGTTGACGGCCGTTCCGTTGGTGGAGCCGAGGTCTTCGATGAACAGGTTCTGCCCCATGGGATTGAAGCATGCGTGACGTGCGGAAACGTACCCGGCTCCGATCACGATGTCGGCGCCAGGCGTGCGGCCGACCACAACCGGCCCGCGCACTGCGATGGAGACACCGCGAAGCTCCTTCGGGCCGCGCTCGATCGACAGGTTCCACGAGCGCTCCTTCTTGCGCTGTCCGCGGACGAGTCCCACGCCAGTTTTCATGATGGCGAACAGGAACAGGTACAGAAGCGCCACGAACAGCAGGCGCGCGATGAGCAATACGGTGTCGATCACGATGTGCCTTTCGCGTTATCCGATCACGAATTGGAGATTGGTGGTTCCCATGACGATGCGCTCGCCGCCCTGCAGCACCTGCGAGGTGATCTGGCGGCCGTTCACGAGCGTGCTGTTCGTGGAGCCGAGGTCGGTGAGAACCCATACGCCCGGCTGCTCGAAGCGCAGCTCGGCGTGCGTGCGGCTCGCGTTGATGTCGGGGATAATGATGTCGCAGTTGGACTCGCGTCCGATGAGCTGGCGCGCGGAGGAAAGCGGGAACGTCTTGCCGTGCGTCGTGTCGATGAGAGCGGCGCCGCCTTGCTGGGCGCGAGGCTGCTCACGGCGCGCTGCTTCCTGCGGGAAGACCATGGTCTGGGGCGCTCCCTGTGCTGCGGCTCCCGCGATTGCGGCGCCTGCGCCGGCGAAGGATTCCCCTCGGTTCATCGGGGGCTCTGCCCAGCCGGGTTCTTCCTGCGACTCGAAGGGCTGGTCGTCGTCGTAGTTGTCGTAATCGTCATAGCCATCGTAGTCGTCGTAGTCGTTGTAGTCGGAATAGCCCTCGTCTTCGGCGTAGTCGTCGTATGCGGGCTGATCGTAGCCGCCGGCGTACGGGGCGGCCTGCGGCTGAGGGGCATATCCGCCAGCGGGGGCGCCGTAGCGGTTGGCCGCCGGCGCGGCGCCGATGCCGTAGCGCGCCATTTCCTCTGCGCGGAGCTGCGCGATAAGGGGTGCGGCGACAGGCTCTGCCACCACGTCGAACTTGCCGTGGCGAAGGCCCTCGTCGACGATGAAGCGCACGAGCGGCTGCCCGTCCATGAGCAGCCCTTCTTCGGCAGCCTTCGCGGAAAGGTAGGTCTCGGTCTCGCCCGCGAGGGTGGGGTAGTAGCCGAACAGGCGCTCGTCGTCGTCGGCGTTCACGAGCACGGTGTAGAGCGTCGGAGCGTATTGCTTTCCCGCGCCGACCATCTTGTTGCGGCGCATCTGCTTTTCCGCCTTCTTGGCAATCTGCACGGGCGACAGCGGCGAGTTCGCCATTTTGTCGGCTGCGCCCTCGAACGTGTCTTCCATTTTGCCTTCGAATTTGGACAGGAAGCCCATCTCATCTCCTTCGCGCGGTGTTTTCGAAGTCTCCATGTTGCCACAAAGCGGGCAAGAGGGCTCAAGCTTTACCGAATTGTCATTTAATCAGCGGATTCGCGTGCTTGGCGGGCGACCTGCAGCCGTCTCGGCCCGCCTTCTGCCGGCGTCTTGGCCTCGTGCGCCCGTGTCCTTGGCGCACGGTATCGATATAATTGGCGGCAACAAGTTTCCCGAAAGGATTGCCCATGACTCGCGTGTACACGTATTCCCAGCCCATCGACGCCGACATCGTCGACGGGTTCTGCCTTTTGCAGAAGGGCTTCACCGACCAGTTCGTCTACTACGACAAGCAAAGCGCGAACCGCTACATGGGCTTGGGGCGTTGCATCGCGTTACCGCAGATGGAAGGTGTGGAATACGAGGTCGAGGGGCCTATCGACCAGCCGCCCGTGTTCTTCTCGTTCAACCGCTTCGACGCGGAGAATCCCAAGGCCACTGACGAACTCTTCGAGGCCTTCCCGCGCCTTCGGTTCATGCTGCCCGAAGTGGTGCTTGTGGAAAACGAGCGCGGGCGCATGTTGCAAGTGAACAGCCTCTCCCCCGTGTATCCGGGCCGCATCGCGCGTTTCGCGCGCCAGGTGGCAAGCGCTCCGCGCCGCGAGCGCGTAATGGTGCCGTTTACGTTGGAGTGCGACTCTCGCGAGCAGTGGCGATCGGAGGTGGACGCCGCGCTTTCGGCGATTCGCTTGGGGCGCGTTGGCAAGGTGGTGCTCTCGCGCAGGCAGAGGCTTCGCGCCGAGCATCCGTTCTCCTCGAAGGATTTGCTGGTCAACTTGATAGACGGCGATGCGCGCGGCACGGTGGTGCTCTACCGCTACGCCGACGTGTTCTTCTGCGGCTGCACGCCCGAGCTGCTCGTTCGCAAACGCGGCCAGCAGCTTGAGAGCATGTGCCTGGCGGGGACGTGCCCTGCTTCCGAGGACCCTGATCGCGCTCGCGAGCTGGCAAGCGAGCTTATGGCGGACGAGAAGAACCGCGCCGAGCACGAGCATGTCGTCCACTTCATGCGTGAGGTTCTGGGGCGCATCTGTCATGACGTGCACATTCCGCGCGAGCCGCAGATCCTCTCGCTGCGCCACGTGCAGCACCTCCACACCCCGGTGAGCGCGAAGGTGCTCGAGGGCGTAAACCTGCCCGAGCTCGTGGGCGATCTGCACCCCACGCCTGCGGTGGCGGGCACGCCTGTTGGCGAGGCGAAGATGCTCATCCGCCAGATCGAGTCGTACAACCGCGGGTTCTTCGCGGGTGCGTGCGGCTATATCGACGGCGCAGGTGACGGTGCATTTTCGGTCGGTCTTCGCACGGGCGTGTTCGATGGGGAAAGCGGCTGGGTGTACGCCGGGTGCGGCATCGTCGAGGGCAGCGTGGCCGACGACGAGTTCGACGAGATCGACATGAAGCTCAAGACCATCTTGAGCGCGTTCGGAGAATAGGGCGGGTTGCGGTCGTCTTCCTTGCGGCGAGAACTTGCCGAGCATGCGCCAACAATCAGACACAAAATAGAATAGCCTATTAACAGAATAATCAATACAGCGCAATTCTGTTCTCCACCTGGGAATCCTCTCGTTGCGTGCCTCGTAATCGTCCCTATTTCGGGATGTTCCCGTTTGTGTAATTCTGCATATTTGTCTATATTTCGGGAGTAGCATTATTCGAAGGGAACGATGTGCCGAAGCTCGAGGGGACAGATACGGGGAGAAGAATCTCTCTGCGCGAAGATTTCGTCATCATGGCTCTTGCCGTGATCTTGGTTGTCATCACGTCGGTCTCGCTTATGCTCGGAAAATTTCCCATCGAGCCCCATGAGGCCATTTGCATGCTGCTTGGCCAGGTATTTCCCATCGACCAGTTCTGGACGAACCAGCAGCAGACGCTGTTTTTCAACGTTCGCCTGCCGCGCATCCTGCTCGCGCTCATGGTGGGCTGTTGCCTCGCGGCTGCGGGCGCGGCGTTCCAGGGAACCTTTCAAAACCCGCTCGTGTCGCCCGATATCCTGGGCGCGTCCCAAGGCGCTGCGCTCGGTGCGGCAATCGCCATCCTTTTGGGGGCGAGCGCGTTCGCCACAAGCCTGTTCGCGTTCTGCTTTGCTATCGCGACGGTGTTCCTCGTGCTGCTCATATCAAGCCGGGCGAAGGGAAACCGCATTCTTGTCGTGGTGCTCGCGGGTGTTATGGTGAGCTCGCTGTTCCAGGCGGGCGTCTCGTTCACCAAACTGATCGCAG
>ERZ1034901.980-NODE-980-length-20946-cov-7.611172_pt1 | contig 20946 bp, 20 predicted proteins | sample MGYA00520628_ERZ1034901 | MGnify/ENA primary metagenome ERZ1034901 (study PRJEB33766, sample SAMN09781783) | gut metagenome | biome: gut microbiome | host: Homo sapiens | place: Madagascar | study: EMG produced TPA metagenomics assembly of the PRJNA485056 data set... | reverse complement strand
TCGGGTCCAGAACAAAGACCTCGCGCTCGTTGATGTCGTTGGGCAGCTTGCAGTAGTACTCGACCGGCTCCAGCGTCTCCTCGTTGCGGTACATGCCGATGTGGCCGACCTTGGCGGCGGGGATCAGGTTCAGCATGCCGTCCACCATGCCCAGGCCTGCGCGCAGGATGGGCACCAGGGCCAGCTTGCGGCCGGCCAGGACCTTGGTGCGGGCCAGGGCCACGGGGGTCTCGACCTCGACTTCCTCGGTGGGCAGGTCGCGGGTGGCCTCATAGCAGAGCAGCATCGCGATCTCGCTTACCAGGTCACGGAACTCCTTGGTGCCGGTGTTGCGGTCGCGCAGCAGGCTGATTTTGTGCTGGATCAGGGGATGGTCAACAATTTCAACAACGCTCATGGTATGATCTCCTTGCAATTCAAAAATATTCAGCCTGTCGTGCAGGCAACGAAACTTAGTGATTTTCCAGTGCCATCATCTTGTCGATGCGCTGCTGGTGGCGGCCGCCCTCGAACTCAGCGTTCAGGAAAGCGTCCACAATCTGGCAGGCCAGTCCCGCACCCACCACGCGGCCGCCCAGGCACAGGGCGTTGGCGTTGTTGTGGCGGCGGGTGAACTCCGCGCTGAAGGTGTCGCTGCAGCAGCAGGCACGGATGCCCTGCATCTTGTTGGCGCACATCGACATACCCACGCCGGTGCCGCAGCACAGGATTACCAGTGCGCAGCTGCCGTCCTGCACGGCCTTGCAGCCCTTGGCGGCAAAGTCTGGGTAGTCCACGCTGGCGGTGGAATCGGTGCCAAAGTCGGTGTAGGCCAGACCCAGCTCATCCAGATGCGCCTTGATGGCCTCCTTCAGCTCATAGCCGCCGTGGTCGGCAGCAAGTGCAATCGGTTTTTCAAACTTCATTATTTTGTTTCCCCTCGTTCTTTTCGCGTTCGGCGCGCTCGCGCTCGGCCTGACTTAAACGGTGGTAATCCGGCAGCAGGGCTGCGGGCGGCACACATTCGCCGCGCTCCCACATGGCTTTGGCGGCCAGCGCCACGCCCGCACCCCGCAGAATCTGCAGGGCGGACGGCGCTGCGGCCACGCCGGGCACGCTCTTATAGACATTGTAGCACAAACTTGCGCCATCGCCAACAAAAAACAGCGGTTTTTTACAGCTTTGGACAAAATTTTCCAAAGAAGCAATGGGCGCGGCGGCATCCTCGGTCAATCGGTCGTGGGTGGCAAGGTCAAAGGCACCCCAATACACCTGCCCGCGGCGGGCGTCCTGCGCGCCAATCACCGTGCCCTCGCCCGCAAGGCCATACGCCAGCGCCGCCATGGTGGAGACGCCCGCGCAGGGAATCTGCCGCGGCAGGGCCAGACCCTTGATGATCGCCAGCCCGATGCGCAGCCCGGTAAAGCTGCCGGGGCCGTTGGTCACGCCCAGCACATCCAGCTCATCCATGGTCAGGCCGCTGGCCTTCAGCGCGGTGTCAATCATGGGCAGCAGGGTCTCGCTGTGGGTCAGGCCATTGTTGCACTGTGCCTCATACAGCAGGGTATCATCCCGCAGCACGGCCACGGCGGCGGTCTTTCCGGCGGTGTCTACAGCCAGTAAATTCATACAATCACCTGTTTTATTCGTTGTTCGCTATTGTGATTTTTCTTGTGTTCTCGTCCAGACGCTCAATGTGAATCCGGATGGGATTCTCGAGCGCCAGCAGCTCGGCGCAGTTCTCGCTCCACTCACAGGCAACCACAGCGCCCATGTCCAGATAATCATAGAACCCGGCGGCGGCCAGATCGTTTTCGGTCTGGATGCGGTAGAGGTCAAAATGCGCAAAGGGGCGCGGCCCGCGGTAATAGTTCACGATGGCAAAGGTCGGGCTGGATACCGGGTCGGTGCAGCCCAGCCCCTCGGCAATGCCCTGACAGAACGCGGTCTTGCCCGCGCCCAGCCCGCCCGTGAACGCAATCAGCGCACCGGCCGGCAATGTCTTGGCAAATTCCCGCCCAAGGGCCACGGTTTCCTTCCGCGAATGGGTCACAAATTCCTGCATAAGCAAGCTCCTTGTTCCGGGCCGCATAAATCTGCGGCCATACTCATATATATTATAGTACAGAATTTCCCATTTGTAAAATTTAATCTGTAAGTTGGCAAAATCTGTCGATTGCGGTATAATGATGCTGACTAGGGTGTATCTGATAAGTCAAAAGTGCTGGGAAATTCGCTAAAAAGCAACAGCTGCAAGGATGAGCAACGCAGCAGATGTGCTTTTTAGTAGAATTGAACAGTGCGGAGGACTTTTTAGATACATCCCAAATAAGAACAAGGAGGCTGCCTGATGTATCCGCTTATCCGCCGGTATCTGCGCCGGGTCGATGTGTTTTATCTGCTGCTCTGCGCGGCGTGCTCGGCGCTCAGCGTGGTGGTGCTGCTCTCCATCGGGCAGACACAGCTGGGCTCCAACAACAAGGCGTCTGTGCAGCTTATCGCCAGCCTGCTGGGCATGATGCTGGCGGTGATCTTCTCCACGGTGGACTACCACGCGCTGGCCCACGCATGGCCGCTGCACGCCACAGTGGCGTGGGGGCTGGTGCTGCCCACGTTGTTTTTGCACAACGTGAACACCGGGCTGGTCACCATCGGGTATGATGCGGGCGGCACCTCCAACTACAGCTGGTACCGGGTGGGCGGTATGACCTTCCAGCCGGCGGAGCTGGCAAAAATCAGCTTTATCCTGACGCTGGCGCTGCATCTGAGCCGGGTGCGCGGGCAGGTCAACCGGCCCAAGAACCTGCTGCTTCTGCTTTTGCACATTGCGCTGCCCGCGGCGGCCATCCACATCCAAGGCGATGACGGCACAGCGCTGGTTTTTCTGGGAATTGGGTTGATTATGCTCTGCGCGGGCGGGCTTTCCCACTGGCTGGTGGCGGCGGGGCTGGCCGCGGGCGTGCTGGGCGGCGGTGCGCTGCTGGCGCTACGCCCCGGTATCTTGAAGGGTTACCAGTTCAAGCGGATTCTGGCGGTGCTCACGCCCGATGACCCCGCGCTGGCGGACATCACCTACCAGCAGAACAAGGGGGCTATGGCCATCGGCACCGGCGGGCTGACCGGGCAGGGGCTTTTTTCCGGCGAGCATATCTTTGTGCCGAACGCTTGGAATGACTTTATCTTTGCGTATCTGGCCAACGTGCTGGGCTTTGTCGGCGCGGCGCTGGTGCTGGTGCTGCTGCTGGCGCTCTGCCTGCGCACACTGCGCATCGGTCTGCAGTGCCCTGATGCACTGGGCTGCAACATCTGTGTGGGCATTTTTGCAGCGCTGTTTTTGCAATGCGTCATCAATCTGGGTATGAATTTGCAGGTGCTGCCGGTCATCGGCGTGACGCTGCCGTTCTTCTCGGCTGGTGGGTCGAGCGTGGTTATGATGTATCTCTGTGTCGGCATTGTGCTGAGCGTGGCCATGAACACCCGCCGCAGCCGTTTGGATATGCAGCGGATTCTGTGAGGGTATGTAGGGGCCGGGCATACCCGGCCCGGTGGTTTCCCGCAAACGGTATTTGCCGGACACCTCCGCGGGGCGTCGGGGACGCCGCCCCCTACGGTGGCAAGCCGGAAAGAATCCCTCCGGCCTCGCAGAGGGAGGCTTATCGACGGAATTGCCTTACTCCGCCGCCTTCGGCTCGGCGGCAAACAAACCGGGAATCAAGCACACCGCCGCGGCACCCACAATGATGAACACCGTGCGGGACAGCCAGCTCATGCTGCCGCCCAGCAGCCAACCCACCGCGTTGAAGCCCCATATGCCGTAGATGCCCCAGTTGATGCCGCCGATGATGGCAAGCAGCAGTAAAACCTTTTTAAAACAAGACATGGAAAATCCCTCCTTGCGGGAAGTATGCGCAGGGAAATCCCATATTATACAAAACAAACCACCTGTCTGCCGGGGTCCCGCGGCAAACAGGTGGTATTTTGTTTAAAATTCTTTTGGTTCTTTTCTTATAAGAAAAGAACGTCCGTTCCCCTAAAAATCAGTTTTTCAGCGCCTGCATCGGGGCGGGGATGCGGCCGCCGCGGTGAATCATAACCGCGGGGCTGAACCGGCTGATGGGCATAATGGGGGCGTGGCCCAGCAGGCCGCCGAAGTCCAGCACGTCGCCGGCCTTGTGGCCGATGGCGGGGATAACGCGGACGGCGGTGGTCTTGCTGTTCACCATGCCGATGGCAGCTTCATCCGCAATCAGGCCGCTGATGACCTCGGCCGTGGTGTCACCGGGAATGACCACCATATCAATGCCGACCGAGCAGACGGCGGTCATGGCCTCGAGCTTTTCCAGCGTCAGGCTGCCGCAGTTGGCGGCGTTGATCATACCGTCATCCTCCGACACCGGGATGAACGCGCCGGACAGGCCGCCGACGTGGTTGGACGCCATAACGCCGCCCTTCTTGACGGCATCGTTCAGCAGGGCCAGGCAGGCGGTGGTGCCACAGCAGCCGCAACTCTCGAGGCCCATCTCCTCGAGAATGTTCGCCACGCTGTCTCCGATGGCGGGCGTCGGGGCCAGAGACAGGTCGATGATGCCCGCAGGCACGCCCAGACGCTCGCTGGCAAGGTTGGCTACCAGCTGGCCGAGGCGGGTAATCTTGAAGGCGGTGCGCTTGACAAGCTCGGCCACCTCGTCCATCGGGGCGTCCTTGGGCAGCTTGGCCAGCGCGGCGCGGACAGCACCGGGGCCGGAAACACCGACGTGAACCTCGCAGTCGGGCTCGCCTGCGCCGTGGAAGGCACCCGCCATAAAGGGGTTGTCCTCCGGCGCGTTGCAGAACACAACCAGCTTGGCGTCACCCATGCACATATTGTCCTTGGTCAGTTCGGCGGTCTCGCGCACAACCTGCCCCATCAGTTTGACGGCGTCCATATTGATGCCCGACTTGGTCGAGCCGATGTTGACGCTGGAGCAGACGATGTCCGTCTCGGCCATAGCGCGGGGGATAGCCTCAATCAGGCGCTTGTCGCCCGCGGAGAAGCCCTTGTGCACCAGCGCGCCGAAGCCGCCGATGAAGTTGACCCCCACGGCCTTGGCGGCACGGTCCAGCGTTTTGGCGTACTGCACAGGGTCGGCATCGGGCGCAGCGCCCAGCAGCATGGCGATGGGCGTCACGCTGATGCGCTTGTTGACGATGGGAATGCCATACTCGGCGCTGATGCCGTCCACCACCGGGACAAGGTTGCCCGCCAGACGGACGATTTTGTTGTAGATTTTCTCGCAGGCCTTGTCTGCGTCCGGGTCAATGCAGTCCAGCAGACTGATGCCCAGGGTGACGGTGCGCACATCGAGATTCTCAGCGGTGAGCATTTCGATGGTCTCCATAATATCGTGGCTGTTGATGATTCTCATAGCGCAGCCCCCTCAGATTGTGTGCATGGCGTCAAAGACTTCCTGGCGGGTCACGGTGACCTGCATCTTCATCTCCTGGCCCAGCGTCTGGAAGCGGTCGCGCACCTCGGCGGCACCGGCGGTGCTCTTACTCAGGTCCACCAGCATAATCATACAGAACATATCCTGCATAATGGACTGGGAAACGTCCTCAATGTTGATGTTCAGCTCGGCGCAGACGGCGCTGACCTTGGCAACGACACCCACGGTGTCCCGGCCGATGACAGTGATAACAGCTTTCATAAAATAACCCCCTCTACAACTCCACGGCAAACAGCTGTCTGCCGACGGCATACCGACATTATAACAAATAAACCGGAAAGAGTAAAGAATTTGACGAGAAGTAATACTTTATTTGCGGTGGGTTCTGTGTGCGGGTATGTGCCGCAAACGGCGTTTTGTGGGCAATCTCCCCGGGCGGAGCTCCCCTCAAGGGGAGCCTTGGGAACTTTAAAACTCCGCCGAATGTTCCCCGGCGCGGATGTCATCGCGCTGCAGCTCGGCCAACAGCTCATCCTCGCCGCCGTGCAGCAGCAGCTTAGAACTGTACTGCTCAAACCGTTCGCACTCGTTCTCGGCCAAGAACGGCGCGGAGTCGGGGCCGAGCGCCAGCTCGTTGACAAAGACAACCATCTCCTGCCCATCCGGGAAGGCCTGCTCCATAAAATCAAAGGCGGATTCCAGCGCATCGCTGGCGGCGGAAACGGCCTCCTCGCGGCGGCGCACCTGACTGTTGAAGGCACCGCGCACCGTGTCAAACGCCTCGTCGGGGTCGGGCTCGCCACTCTGGGCGGTCAGGTGCTTGCTCCACTCCTCCAGCAGGGCCAGCGTGCGGGTGCGGGCCGCGGCTTCTTCGGGCAGCAGAGCCCCGGCGGTTTTGTCAGCCTCCAGACACTCACGGTAATGGGCGCACTGGTCGGCAAACAGCGCGGTGGGGTCGGCGTCCGCCTGCTGGGTCAGCGTGCGCTTGAAGCTGCGCAGCTGCTGGTAGCAGGCATCGGTCACCGCGCCGGTGACCTGCGCGGCGGAAAAGCGGACGTTCAGCCCGGCCAGCAGCAGGCTGGCCAGACTGATGCGCTCATCAAAGCTGGCATCCATGGCGCGGGCCACCACGGTGTCATAGGGCTTGCCCTGCAGGATGTCCTCGACGCCGTAATCCTCGTGATATTTGCGGTAGAGCGCCCAATAGGCGGCAAAATCCCGCGCAACCTCGGGGTGGCGCAGATACTGCCCGATGACCCCCTCGTCCACCGGCAGGTTCAGCTTGTCGGCGGCTTGCAGATAGGCGGACAAATCCTCCCACCCGCGGGCGGTCACAAACTGCACGCCGTCCACATCGTTCTCAATTTTGTAAAAGTGCTGGGGGCGCAGCTCCAGATAGGCCGTCACCGCGGGGTGCAGCCGGTGGGCGCGGGCGTAGTCCTGCCAGACGCTCAGCTTCGGCTCAATGTCAATGCGGCGCACGCGGTCGAGCGTGACAAGGTCAAACTCCCGCACGCTCTTGTTGTACTCCGGCGGGTTGCCGGCCGCCACAATGACCCAGCCCTCCGGCACAGCCTGATTGCCGAAGGTCTTGCACTGCAGAAATTGCAGCATCGTGGGGGCCAGCGTCTCGCTGACGCAGTTGATTTCATCAATGAACAAAATGCCGTTGCGCTTGCCGGTGCGCTCCATCGCGGCGTAGACGCTGGCGATAATCTCGCTCATCGTGTACTCGGTCACACTGCGGGTCTTGCCGCCGTAGTTGCGCTCCCGGATGAAGGGCAGGCCCACGGCGCTCTGCCGCGTGTGGTGGGTGATGGTGTAGGCCACCAGCGCAATGTCGCACTCCTGCGCAATCTGCTCCATAATCTGGGTCTTGCCCACGCCCGGCGGGCCCATCAGCAGAATGGGACGCTGGCGCACCGGCGGTATCAGCGGGCGGCCGATATCATCCGTGGCCAGATATGCCTGCACGGCACGCTTGATTTCCTCTTTGGCACGTTGAATATCCATTGCTCATCGTCCTTTCGGGTCAAATTCTTCGGGCTGCAGAACCAGGCGCATCGCCCAGGGTGGCACCTCGGGCGGGGGCGTGCCATCCTCCAGAAAGAGGAAAGCAACATCGAACGCCGGGCGGCGTGTTGGATAGACGCCCTTGCCGTCCGTGAAGTAGAGCACCCCCTGCAAATCCCGCAGGGCACCGTCCTGGCGCAGCGCCTCTATCCGGGCAAAGGCGGGGCGGAAATCGGTTCCGCCGCCGCCCACCAGCGTGAACTGACTTGTGTAGCGGTCGAGCGCGTCCAAATCGTTCAGCCAGACCTCGTCCCGCACGGCGTTGTCTGCCTGCATGACCAGAATCCGGCATTGACGGAAAAAGCTGTCCCGGCTTTTGAGCAGGGTGAAGGTCTCCTTTAAGAACGCCTTCACCAGCTCGCCGGAGGTGGACTCACTGGTGTCCACCACAATGACGAAATCACGTATTTTTTTGACCTCGCGGCTTTCCAGCGGCTCAATCAGCGGCAGATTGCCGTAGGTGCGCAGGCCGTAGCTGTAAAAGCCTAAATCGAATTCCTCGGGGTCGAGGTGCGGCTCCTCGTGCCAGACGGCGAAGCGGCGCAGGAAATCCCGGTAGGTGCGGCGGCTGCGCCCGGCCTGCACCTGTGCCTGCAGCGCCTGTGCGGCGGCGTCCTGCCCGGCGCGCTGGCCGTTTTCCTCCATGCTCAGCTCGGTCTGGCGGCCCAGATCCTCCCACTGCTTGCCGCGCATCTGGGCGGCGGGGCTGTCCGGGTCGGCGGGCCACAGGCGATGGCTGTCGGTGTGAAACTCCCGCTGCCACTGATTCAGCGTTTCGGCGTCGGTCTGCGTTAAAACGCGGTAGATGGGCCCGGCGGCCAGCAGCTTGCAGGAGGCCCGCAACTGGGCGTAGCACTGCTGGCGCACCCAGCCGACAGGCCGCTTGGTGGCGGGGGTGTTCAGGGCATCCAGCGTGCTCTCTACGGCAATGTCGCAGGCCAGCCCCCACAGGTCGGGGTCGCGCCCGGCCCGCAGCCACAGGTGGCGGAACACGCAGTGGAACAGGCTGTGCAGATACGCCCGCAGCAGATACCGGCGGTTTTTGCGGTAGGTGTCCAGCACCCACGCGGTGGGGTAGTAGAGCGCTGCGCCATCGGTGGCAAAGCAGCCGCCGCCCGCCTGCGGGGCAGGGGGCAGCGCCCCCAGTGCGGCGGTCAGATAGCGCTGGTCGAGGTACAGCTCGCCGCGCAGCTGCTCCATCACGCGCCGCGCCATCGTCTGCTCCCATTCGGATTGGGTCTGGATGTGCATGGGACACCTTCTTTTAAGATAAGAAATACTAAAAAAGCAAGCCCGGCAATAGATCCCATAATTCTCTATTACCATAATAATTATGGGATGTGTCGTAGGGGCGGGCATTGCCCGCTCGCTGGCTTCCCCCTCGGGGGAAGGCATTTGCTGTGCCCCTTACAAATCATCAAAACTGTACGTCTTTTTGGCCTTGCGGCCTTTGCCCAGCAGCAGGGCGGCTCCGGCGCTCCAGCCGGCGCGGGCACAGTAGGCGGCAGCCTCCGCCGTGGGCAGCCCCAGCGCGACCAGCAGCCGCAGGGCGGCCTCGTCCCGGGTGTTGATCGCAAGGCGGAACGCGGGCGCGGGGTGGGCAGTCAGGTAGAGCTCATAGTCAGCGCGGGCATCCTCGCCCAGCGCAAAGGGCTGTACAAGCCGCCCCAGCGCCAGACGGCAGAGCGCGTCCTCGCTCTCGCCGACACAGGCCTGCAGAAAGGACGCATCAAACGCCGCAAAGTCCACCGCGCCGCCCGGCGTGAAGCACTGCCGCATCCGGTAGCCCTCGCCCTCAATGCTGTGGTTGAAGATATGGGCGGGGGTGTTCTCGTCCAGAAATTCGGAATACTCGGGGTAGAACAGCCGTGCGCCGTCCAGCTCCACGGTAATGTCTGCGCTGACGGCCCCCAGCAGCTTTTTCAGCCCGGTGGCGGCGTCCGGTGCGGCACGCAGGCGGAACACCTGCAGGCAGCGGCAGTTGGTGAACAGGTCACTGCCAAGGCTTTCCACCGCCGCACCAAGGCTGATGCGGCGCAGTTTGCGGCAGTTGTAAAAGGCTGCGCTGTGCAGCACCCGCACGGTGTCGGGCAGGGTGACCTCCTCCACAAAGTTGCCGGTGATTTCGTGGGTGTCGCTTCCGGTGCGGTGTGCGCCCGCCTTGATGGGCTTGTCCGCAAAGCAGTAGGGGCCGATTTCCACCACGGCCATCCCCTCCACGCAGGCGGGCACGGCAGGGCAGGGGGAATCCCCCAATACCCGCAGCACCCGCGCCCCGCCGGGACACGGCTCCCAACAAACAGACATCAAACGCAACATCCCCCTTTACATCAGGGACATTATAGCATAAAATAGCGGTGTGAGAAACATAAAAGTGAGATAAATCTATGAGAAGTGTAAAACAAACGGATATCCTGACCGGCAGCATCCCGAAGCAGCTGCTGCTTTTCTTTCTGCCCATCTGGTTCGGCACGCTGTTCCAACAGCTCTACAACACGGCCGATACGCTGATTGTCGGCAACTTTGTGGGCACGAACGCGCTGGCCGCGGTCGGCGCTACCGGCTCATTTGTCAACCTGCTGGTGGGCCTGTTTGTGGGCCTGTGCAGCGGCGCGGGGGTTGTGATCGCCCAGAGCTGGGGCGCGCATGACCCCGATGCCGTGGACCGGCAGGTACACACGGCGCTGGTGCTGAGCGTGGGCATCGGCGCGGTGCTGACGGTGCTCGGCTTTGTGACAGCCGCCCCGATGATGCGTTTGATGGGCACCCCGGCGGAAATCCTGGACACCTCGGCGCAGTATCTGCGCATTTATTTCTTGGGCATGATACCCCAGATGCTCTACAATATGGGCACCAATATTCTGCGTGCCATCGGTGATTCCAAGCGGCCGCTCTACTTTTTGATTGCGGCATCGCTGGTCAATATCGCGCTGGATATTCTTTTCATCGCGGGGTTCGGCTGGGGCGTGACCGGCGCGGCGCTGGCAACGGTCCTCAGTCAGGTGGCAAGCGCGGTGCTGACACTGCGCTGCATTGTCGGCTCTGAAGGGATGCCGTGGCATATCCGGCTTGAAAAACTGCGTCTGCACGCTGATGTCTTTAAGGCTATCTGCACCATCGGCGTACCGGCGGCCGCCCAGAGCGCGATGTACAACATCAGCAATATCTTTATCCAGAGCAGCATGAACAGTTTTGGCACCAGCACGATTGCGGCGTGGGGCGTCTACGGCAAGATTGACTTTGTGTTCTGGATGACCATCAACTCGCTGGGCATTGCCATTACGACCTTTGCAGGGCAGAACTTCGGCGCACGGCAGTATGACCGCGTGCGGCGCGGCGTCAGGGTGTGTCTGGCCATGGCGGCGGGCATCACGCTGGTCATCAGCACGGTGTTCTACAACGCGGCAGAGCCGCTGTTCCGGCTGTTCAGTCAGGATGATGCGGTAGTGGCCGTCGGCGTGGGCATGATGCACGTTTTAACGCCGGTGTATATCACCTACATCTGCATTGAGGTGCTGGCCGGTGCGCTGCGCGGCTGCGGCGATGTGCGGATTCCCACGCTGATTACGGTGTTTTTTGTCTGCGGCCTGCGGATGCTCTGGCTGTTCATCGCCGTGCCGCTGCATCACGAAGTAGCCACGGTGGAGCTGAGCTACCCCATCACATGGACGCTGGCCTCGCTGTTGTTTATTGTGTATTACAACAAGGGCAACTGGCTGCAGCGCTGCGCGGAGAGGCAGGAAAAGGCATAGGCTTTTGCGGATTGCCCTGTAGGGCCCCGGGCGTTACCCATAAACAGTATCTTATGGGTAACTTGCCCCTCATCAGTCACCTGCGGTGACAGCTCCCCCCCCGCAGGGGGAAGCCATATGGATCTCAACAAAAATCCCCCATCGGAACAAAGGATATGCTCCGATGGGGGTTGTTTTTTACAGCTTGAAGCTGTCCTTCAGGGTCACAATGCGGTTGTAAACGCCGGGATGCTTGCTGTCGGGGGTGAAGTAGCCGTTGCGCACGAACTGGAAGCGCTCGCCGGGCTTGGCATCCTTTAGGCTCTCCTCCAGCTTGGCACCCTGCAGCGTCTTGACGCTGTCGGGGTTCAGGTAATCCTTGAAGTCGGCATCGTCGGGGATGCTGTTCATATTCGCCTCGGTGAAGAGCTTGTCATACAGCTTGATTTCGGCGTCAATGCAGTGGGCGCAGCTGACCCAGTGAATCGTACCGCGCACCTTGCGGCCGTCGGCGGGGTTGCCGTTGCGGGTCTCGAGGTCGGCCTCGGCGTGGATGGCCACAACCTTGCCGTTCTCGTCCTTGTCCACGCCGGTGCAGCGAACCAGATAAGCACCCATCAGGCGCACCTCGCTGCCCAGCGTCAGGCGCTTGAACTTCGGCGGCGGCACCTCAAAGAAGTCGCTGTTCTCAATCCACAGCTCCTTGGTAAAGGCAACCTTGCGGGTCGTGGTGTCGTTGGCGTCGCGGTTCGGGTTGTTGGGCAGGTCAAAATACTCGCACTGGTCGGCGGGGTAGTTGTCGATGATGAGCTTGACCGGCTCCAGCACAGCCACACGGCGCTGGGCGTTCAGCTCCAGCTCGGCGCGCAGCACGGCCTCCAGCTGGCGCATATCCACAAGGTTGTCCGCCTTGGAGATACCGGCCTCCTTGACGAAGGTGAAGATGCTGGTCGGCGTATAGCCGCGGCGGCGCAGGCCGCACAGGGTGGGCATACGGGGGTCATCCCAGCCGTCCACGATGTTCTTCTCGACCAACTCACGCAGATAGCGCTTGCTCATAACGGTGTTCGTCACGTTCAGGCGGGCAAACTCGCGCTGCTTCGGGAACTCCTTGCCAAACAGGTTGGTGATGACCCAGTCATACAGCGGGCGGTGGTTCTCAAACTCCAGACTGCACAGGCTGAAGGTGATGCCCTCAATGGCGTCCTGGATCGGGTGGGCAAAATCGTACATCGGGTAGATGCACCACTTGCTGCCCTGACGGTGATGCTCGACGTGCTTGATGCGGTAGATGGTCGGGTCGCGCATATTCATATTCGGGCTGGCCAGATCGATCTTGGCGCGCAGCGTCTTTTCGCCGTCCGCAAACTCACCGGCGCGCATACGGCGGAACAGGTCCAGGTTCTCCTCCGGCGTGCGGTCACGGTAGGGGCTGGGGCGGCTGGGCTTACCGGCGTCATTGCCGCGGTACTCCTGCATCTGCTCGCGGGTCAGGTCATCGACGTAGGCCTTGCCCTCCTTGATGAGCTGCTCGGCGTACTCATAGCAGCGCTCAAAATAGTCGCTGCCGTAGTAGATGCCGCCGTTGGGCTCAGCACCCAGCCACTTCAGGTCCTGCAGGATGCTCTGCACGTATTCGTCACCCTCGCGGGCGGGGTTCGTATCGTCAAAGCGCAGGTTGAACAGGCCGCCGTAATGCTTGGCGATGGTATAGTTGATGAAGATAGCCTTGGCCGAGCCGATGTGCAGATAGCCGTTCGGCTCCGGCGGGAAACGGGTATGTACCACGTCAACCTTGCCCTCGGCGAGGTCGGCGTCAATGATATCCGTCAAAAAGTTGGAAAATTTTTCTTCTGCCATAGTTACACCCCAAATTAGCATAGCTTTATATCTTCCTATTATATCTTGATTGCCGCCATTTAGCAAGAGTAAAAAACTTGATTGTGCCTACTGTTATTCAGAAAGTATTTGTGCTATAATCAATACTGATTTGTTGTGTTAGAAAGGGGGCTTGTGCCAATGCCTACCCCACAGGAACGCGGGCCGCGCCGCCCGCGCCCGGAAATGGACAGAAAATACCGCATGGAGGGGGACTGGGCGGTGCCCAACCAGCGCCCGGCCCCGCCGCCGCAGCGCTGTACCCCCACGCAGGAGCAGCGCCGTGCCGCCGCACGCCGCCGGGAGCAGCGCAGGCACCGCCGCCAGCTGGCCATGGTCGGCACGGTCGGCGGGATTCTGGTGCTGTCCGGCATCATCACGGTGCTGCTGCCCAAGAGCGCCAAGGGAGAAGCGGAGGTTCCCATTGCCACGCCGGAAACCAGCGCCACCCGGCTGGTGGCCCCTGTGCCCTACGGCGGGGACGGTGCCTCCACCACGGTGCAGGCCGTCAACTGGGGCACCGTCGGCCCGCAGAAGCAGGAGGGCAGCTACACCTACACGGCGCTGCCCGCCCAGCCCGACGCTGTGCCGGAGTTTGGCCGGGTGTCCACAAGCTGGTTTGCCGACGCCGCCCTTCTGGGTGACTCGCTGACGGCGGGCTTCTGCGTGAACGAGTACAATATAGATGTGGGCGGCGCGCTGGTCTGCGGCTATGAGGGCGTCAGCCCCAACACAATCGTCAACCGCACCACCGCCACCAGCCCCGACCGCGGCGAGGAGGTTCCGCTGGACGTGCTTTCCGCCGCACAGCCCGCCAAGCTGTATATCCTTATCGGCACCAATGCGCTGGTGCAGCCCGGCAACGATGACGGCTTTCTGGCGTACTACGGCAAAATGCTGGACGAGCTGCGCACCGCCCTGCCGAATACCACGTTCTATGTGCAGTCAGTCCTGTCCGCTACGCAGGAGAAGGTCGGCGACACGCTGCCCGGCCTTGCCCCCGACCGGCTGGCGGTCATCAACGCGGCCATCCAGCAGCTTTGCGCCGAGCGCGGCTGCTACTATCTGGATTTAAACGCCGAATTTGCCGATGCGGACGGTTATCTTTCGGCTGAATTTGCCCAGCCGGACGGCGTGCATCTGACGGTCTCCGGCTACAGCAAGTGGGTCAGCTACCTCTGCACCCATCTGCCTTACGATAAGGACAACCCCTATCAGGCCGGCAGCACCTACTACCTCAGCGACGATATGAAAAACCTACTCAGCGATATTCCGTAAAGGAGCCACACATGCCAAACAACAACGAACATCCGCGCTACACCGACCCGGAGCATCCCTACTCCGGCAGCGGCCCCCGCTACCAGAACAACTATAACCGCGACGAATACCACGCCGGGGACGGCCCGTTCCAGTTCCCATGGTGGGCCATCGTGATTGGCTTTGTGGTATGGTGGCCGCTTGGGTTTATCTTCATCGGGCTGAACGCGGCCATGAAGAACGGTAAGCTGGGCGGCTTTGAGCAGAAGGTGCGTGAGAGAACCCACATTGTCACCCGGAGCACCACGCGCACGGTCTATGAGGCGCAGTACCGCCCCATCTATGACCGCGAGACCCCGCCCGAAGCGCAGGGCAAGCCGCAGGATAAGACCGCCCCGGCGCAGCCTGCTCCGGATGCCGCCAAAGCGCAGGAAACCGCCAAGAGGATCAAGGGCGCGGCGCTGGCCACCGGGCTGACGGTGGTGGGCGTGCTGCTGCTGGCGGTGGCGGTGCTGGCCCTGCCGGACGGCCTTTTCTGGCTACCGGAGGCCCTTGCCGAGGGCAACTATTACTGGCGCTGGCTGCTGGAGGACAGTATGCCCGGCCTGATTGCCATGACCGGTGGTCTGGGCTGCCTGTTCGGCGCACAGCACATCCGCACCTCCCGCCGTATGCGCCGCAAAATCGAAAACATTGTCGGCGATTCCCAGTATATGTACATTCAGGACATCGCCGATGCGATTCCCTGCAGCTATGACAAGTGCTGCAAGTATCTGGAAAACTGCATTGACGAGGGACTGCTCGGCCCCGACGCCTATCTGGATATGCGCCGCAAATGTCTGGTGGTGACCGGCAAGGCCCCCGAGCCGGAGCCGAAAAAGCCCCGCAAGCCCAAGGCCGAAAAGGCGGAAAAGCCCGCCGCTATGCCCCAGCAGGACAAGTACCAGAAGATACTGGACGAGCTGCACAGGGTCAATGACGCCATCCCCGATGAGGAGATGACCGACAAAATCAGCCGTCTGGAGGCAGTTGCGGCCAAGATTTTTGAGCAGGCCCGCACCGACCCCGACAAGCTGCCCCAGATGCGCAAATTTATGGACTATTATCTGCCGACCTCGCTCAAGCTGCTGAACACCTATGCAGAGCTTGACCGGCAGGGCATTGAGGGCGAAAACATCACCGAGTCGAAGCGCCGCATTGAGCAGACGATGGACACGCTGGTCGACGCGTTTGAGAACCAACTGGACCGCCTATTTGCCAGCGATGCGCTGGACGTCAGCACCGATATTGACGTGATGCAGAATATGCTGCGCGCCGACGGCCTGACCGAGGATGAACCCTTCAAGCTGTGATGGAAAGGCCTCCCTTGTCAAACAGCAATTCTATTTTTCGCAAGGAGTTTTACCCCCTATGTCAAAAATCACGCAGGGTCAACTGCACAACAGCTGGCACAATTTCTCCAAGTACCGCCCCCTCATCCGGGAGCTGGTCACACGCGACCTTAAAGTAAAATACCGCCGCAGCGTTCTGGGCTACGTGTGGAGCATCCTCAACCCGCTGCTTATGATGCTTCTGCAGACGCTGGTCTTTTCCTATATGTTCCGCTACGATATCCCGAACTTTCCGCTGTATCTGATCTGCGGCAACACGATGTTCAACTTCTTCAACGAGAGCACCAATATGGGTATGGGCAGCGTGCTGGGCAATGCATCGCTGATTAAAAAGGTCTATATCCCCAAGTTTATCTTTCCCATCAGCCGGGTGCTTTCCAGCTTTGTGAACCTTCTGTTCAGTCTGGCGGCCATTGTGCTGGTTATGCTGATTACCCGCTCGCCCTTCTACTGGACGATTCTGCTGGTCTGGGTGCCGCTTTTGCTGCTGCTGGTTTTCTGCTGCGGTATGGCGGTGCTGCTCAGCGCATTGGCGGTCTATTTCCGGGATTTGCAGTACCTGTACGGTATTGTGACGATGGCGTGGATGTATGCCACCCCGCTGTTCTACCCGCTTTCCGCCCTGCCGCCGTTCATGATTCCGCTGATTAAGCTGAACCCCCTGTACCACTACATCAACTGTATGCGCTGTCTGGTTATGTACGGCACCGTGCCCGGCCCCAACACATGGATTGCCTGCATCGGCTGCGCGGCGGTCATGATGGCCGTGGGGCTTGCCACTTTCCGCAAGCTGCAGCGCAACTTCATTCTGTATCTGTAAGGAGCTTCCCTCATATGTCCATCATTCAGGTGGAGGATGTCTCGATGCGCTTCAACCTTGCGCAGGAAAAAACGGAGACCCTCAAGGAATACACCGTCAAGCTGCTCAAGCACCAGCTTTTCTTCAACGAATTTTACGCACTGCGGGATATTTCGTTCCAAATTGAACCCGGCGAGTCGGTGGCGCTTATCGGCCGCAACGGCAGCGGCAAAAGCACAATGCTCAAGCTCATTGCGGGCGTTATGTACCCCACCACGGGCAGTGTCACCGTCAACGGCGAGATTGCGCCCCTCATCGAACTGGGCGCAGGCTTTGATATGGACCTGACCGCCCGCGAGAACGTCTTTCTCAACGGCGCTGTGCTGGGGCATGACCGCGCCTATATGCAGGAGCATTTCAAGAATATCATCGACTTTGCCGAGCTGTGGGATTTTGTCGATGTGCCGGTCAAAAACTATTCCAGCGGTATGATTGCGCGGCTGGGCTTCTCGATTGCAACCGAGGTCAAGGCCGATATTCTGGCCTGTGACGAGATTCTGTCCGTGGGCGATTTTATGTTCCAGCAGAAGTGCCACCAGCGGATGGAGCAGATGCTTTCCGGCGGTACCACGCTGCTTTTTGTCAGCCATGACATCAATCAGGTCAAACAGCTGTGCAAGCGCGCCATCTGGATTGACCACGGCCGCCTGCGCGGCGACGGCCCGGCGGCGGAGGTCTGCAACGCCTACGTCGAGGCCATGCAGCGGGGAGAATGAGCTGCTGGCAAAACCATACAAAATAAGCCGCAGATGCGTGTTGTGCATCTGCGGCTTTTGCTGTCTTAAGGCTGCTACTGTAGGGGCGGCGTCCCCCGACGCCCCGGGCAGCTGGCCCGGGAAATTGTGTTTGCGGGCAACCTACAGCCGGTCGTTTCGCGGGTCATGGCGGCTGGGCAGCGGGACGCTGCATACCAGCGCAATGCCCAGCGCCAGCGCCAAGGCAACCTTGAAAGTCTCGACGCCCTTGCTGGCAAAAAGCTCCTGCTTGCCCTGCAAAAAGTAGTAGGCCGTGTAGTAGATACCGGCACCCGGCACCAGCGGGAAGATACCCGGCAGCAGGAAAATCGTCACCGGGGCCTTGTGGCTGATGGAGAAGAACCGCGCACAGGCGGTCAGCGGCAGGGTGGCCGCCAGCGTGGCAATGGCCGGGCTCATGCCGAACAGCTCCACGCCGAAGATGTATACCATCCAGCCCACCGCGCCGGTCAGACCGGCGGCCAGATAGTGCCGCCGCGGCACCTGAAAGGTAATGCCGAAGCTGATGGTGGCAATGACCACCACCACAAAATGGGCAAGGTAGTGCGTCCATGCAGGCATCATACCGCCACCCCCAGTCCGCGGGCCAGGATCCAGCCCAGCACCACGCCGCCCGCAATGCTGCCCGCAATGAACAGGGCATCCAACAGACGGATGGAGCCGGAAAGATAATCGCCGTTCAGAATATCCCGCACGCCCATCGTCAGGGCCACGCCGGGGGTCAGCACCATCAGCGCGCCGATGATGGCCGCGTTGGCGCTGACGGCGGGAACCACGGCCTGCACCGCGATGGCCCACACCGTGCAGCAGAACGCCGCCGCAATGTCGGTGAACATCCGGTTGATGCCGTGCCGGCCGAAATACTGGCAGACCAGCGATTCCAACAGGCCCGCCACGGCGGCCACCGGCATATCGGCCAGCGTGCCGCCGAACAGATAGGTAAACCCCGCCGAGCCTGCAATGCAGGCCAGCGTTTCCACCCGGGAGCCTACGCGGGGCAGGGCGCGGGCGGCCTGCAGTCGCTGCTCGGCCTGCGCCATATCCAGCTTGCCCGCCGCCAGCTCGCGGGAGAGCTCGTTCACGGCCTCCACGCGGCCCAGATGGGTGGAAACGGTCGGCACGTGCCGCAGCAGCGAAGAAGCGTCCTGCCCGGGCCGGTGGGCTGAGGCAAAGATGCCGTTGGTCAGCACATAGACGTGGAAATCCTGCACGCCAAGGCTGGCGGCCATAATTTCCATCGTCTGCTGGACGCGGAAAACCTCGCCGCCGTTTTCCAGCAGGGTCTGGCCCGCGTCCATGACCAGCTCCACCGCACGGTCAAACGCGCCCTCAGCCACGGATATTCTCCCGCACAGCGTTAAATTCCGGGTAGTGCGCATACAGGTGCTGCGCAATCGCCTCCATCAGCAGATAATCGTGCTCGGAGTCGATGTCGATGATGCCGGTGTCCATCATGACGCTGATACCGATTTTGCCGCGCCAGAGCATACCATCGGTGTTCTCGGCCAGAAAATCCCGCTTGAACACATAAATGGACGCATTGACGTCATAAACATCGGGCGCTTGCTGGCGGCCGGTGAACTCGCTGCGGCAGACCTGCTCCACGTGGTCATCCACGGTCTTGACCATATTGAACCACGGGTTGCGGCGCGCCTCGCAGACGCTGAACACCAAATCCAGATCGGGGCGGCTCTGCTTCTCGGCAAAGGCGTTCTCGATGTCGGCGGCGGTGCGCAGCGGGCTGGTGATGTCCAGATCCATGTGCCAGTCATAGGCCGCGCCGGTGCGCGCCTCCATGCGGCGCAAGCTGTCCTGATAGACGGCCATCTTGGGCACGCGGTCGCCGCCCAGCTCGGCCCCGCGGGGCAGATAGATAACCTCCGGGTATTTGGCGGCCACCAGCTTGGCCAAATCCTCGCTGTCGGTGTTCAGCGCAATGTCCACGGTGAGCTCCGGGTGGTTCTTGATGAACAGCTCGGCGGCGCTCAGCGAGTAGTAAACCAGCGGTTTACCGCAGAAAACCTTCAGATTCTTGTTCTTGAAGCCCTTGCTGCCTGCGCGGCCGCAAATCGTGATGAGCAGACGATTCATTTTACACATTCTCCCCAAGTGTTAATTTAAGCACCTTCAGTGCCAGCGCGGGCGGGTTGCAGCTCTCGCCGCTGCCGTCCAGCGCATAGTCCACAAAGTATTCCATCTCCCGCTCATAGCGGCGGTTGACATCCTCCTCATAGTGCTGCACCGTGCCGTCCGGCAGGGTCAGCGTGCCCTTGCCAAAGTCGGCAATATAGCTGCCGTCATGGCAGAAAAGCTCGATGCTGCGCCTGTATCCGCGGCCAAAGTAGTCTAGGTGCACCTCGGCCAGAAGGCTCGGATATTGGGCGATATACACCGACAAATCATCGGAGTCAATCTCAAGGTCGGAGTAGGTGCCCTTGAAATTGCAGAGCTTCTCCGGCACGCCAAACAGCTCAACCAGATAGTCCCACTCGTGAATCAGGTCAATGGTAACGCCGCCGCCCAGCGCCTTGTGGGCGCTGTAGACCGTGCGGTAGTCCACGCCGGGCCGCCAGTCGGGCAGATAGCTTGAGCAGATGACCCGGGCGCAGTAGGGGTGCAGGGCGGGCAACAGCTCCTTCAGCGCCAGCATCACGCCGCACCACCGCATGGGCGCGGCCACGTAGGCCTTCTGACCGGCGGGCAGATAATCCGCCAGCGCAAGGCCGGTCTGCTCGGCAGAAAAAATCGGCTTTTCAATGAAAAGTGCCCCGCCGCGGCCCTTGACCTGTGCCAACGCCTCGGCGTGCAGGCTGGTTGGGTTCGTGATGAACACCATATCATACTGCGCGGGGGCGGCGGTCAAATCGGTGTACTGGGCGTGCAGCAGCGCGGCCACGCCGTCCCGCAGCGGGCGGGACAAATCACTGCGCAGGGCGTCCGCCTGCAGCGTCCAGCCGCGGTCAGCGCAGAGGTTGGCGAGATTCTTTAAATGGCGTGTTCCGATGGAGCCCAGCCCCACGAACAGCGCGGTAACGGTACGCATTCAAGCCTCCTCAATTCTGTCCATCAGGTCAATGGCCTTCAGGTCCTTCTCAAAGCTCCAGCGGGGGGCCTCCTCGCCGCGCAGCACGCCAAAAAAGTTCGTCAGCTCGTCCACATAGGCGTTTTCCACAATGTTGTCACTGTAGCGGCTGTCGTGCTCAAAGCTCGCGTAGGTGTCTACCGGCTGCTTGTCGCCGTCCTTGAACTCATACAGTGCCTTGGGGTTGCCCTCCCAGAAAAGGTGGATGCCGTCGCCGAAGCACTCAAAGCTGCGCACGGCCTTGCGGCTGACCACATCGGCGGCCAGCACGCCCTGCACACCGCCCTTGTGGCGCAGCAGCAGCGTCACACAGTCGGGGTAGGGCAGACCCAAATCACTGATGGTGTCCTTCTGGACGGTCACAGATTCCACATCCCCGAAGGCGTCCAGCAGCCACGGCAGGTCAATGCCGAAAATCTCGCGCACGCCGCCGGTGCGGGCGTTGCCGACAAAGAAATTCTTGTAGTTCTCCCACGGGTGCCAGTCGGGCAGATACTGCCCGATGTGGTAGATGT
>ERZ1034901.978-NODE-978-length-20990-cov-45.267877_pt1 | contig 20990 bp, 16 predicted proteins | sample MGYA00520628_ERZ1034901 | MGnify/ENA primary metagenome ERZ1034901 (study PRJEB33766, sample SAMN09781783) | gut metagenome | biome: gut microbiome | host: Homo sapiens | place: Madagascar | study: EMG produced TPA metagenomics assembly of the PRJNA485056 data... | reverse complement strand
TTGCGGTACTCGTCAATGGTCAGCGCCCGCACGACGGCCAGGGGCTTGCCGTAGTCCGTCATGCCGTCCATGGTGGTCAGGTCGATGGGCCGCTCCACCACGGCGGAGAAGATGGCCGGGTGCTTGTCCCGCAGCCAGCGCTCCACGGTCTTGGAAAGCAGGCTGCCCGCGTAGTTGTTGTGGTCCTCGCGCTCGGCGTCGTCATCCTCGAACTGGCAGCACTCCGGCAACGTGTCGGCGGCCACCGCAAAGGCGGCGTCCATGTCGTCCTCCAGCTTCACAAACTCCACGCCGTCGAGGGTGAAGCGTTCGCCCCGACGTACCTGTGCCAGGGCCAGGTCCTTCATTTTCATGTCCTTGTCCTCCTCTTTGGTTTACTGGCCGCTCTCGGCGGTCGTGGTGGTCCGCCGGTTGCCCCGGCGGCGGATTGCCTCTTGAAACGTCCTTTGAGCCAGGCGGGGGTCATACTCCGGGCGCTGGTTCTTGTCCAGCTTGCCCGTGTCGCCTCGTCGCAGCTCCTCATAGATCGTTGCGGGGTGGCATCCGATTTTGTAGGCGATGTCCAGCACGCGGGCTTCCTCCTGGTACATCTTTGCGATTTTCTTTCGGTCCTGGAAATCCAGGTACTTGCAGGCCATCACGCGCACCCCCTTTCCTGGGAAAAAATAAAGCCCGAAGGACTGTTTCATCCTTCGGGTTTTACGATAGCATTTGCGTTGCCAAATGTCAATACTAAAACCCGAATTTCTTTGAAAAATTTTTTATAGGCTTTATAGGCTTGCAAGAAACACGTTGAAAAGTTCCGCAGAGGTGTGCCAGTCCAGGATTAACCGTGGGTAATTATTTATCCAGTCCTGGACCCGGCGCACCTCTTTTTGTGTTACCTTGCGGAAGTCCGTGCCCTTGGGGAAAAACCACCGGATAAGCTGGTTCTGTTTCTCGTTGCTGCCGCGCTCTCCGGGGGACCTGGGGTGGCAGTAGTAGACGTGGGTGCGCTTCTCTCCGGGCAGCAGACAGGAGCGCTCCATGCCCTTGCAATCTGCAAATTCGCTCCCGTTGTCCACGGTGATGCTCTTGAACACCTGGCGGAACATAGCGGTCCCCATGCGCCGCTCCAGCCGGTCCAGAACGCCCACGACGCTGGCGGCGGTGTCGTCGTGCATCTTGCGGATGATCTCGTCCCGCGTCACGCGTCCGGTGAGGACGCACAGGGCGGCCTTGGTGCCCTTCTTACCCACTACGCTGTCCATCTCCCAATGGCCCGGTTCCTCCCGGTTATTGATGTGCTCCGGGCGATGCTCGATGCTGTCCCCTCTGGGGGCTTTCGCTGCTTTCACGCGGTTGTAGGTCCGCTTCTGGTCGCTCTTGTAGCGTAGCTCCTTGTTGGTCAGGGGCCACAAGTCCCCGTTCTCGATGTACTTATACACAGTCTGACGGCATAATGTGCAGGAGAAGGTGGTCTCCGGCGTTTTGCCCAGCATGGAGCAGGCAGCAGACGGGGAGTACCCCTCGGAGATGGTTTTGACCAGCCACCGGGCCAGCCGGTGGTCTTTGCCTATTTTCAGAGGCTTTTCCATGTTCTTCTTGCGGTCCAGGTGGTAGTCCTTGGCGACATCGGCGGAGTAGGAGATATAGGTGGTCAGGTCGCTGCGTTTCAGCTCCACCGCGCCCCTCCGGCACTCGTCGTAGACCGTGCTGTGATGCACGCCCAGATAGCGGGCGATCTGCGGCTTGCTGTACCCCTCGCGGAGCATTTTTTCAATGGTCAATCTGTCGTTCCAGGTCAAGTGTGCGCCCTTATATCTCGGCATAGGAAAACCTCCATTTGCAATACTTTTGCATAGCATTTGTATATCTTTAGCACACTTTTTTCGGCCATGTCAATAGCCCCGGAAGATGCAAAAATCCCCCTACTATCCGTAGGGGGATTTCAAAATTTTTTATTCTTTTCCGGTCAGCCAGTCCATCGTCACGCCCAGGACCTCGGCAAAGATCATCAGCTCGTAGTCCGTCACGAAGCGGTCCCCGGTCTCTATCTTGCTGATGGCCTCCCGCTCGATGAACACGCCCTTGACCTGCATCCTCGCAGCGAGGTCCGCCTGGGAGATGCGTTTGGTCGCCCGCACCTGGTGGATGCGGTCGCCGGAGATATTCTTTTGTCCCACGAAATCGTAAATCTTCACGCGCAGCCCCTCCTTGGCACCTTGACAGTACCACGGAAAAGGGCTATCTTTGTAATAAAGATTTACAACCTTTATTGTTTTGGAACAAAAAGTGAGAATATCTCACTTCACGTCCGGCAGCTTCTCCAGCATCCCGGCGGCCTCCAGCAGATTGTAGATGATCTGGGCCGTGGCCTCGCGGGTGATGGGCTTCTGCCATCCGTAGTTGCCCGCACCGTCTCCGGCGAAGATACCCTTGCGCTTGCAGTAGTCGGTGGCCTCCTTGGCCCAGGCGGAGGGATTGTCCCCGGTGTCGGCGCAGCTCGTGAGCTGTTTGGTGTCCATAGTTTCTTCATCCTTTCCGGCCTTTGCGGCCTCCAGTCTTTTGTTGACTTCTGCGGCGATCTGGCCGTGGCGGCTGTAAAGCCAGTCACCAGGGCAGGCTTTCGCCGCAAACCAGCGGTGGACGGTCATGTTCTGCCGGTCTACCTGACCTACGAGGTTTTTATCTCCCTTCCAAAGCAGCTTGGGGATGCCGTTGCGCTGGCAGATGTCCACCAGCAGATCAACGAGGGACTTGTAGGCCGCGTCGGAGACCGGCCACGGGTCCTTGGCAACGGTGTTCGCCACCTCAATGGTGACGGCCCGGTTGTCGTTGCTGGAGGAGGAGGTACACCACGAACGGTTGGCCTCGTCCACATACAGGCCGATGCGCCCGTCGCTGCCGATGCCGTAGTTGCTGCTGGCCTGGCGTTCCTTGTTCTGGAACAGTTCGCCGCAGCGCTCCACGGACAGGTTCCCGGCCATACAGTGGATGGAGATGGTGTCGATGGCGTGCTTGCGCTTGCCGGAATGGTTGGGGGACAGCTTGGTGTAGCTGACCAGCGGGCTGTTACTCATTGCCCGCACCTTCTTTCAGAACACCGTGGTTGAGTTCGTAGACGGCGGCCTCAATGAGCGCGTCGATGCGGTCCTCGTCCAGCGTGATGCCATGCTCCGCCAGCCAGTTGAGGACGTAGGCTTTCTTCTCCTCGCCGCGCCCGCTGCCACGGTAGATTTGCTCCGCCGCCGTCACAGCGATTTTCACCCAGGCATTGATCTCCGCCTGCTGCTGGGCCGTGGTCCGGCTCTTGATGTAAGGGATGACCACGGCGGTGATGACGGCAGCCACAAGGGCAGCCGCCGCTTCAATAATAGTCGTAATGTCCATGATGTGCTCCTTCCTTTACTCCACGATTTCCCAGTCGTCGGCCAGCATATCCGCCTGGCTTGCAAGCCATCCCATTTGCACGCCGGAAGTGCCGCAGAATGCGATAGCCTTGTTCCCAATGGCCGCGTGCTCGGCATTGACGATTGTGCCAGCCGGGGACGTGTAACTGATGGCAGAGGCCAGCTCAATGTGCTGGTTCTTTCCGTTCCAGCCCGCCCGTCTGCACTTCTTCCCCTTCTTCATGGCCTCGATAGCCAGCCCGAAGTTCATACTGTCGATGGGGCGGTACGCCGCCTCGAACACGGCCTTGGGGCTGAAACTCTCGTAGCCGTCCGGGTAGCGGACCTTATAGCACTCCTCCACGGGGCCCATGCTCTTGGGGGTGGGCTGGCCCTCCTCGTAGACCCTGCAGCCCTTGCGAATAGCGGGGACCGCCTCAATGATTTTCGTGCCGATATAGGTTTTCATTTCGATTTCCTCCTTTAGCAATCTCGTTTGATTTTCTTCTCCGGTGCGTTGCTCTTGCCGAACACCACCCCGTCGTTGTGCTCGAAGATGTTCTCCACCACCTTGAGGACGTTCACGCCCAGGATGGTCTCGATGGCCTGCTCGGACAGGTCCACCACCGGGAACACTTGGCCCAGGCGCACCGTGGCGTACAGGGCGATGAGGTAGGACATCGTGACCCACCCCAGCGCGGCGATCTGCGTTGTCACGAACAGCCGCCGCGTGGTCGTCTTAATGTTCTTCATCTCGTACCGCCTCCAGATGGTCAATGCGGTGGTGTGCGGACTTGGCGCTGGCCTCCACGGCAGCCAGACGGCCCTCCACCGCTGTGTTGGTCTTGCACTGCTCTCGCTGTTCCGTCTTGATTTCGTCCGTGTTGGACTTGATGTACCCCAGCTCTGTCAAAACGGTGCCGAGCTGTTGGCCGCTGCTCCTGTCGTCTTTCCCCTTGTTGCGGGAGAAGGTGGCATAACTGATGACAGCGCCCAGCACCGTGCATACCAGTCCCACAATGATGTTCCACTCCATTGGTATCACCTGCCTTTCCCATTGAGCATATCAAAGCCCTGCATCCTTTTCGCCCCGAAGCAGATAAAAATTTGAAAGAGAGGAAAACCGAATGAGCTTGAAAATGGGACCCATGTTGCTCCCCAGCTATAAGCAGGAATGGGAGAAAACAATGGCGCAGCGATATAAAGACGGAAGCTTCCCTTCATCCGGCCCGGATTGTTTCGAGGCTTGGTTGAGCGAGCGGGCCTACTCGCTGCGGGATAGCTTGAACTATGCAAATGCAAAGGTCGAAAGGGCAGAACAGGAAGCCCGCGCATATAAAAAGCAGCGCAATATTGCCTTGGTCCTCTGCGCCGTTTTCTTTGCCATAGCGCTGCTCTTTGCTACGCGGCCCGCCTCGGCAGCTCCGGCGGCAAAGGCGGCGGTGGCGAGCGCCCAGCGGGTGGAGGAAGTGGTGGCAAGTTCCAACAGCGATAAGTACCACCGGCTCACCTGCGATTATGTGGACAACATCCTGGAGGAAAACAAGGTCTACTATAAAACGCCCGCAGGCGCGGAGCGGGACGGCAAATACGCCTGCTCCGTATGCAGGCCGTGAGGAGGAATAGATGTGAAAAAATGTATACTATACATGAAAGTCGCGTTGTTTTTTGTCGTAGCTGCCCTGGTCTGCCTTTCTATTTCCTGGGTCGGAGATGTTTTCCGGGCGGCATCATATCTTCCTTGGTATAAACTGGTTGGTACTGCTGCGTTGTTGTTTGCGGTCGTCGCAATAGCGATATTGAGCATTCATGCTGATAGAAATGATGCAGAGCGGAAAAAGCGGAGGATGGTAATAGAAACAGAATTTGAATGGGGCGGAGAACTGGACAAATATTTCCGTTCACGTGGGATAGACGCAGACGCAGACAAGGCCGATTTTGTAGAGCGTGCGGCTACGGCAGCAGCGTTTGAAGAAAATAAGAAGGGCTGGGATTAACTCCCGGCCCTTCTTTCTTTACCATTCGCTGGTGTAGACGGTCCCCCAGAGGAAAGCCCGCTGCTCGTCGGTCAGGCCGGAGAAGTCCTCCAGCCATTCCCGCACATGGTCGCTCTTGGCCTCGCCCTTCACGGTCTTGCCGTCTGCGTCCTTGGTCCCTTCCATCTCGTTGTAGGCGGTGTGGAACAGGACGTACTCCCAGGGTTCGATGCCCTGGGCCTCTGCGTCGTCGGCCTGGGCCATCCACTTGGTGCTGGCCTCGTACTGCCCGTCGGAATGGTCCGCCAGGGCGCTCTTGTCGGCCAGATCATAGGCTGCCTTGAGCACCTTGTCGCGGGTCTCGTCGTCCATTCCCTGGAAAATAGGGCTGCTCGTCAGGTCGTCCGCCATGCTGCGGTAGTCGCTGGCCCGCTGGTCGGAGTACGCCCGGTAGGCGCTGCTGCCCAGGTCGTCCGCGCCGAAGGTCTCCTCCTTCTCCTTGGCCGGGGCGTATTTGTCCCTGCTGCCGATAAGGTCCCGTGCCCTCTGGGGTAGGGTGTAGTCCGGGTCCTTCTCAATGGCCTTGTTGTAGCGGCTCCGCATGGCGCTGTCGATGCTCGCACCGTCCACGCCCATGCTGTTCATCAGGTCGTCCCTGATGTGCTGGTAGGTGTCCATGTCGTCCTGCTCCAGCGCCCGGTACAGAATGGCGTAATAGCGGTTCTTGTTGCCGGTGTTGGAGATGTTGTAGATAGCCTTTTCCATCTCGTACTGGAGCGGGATGTTGCCGGTCTCCACCGCCGCGCTCCGGGCCAGGCCCCACATATCCCGCGTCAGGTTGGAGGCCGGGATGCCGAACATCTTTGCCCCGGCGGCCAGCAGTCCCTTGAGGGCGTAGGCCCTGGTCCGCTTGCCCTGGCCGTCGGCGCTCTGGATGGCCGTCTGTCCGGCCTGGATAAGGTCGGACACGATCTCCATTTCCGTGCGGGACACGTCGTAGCCCTGCATGATGGACAGCGCGTCCTTCACGAAGGGGATTTGCCCCAGGGGGTTCATGTTGCTGCCGACGTTGCCCTCCATGATGGCGTTCCAGGCTTTCTCCCAGGGGGTCTCCTCGTCACCGGAGATGCCGGTGAACGCAGCCCGGAAGCGCTCCCAGTATTTTTTATCTTCGTCATCGTCGCGCATGGCGTCGATAAGGCTCTGGGCCAGAGCATTGACCACGTTCGTCACCACCAGGGCCGTGGCTGCCCGGCCCATCGTCTTGATGGCCTTGCCGCGCTTCTGGCTGTTCTGTTCGTAGCGCACCTGGTCATAGGTCCGCATCAGCAGGTTGAGGCTCATGATAGGTTCGCCCATGAAGCTGGTCGCCTGCTTGTAAATTGCGTTGCTGGAGCGCATGATTTGGGACCGCTGGAGCACGCCGTCTACCACCTGGGTCTGGTCGATGACTTCCGCGAACAGCTTTGCCGTCTGCCGGTAGAACGCCTCGCTGCCCTTGGTGAGGCCCTGGTGTTCCCGTGCCGTGGCCCACTCGCAGGCGTTCCACAGCTTGCCCCAGGTCACGGCGTCCGCCGCACCCGCAGGGGCGGAAAGGGCGTCGTTCAGCTTCCGCACGTTCGTCCGGTTGTCGAACAGCGTCTCGGTCATCTGGTAGGGGCTGGAGATGTCGAAGCCGCCCGCGTCCTTCCGCATGGCGATGGGGGAGTATTGCAGGGCTTTCTTCCATCCGCTGCCCCGCGTAACGCCTCTTGCAAGGCCCCGCGCCATGTCCTGGGGGTCCAGTACCGCCGCCGCCCGGAAGAACGCCGTGGGCTGCTGGATGACCACGCGGATGTTTGCGCCCACGGCTGCGCCCTTGAAGCCGCCGATGGTTTTGTCAATCAAATAGCCGCTTGCAGTGTCGCTGCGGGCATTGATGCCGTTCTGGATGTCCTCCATCAGGTTGTGCCAGTATGCTTGACTGTTGGGGCCGCCCACGCGGTCCAGCAGGCTCTTGATGCTCTTGCCGGTGGGGTTGCCCTCCTCGTCCCGGAACTGGTAGTTGAACAGGCGGTTGATGTCCTCCATCGTGCAGAGCCAGGAGGCATAGTCCGTCATATCGGAGGCGTGGTTGGCAAAGGTGGTGAAGATGCCCGCCAGGTCCAGGGCGTTGCTCGCGTGGGGCATCGTGGTCTTTGCCATGCCGATGTTCTTAATGGAGCGGGTGTTGTTTCCGCCCTTTTCGATGTTGCTGTGCAGGCCCTCCTTGGCCGATTTGATGGGCCAGTAGTCGCTCTCGGTGAACTTCTTGTAACCGTAGGCTTCCATGCTGGCCTTGTTGCCGTAGTCGGCCAGCACGCCACGGGTCAGTCCTTGCAGGCCGTCCGCGATCTTCACCTGCTCCGGTGTCAGCGTCCCGGTGATGTTCGCCAGGTCGCCCTCCGTCAGGCGGATGCTGTCCGTGCCGCGCCGGATTTGCGAGGTTTTGATCTCTGGCTGGACCACGCCGCCCTTGAGCAGGTGGTCGTGGGCCTGCTTGCGCTTCACCAGCTCGTACAGCTCCATCACCTGGGCCGTGGAAAGGGTCAGCTTCTCGCCTCGCTCCGTGGTGAAGGTCTGCGTGGTCGCCTCCAGCTTCTTCACCGTCTTGGGGTCCACGATCTTGCGGACCTCCTCGGCCACATGGTCCACCATGAGCTGCTGCTGGTCCTGTGCGTCCCGCAGCATCCGGTAGACCGCATTGCCCGCCTCTCCGTAATGGGAGAAGAAGGTGTACGGGGTCTCCAGGTCAATGAGGGCGTGGTTGCGGGTCAGGCTGTTCTTGGTCCGGCGGCTGCTGGTCCCGATGGAGAGAGCCTGCGCCCAGTCCGCCGTCCTGGCGTACTTGGCCTTGGACAGGACTTTCCCCGCCGTGTTCACGCTGTGCTCCACGGCCTTGACCACCTGCCACACGGTTTGAAGCTGCGCCACGCTCATGTCGGCCAGCTTGATGTCCTTCATGGCGATGACCGCATCGAAGCCGCCCTTGATGCCGTCGGCGTCGCTGCCCAGCAGGGAGGGGTCAATGACCATATCCCCGCCCTCGGCCACGATCTTGGCGTACTGCTCCTTGAGGGCGCGGAACGCCTCGGTTCGCTTGGTTGGGGTGCCGCTGCCGTCCTTCACCCGCTTGCCGTTCTCGTCGAGGGTGTACTGGCTCTCCTGGTTGATGCTCTCCAGCATAGCGGCCACGCTTCCGCGCATGGCCTCCGGGATGTGGTGCTGGTCGCCGGGGCGGAGGAGTTTCTGGGACAGGGCACTTGCATGGCGGGTGATCTTGGCCCGCAGCTCACGGGCCGCCCGGCGTTCCCGGCCCGCTGCGTCCTTGGCCGCATAGCGGTCTTTCAGAGCACCCATCTGCCGCTCGCGGGCCTCCCGCTCCTTGGCGATGGCGTTCTGTACCCGCTGCCGGTTCTGCTCCCGCAGCTCCGCCAGGCGGGTGGCGTACTGCTCCCGCACCTTCTGGACCTGCTCTCGGCCCTTGGCCTTGGCGTTCTCCAGCTTCAATGCCTGCCGGTCCGCAAAGGTTTTTCGCGTCTGGGGCAGGTCGAAGAAGGTCTCCATGATCTCGTTCGCCGCGCCGGTCACGGCCTGGTCCATGTAGCGGGAGAAGGGGTTGTACTCGTTGATCTCGCTGATGCCGTCCAGCACTTCCACGATGTGGAGGAGCTGGTCCGTCGGATGGGTCTGCTCCTGCTCGCTGAAAAACTCCGGCCAGCGGGAGGAAAGCTCCTGGTACACCTGGTCGATGTTGGTGTGGCCCTCGCTGCCCAGGTTCAGCCGTCCGAACTGCCGCTTGCGGAAGTCGCCATAGTCCGCGATGTCCCCGTGGTACTCCTTGCCGTAGATGATCTTGGTCGTCCGCAGGTAGTCCCGCAGGTCGCTGTACGCATCGTACATATCGCTGTCCACGGCCACCGCATTGCTCACCAGGGTTTCCGCGATGTCCTCCGCCCGGCGGCGAGCCTCGGTGTAGGTCAGCTCGTCCTTGCCGTCGTAGCCGCTGGCGATGTAGTCATAGAGGCTCTGGAGGTCTCCCTGGATGTCCTTCACCGCGATGTCGGCTCCGTAGTTCTGGATAAGCTGTTTCGCGGCGGCGGTCACGGCCTTTTTGTCCGTGGTCACACGCTGGGTCCGCCGGGTCTGGCCCCGCCAGTAGTCCCGGCTCTCCTGGAGCTGCCCGCTCCGCTTTTGCAGGGCGATGTAGTCCTTCATCTGCTCCCGCAGCAGCCGGTTCTCCTCTTGCAGGGCGGCAACACTCTTGCTTTCTGTCCCGGCCTTGAGGGAGAAACGGGCGTTGTCCACGCTGTTGATCTTGGCAAGGCGGTCCGCATCGTCTCCAGTCTTGTATTCCAGCATCCGCACACCGGCCTGCTCCAGACCGTCCCGCAGTTTCTTGCTGCTGTCATCAGGGATGACGGCGGCCAGCACCTCGTCAAAGCCGACGGCCCGCTGGGGCTTGGCCTCAAAGTAGCCGGTGGGCATTTCCGCCGCCGCCTGGTAGACGGCCTGGATGTCCTGGGCCGTCTGGCTGCTGATTTTGTACCCCTCCTTGGAGAAGGCCCGCATAATAGCGTCCACTGTCCTTTTGCCCTTGGACGTTTCCATCAGGATGCTGCCGATGATGTCGCTCTCAATGAAGGAATTGTCGGAATGAGCCTTGTTTCCCTGCTTGATCTTCGTGATGATGCTGCCGATCTGGTCATCAATGGCCTGGAGCTTTGCTTCATACTCGGCCCCCTCGTCCATGCCCAGCCGCCCACTGTCCGCCTTGATCTCCTGGATGCTGCGGTATTCCGGCGTCGCCACGGATTGCAGGGTCTTGGCGCTTGCGCCCCAGGTGTTGCCGCCGCGCTCCTCCTGGCCCTCCTTCATCGCCTTGACGATGTTCTCCAGGGTGTAGGCATAGTGGAGCTGCGAGAAGCTGCGGAGATTGCCGGAGGGGGTGTAGGGGTCCTTGCCATTGTAGATGCCCGCCTCGCCCAGCAGGCCGTCCAGCTTCCCGGCAATCCACTCCTCAACGGCGTGGTCATCCACGGCGCTGCGCAGCGCGTCAGAGGTAGCCATCCGGTCAATTTCGCCCTTGGTCGCGCCGCCGTCCTGGTACATATCCCATGCGTGGTGAACGATGTCCTCCAGGGTGAAGATGGAAACGCCGTCCATGGAATTGTCGATGCGGGTCTGCCGTCTTTCGTTGATCTCCGCGTCGGTCCAATGCCTCTTGACGGCCATTCTGCGGAGCATGGGTTCGCCCTGTTCCCGGTAGTAGTCCCGGAGAATGTCGCGGATGACCTCGGCATTCTCGCCCAGGGCGTCCTTCACGCTCTCGCCGGTCTCCAGGTTGGCCTCGATTTCAGCCAGCGTGTTCACGCCCAGGCGGTCAACCACCTTTTGCAGGGTGTCGTTGCCGAACTTGTCCCACACCTTGTCCATCTTTACCGGCTCCAGGCTCTTGCCCTGGTCTGCCAGATAGGCCGCCCGCACCGTGTCTGTGGAGGCCAGCTTCTCCGCCAGCTCTGCCGTGCTCCTGGTGCTGGTGTCGTCGATGCCCACAGAGCGCAGGGCGGCGCTGTTCCCGAAGATACCCCCGGCCACGGAGACATCCCCGGCAAGCCGGTGTAGCTCGCGCTCCACCTGGGATGCCTTTTTGCTGTTCACGGGGTAATCTACTCGCGGGGCTGTCGGCGTCCAGGCGTCGCCGCCGTACACCTTGTTGGCGCGGAATAGCTGCGGGTCGATGGTGTCCTTGCTGAACACAAGGGAGATGGGGCCGTACTTGGTGTGCCCGTCCCTGGCTTTTACAATGGCGATGGAGGGCATGGGCAGGCCGCCCAGCTTGATGGCAGCCAGGATGCTGTTCTCGTCCTTGTTGTGCAGGGCCAGCAGGTCCCGCGTCTCCTCAATGGGGGACTTGAGGGAAAACTTGGTTTCCTTCTGATTGTCGGCCTTGAAGCGCTCGTGCAGGCCGCGCAGCTCCGCAGCGTAGGCATTGAAGTCGTGGAACACATGAGCCGCCGCGCCATCCGTGAACATATCAGCCTTGCCCGCCGCGATGTGTCCGTACATGGTGGCGTTGAACTCGTCGTAGAGCCGGGCTGGGTCCGCATTTTCCAGCGTGGTGTGCTGGTGCTCCGCCACATGGTCCAACAGCACACGGGTCATCTGGTCGCTCATATTCAGCATGGTGGGGGTCCGCTCCACAAAATCCAGGTAGGGCTTGTAGTTCACCTGTCGCATCACATGGGTGATCTCGTGGGGGGCAAACATTCCCCGGTTCCGCTCCGGCAGGGTCTCCCGGAAATAGATTTGCCCACCGGCGGAGAACGCCGGGGTGCTGCCCTTGTTCTTGGCCCATGCCGCATCCGCCACAACAAAGCTCGGCACGCCGTAGTCCACCGCCGTCTGTTGCTCAGTATGGGAAACGCTGCCCTTGGCCGGTTCCACAATGTGGCCCTCGGCCCAGGTTCTGACAGGCTTTGCCCCAAAAGAGGGGTTTACTCCTCCGTGTCGTCCAGCAGCAGCAGAAAGCTCTCCGCGAACTCGTCCAACTTGGCCCGCTCTTTCTCGGTCAAGGGTCTGCCCCTGTCCTTCTCGGCTGCCTGCATAAGCTCCTGTGCCAGCTGCTCCTTTTCGGTCATTTTCCCCGTCCTCCTTCAAAGAATTTCTTGTTGTGCCCATTGTATCATCGCTGTTCTGGCCTTGCAAGGGCTTTGCCTGCCGGGCCGCCGCTTCCAGGGCCGCCGTCAGCTTGCCCTCTGCGGCCTGGGCCTTTCGCTTCTCGGCCCCAGTCAGCTTATCAATGAGGGAGCGGATAGCGTCCCGGACCTTTTGCAGCAGCGTCCGGTCATCCCGGTGCCGCTGGATGAAGTCATCCAGCACCTTGCCGTCGTCAATGAGGCGCCCCGCATAGTCCGCCGCCACCTCGTCCATGGCCTGCTCATAGGTCAGCTCCACGCCCTGCGCGGCGTAGCTGTCGATGCGCTTCTGGATGCTGTCCTGCTCCTCCTGTGCCACGATGTCCCGGAACGCCCGATACTCCGTGGGGGCAAGCTCCTGCATCCGGTGGGTCATCTCGTGGCCCACGATAGCAAGGACGGGATTAGGGTTGTTCCGCTCCACCAGCACCGTGCTGCCGCTGATCTGGGCGTTGGCCGTTCCGCCGCGCACGCTATCCACGAACTGCACCCGCACGCCCAGGGCCTTGGCGACGCTGTTGACCTTGGCCGCCGTCTCGGCGGTCAGGTAGACCCGGTTCTCACCGTTTATGTCCGTCACGGTCCTGCCGCTCTCCACGGCCTGCTTCACGAAGTCATCATACACGAGGCCGCTGTCCTCCCCGGCCACCTTGGCATGCTTGGCGGCCTGCTGTTCCCGCTGGAGGGAGAGGGCGGCGTCGTTCTGCCCGGCGGAGTAGGCTGCGAAGCGCTGGGCCTCCGTCAAGCGGCTGCCGTAGTCGCTGTCCACCTTTGCCATGTCCGCTCCGTTGATGCCCGCCTCGTAGTAGGAGGCGAAGCCTGCGTAGTAGTCGTCGGCCCGCACGCTGCCGTCGTAGCTGGCGGAGAGGGCCTTGGCCCCGTTCTCGCCCAGGCTGGCCGCAGCGTCCCGCACGCGGCGGATGTCATACGCCTGCTGTGCCGCAGGGCGCTGCTGCTCCACCTGCATGGCAGGGCGCACGGTCTCCTGTGTGGCCGTCTGCTGGGCTTCCGTCGCGGTGGGGGTAAAAGTTTCCCTCGTGTTCACGGAAACGTCGTTCTGCGTCCTTGCAAGGGCCTCCACGGCGCTCTTGACAGCCTTGCGCTGCTGGCTCTTGGTCATTCCATCCTGCACCACCTGGCCCGCCGCCTGCTCCAGGGCCGCCATGGCATCCTGGTCCGCCAGAATACGGTCCGCCATCTTCCCGTTGACGCTCCCGTTCTGGCTTGCCTGCTCCGCCGCCTGGGCCAGCAGCTCATTGGCAGCAGGGGCCTGGGCCGCCGGTTCTGCCTGTGGGGCGGGGACGGTGGCTTCCTGCTGGGCGTTGGTTTCGCCCACGTTGTAGTGGTAGGTGGCCGGGGTGATAACGCCGCCCATCATACCGGAAGTCGCGCCCACGAGGAAGTCATAAAGGGAATTTTCCAGCGTTTCTCCGGCGCTCGCTACATCCCCGCCGTAAATGCGGGGCATCTGCCACTCCATCCAGTCTCCGATGAACTCCTCCAGGCCCTCGCTCACCGCTCCGGCTCCGAAGGTCAGCGCACCGCCCAGCACGCGCTTGCCCGCGTCCGTCTTTGCAAAGCGGTTCACAGCGGAGCGGATGCCCCGCTCCACGGCGTCGTCCAATGCGCCGCCGCCATAGGCATGGCTGAACGGCAGGGCGATGTTGAACATCTTTTCCGTAAAGACTTCCTTTGCGGCGGAGGCTGTGCCGTAGAGCACCTGCTGTTCCAGGGTGGAGTTTGGGTTGTCCTGCCGGGCCTGCTGTGTCCCGCCGCCGAACGCACGCATGGCAAAAGCGCCCATACTGCCAGGCGTCCCCAGCAGGGCGTTGGCCGCTGTGTCGAGCGTTGTCTGGGTCATGGAAGCGCCTGCATCCACCAGCACCCGGCCCACGCCGCCCAGCCCTTCCTTGGCCCGCTCGATGTCCTGAGCAGAGGACTGCTGGATGTCGTCCGCCAGTTCATAGCTGGCCTGGGTCGCTTTCTGCTGCACCTGCTCGTCCAGCACCTTTGCCATCGCGTCGTACTTCCGCTGCCAGTCGTCGATGATGTACTGCTGGCTCTGGATGTCCCGCTCGTTCCAGCTTCCGGGCTTTTCCTTGTTTTCTGCCAGCATGGCGTCCATGTCCAGCTTGGCCCGCTCCAGGTTGTGGGAATATTCCGCCAGGTACTCCCGGTTCTGCGCGTCGCGTCCGCCCTGGCCCATAGCGTAGAAGGTGCTCACGGCGTTGCTGTTGGAGGCCAGGGACCCCTTGGCCCCACCCCGGATGGTGTCTCCCAGGCGGGAGAAGAAGCCCCGCTTCTCCGCAGGCTTTTCCGCCGTGGCCTGTGGCACGGCGGGCTTTGCAGTACGGGAAATAGTGACCTTCCCGCTGGTCCATTGTTCACGCACCCCGTCAGCCGTTTCCGTTTTGGAATAGCCGGGAGCCGCTTGCACGGCCCCGGCTTGTCCCTGGTTGGATGCCTTATTGTCCACATCGCGCTTTTGGCCGGTGGAACTCCAGCTTTTCCCTGTGCTTTTCTGTGAGATCGTAACTGCCATAATGTCATCCTCCAATTCCGTCAGGAGAAGCTAATGTCGAAGCCGAACAGCTTAAATTTCCTTTCGACAGTCCGCTTTTCTTCATCGGACAGCCCTGCGCTATCAATAGCAGCAGCCAGGGAGGTCACGCTGTTATACTGCTTCCCGTTCCAGGTGAAGATGCCCTCGTCCTGGTCCCAGTCCAGGCTCGTCTTTCCGCCGCTGCCGCTATCCCCGCTCTTTTCAAAGTCGCCCGATTTGATCTTATTGACCAGCCCGTTGGCGTATCGGTTGGCATCCGTGGTGCCGTACCCAGCAGCTCGCAGCCAGGCGTAGGCGTCGTCGTAGGAGCGCACACCGGCGTTGTACATCTGGCTGTACACGTCGCCGCCTTTTCCGCCGGTCCCGCCGGACTTGCCGGAGCGAACGGATGCCTGCGCCTTGTTGTATGCGCTCTTGAGGCCCGCGATCTCCTGGTCCGTGTACCCCAGGGCCTTGTAGCCGGAGAAGTCGCCGCCCGCCGCGAGGGTCTGGGCCTTTGCCAGCGCCCGGTTGTACTCCGTCTCGTCCTTGTAGGTCTCCCGGTTGTAGGCGGTCTCGTCCTCGTAGCGCTTGTCCGCGATCTGGTCCCGGCCCACGGAATAGTTCCACTCGTTGTTGTAGCGCTCGTCGCTGATATTGTCCCGATGCACGCCGTAGTCGAAGCTCCGGTCCGTGTTGTACTGGGCCAGAAGGTCGGCGTACTTGGCGTAGTCGCCCTGCTCCAGGGCCACCAGCATTTCCAGGTTTGCCCTCTGGGTGTTGCCCTCGTCCTGGTACATGGAGTAGGCAAGCTGTTTCAGCTCCGGGATTTTATCGGCCAGCGCCCCCATGTAGTTGTCATAGGTCTGCTGCGCCGCGCTGCCCGCATAGCTGCTTGCAAGGCCGCCTGTGCGGGCGCTGACCTGCCCCAGGGTGTCCTGCATCGCCCGCTCGCCGCTGCGCGTGTAGCTATCCTTATACTGCTGATAGGTGGGGTCCTTCTCCGGGTCGTAGCTGAACGCCTCCCGGTTAAGGATTTGGCGGGTCAGGTCGTCGATCTGGTTCTGGTAGCGGCTGGTGTAGGTGGGGGCCGCCTCGTAGGAGAAACCGCCGCCTCCGTTTCCTCGTCCGCCGCCGCCCATCTCCAGGGGGATGTAGCGGCTGCCGTCGCTGTCGCCGGAATAGCCGTAGTTGCTGCGGATGCGCTCCACATAGTCGTGGGCGTCTGCCCAGGTCGTTTTGCCTGCCGCCGCTGCCGCCCGGACCTCCGCCGCGCTCCGCAGCTCGTCATTGGAAAAATGCTCCTGGTCATATACGCTGCCGCCGTAGCTGCCCCGGTCGCTGCCGCCGCCGCCCACCGTGTCGGCGCTGGGCGCGGCGGCCTTGCCGGTCTTGCTCCCGGTCTTGATGGCGCTGGTGGCATAGCCGTTCTCGTTATAGCTGATGTTGTAGCCGCCCTTGGAGACGGTCTTGCCCGCCAGGTCTTTGTTCCTGGACATATCGGGTTTTGCCATGTCGGATTACCTCCTCTTTCAGTTGGTTTTCTGCTCCAGCGCCGTCACGCGGGCTGCCAGCTTGTTGTACTCGCTGCCCAGTGTGCTCACGCTCTGCTGCACCCCGGAGAGGGTGGTTTGCAGGCTGGAGACCTTGCTGTTCAGCCCCTCCACACTGGTCTGTATAGCGGTCATGCTCTTTTGAAGCTGCCCCAGCATGAAGTCCAGATTTTCTTGCAGGTTTCTGGTGTAGTTGCATAGAGATTTTACGGTCCCGTTCACGTCGTTGCGGTCAAACGAAGGAGGGGAGCCGGGGAGGGTGGTTGCCATGCCCTGTCACCCCCTTAATATTCGCTGCCCAGGGCGAACTCCCGGATGATGCTCTTGACCAGGCATCCGCCCTTGCCGGACAGCCGGATGCGGAAGTTGTCGCACCGCACCGGCAGGATGGGGACTTGCAGGGTCTTGGCCCGCTCGTTGTGGGTGGAGAACACCTGCCGGAAGGGCTTTCCGTCCGTGCTGATCTCCACCTTGAGCCAGGCCCCGGCATCCAGGTCCGCCCGCAGGTACAGCTTGGAATAGCACTTGCGCCCGTGGCTCGTCTCGTCCATCTGGCACAGCGTTGCGCTCCAGTTCACCAGGCCCTCCTCGGAGTAGTCCTGCCCGGTGGTCATCAGCTTGCCCGTGGCCCCGTCCAGGAAGTAGAGCGTTCCGTCCAGATAGGCCCAGTCCAGCGCGTGGGTCGCGTCCTCCCGCAGCCAGATGGCCCGCAGCGTATCAAAGACGTACAGCTCCCAGTCGCCCTTCTCCGTCCGCATGGAGATGTAGTAGCGCTCGCCGTCCGTGCCGCCCACCGCGTCGAAGAAGCGCCGGGTCCCGAAGTTCTCCGTCAGCAGCTCCGGGGTCCCGCCGGAGTAGGCGTACACGCCGTTGCGGCCCTTGTAGAACAGCGTCTCATTGATGACGGCCAGGGACTTCTCGCTGCCCTTCTGGATGCCGGGCACCGTGTAGGTGTAGATTTCATACTGCGCTGGATAGCTGCCCAGGACCTTGTGCAGGCAATTCTCTTTCCAGAACAGCACCGTGCTGGAGTAGGCGATGCACCCGGTGAACTCGCCCTCCGTGCCCACGGCCACGGCGTAGCTGTCCGTGGACACCCCGTCGTAGACGTAGAAGTTGGTCGGGTCGCCCAGGGCGCTGGCGTAGATGGTCTTGCCCTCCGCGCCCCAGATGCGGTTATCGCACTCGCAGATGCACGTTAGGTCCGGCACCTTCCGCTCCAGCATCACCGTCCCGGCCTCCACGCCGGTCTTGGTGAAGATGTCCTTGGTGAAGGTCAGCTTCCGCGCCTCCAGGGAGCGGATGATGTGGCTGCCGTTGTTCGCGGCGCAGGTCGTACAGCCGGAGATTTCGATTGCGTCTCCGGCCTTGAAAAGCTCGTCGAAGCCTGGGTATTTGTGCAGCGCCGCCGTGTGCAGCAGATAGGTGATCTGGTAGGTTCCGTCGCTCTGCTTTGCGCTGCTCTGTACCACCATGTACTCCTTGGAGCTGTCGCAGTCGTATTGAATGTAATCGCCCGCCTTGAGCTTGTCCGGGGTCCCTGCGGTCCCGCCGCTCATAGTCAGCGCTCCCGTGGTCTTGTTCACGCTGGCCCCGGTGTAGGCGGTGATGGATGTGTCGGCGGCCACGCTGCCCTTGGTCCCTGTGTTTTCCGCCGCCTGGTCGATGTAGCTCTGCTCCGGCACGGTCAGGGTGTTGGCCGTGAAGGTCACGTCGCCGGGGAAGCCGGGGTATTCCGCCGCCAGCATCCCAAACTTCTCTGCCTCCGTGTCGTAGTAGACCTTATCGGGGAAAATGACGATTTTGGTGTTGATGGTGGCAAACTGCTTTTCGCCCGCAGTCACATGGCCCACCACCTTGCCGTCATAGAGAAAGTCGGTCCCGTCCACCACGCACAGCTTTCCCCGTGCGTACAGCCCCGTGGGGCTGGTGTAGGTCCCGGCGGTCTTGCGCCCGTCCCGCTGACTGAGGCACGGGAAGCGGGCGGAGGAGAGGCCCCAGCTCTCTGCCAGCTCGCCGTCCCCGGCCCCCTGGCCGTAGTTCAGCCCGGCAAAGGCGATGATCTGCTTGCGGTTCTTGCCAGTCGCCGCCGTCATGTATGGCAGGTTCATCTCGCCCCTCCTCCTAAAATAGACCCGTCAGGCCCCCGCCGCCGATGGGCAGGTGCCTGCGGTGATACTGTTTCCGCCATTCGTCCAGCGCCGCGTTGTACGCCAGGGCGGAGTTGTTGTAGTTGTCGGCCTCCCGGTTGTAGAAGTCCACCTTGCTCATAAGGTACAGGTCGTACAGCCCGTCGTAGGGGGCCTCCACCAGCAGGGGCTTGTCCCCGTCCTCCGGGAACGCCTTGGGAAAGTCCGGCAGGTCGGTCCAGCCGCACGCCGGACACAGGTTGCTGTCCATCACCCGGTCATAGGTGATCTCCGTCCCGCCGCAGGTGGGACAGACGGCGACGGGTCCCTTGGCCCCGCGCCCGCTCGTAAGCTGGTGCCGCAGGATGGTCTCCCGGTAGAGCTGTCCGTCCAGCTCCAACAGCCACGCCGCCTTGGTCTCGTCGTCGATGGCGTCCGGCCTCGCCCGGTTCACCCGTTCGATAACTTCATTGATGCTCGGCATACCGCCGCCTCCTCTCATAGAATTTTCCGGGCAGCGGCACGCCGCCGCCCGGCTTTCTGGGTGCTTCTCTTACACCGCGCGGACCCACAGGCCGTTGTTCTTCACATACAGCCCGCCGTCGTTGCCCGGCACGCTCTCAACCGTGTAGCATCCATCGCTGTCTGTGCTGTCAGATACAACGATAGAAGATTTAAGATTAAAAGCGGGACGCGGCGCGAAGATGGCGTAGTACACGCTGTCGCGGCTCACGGTGCCGTCGGTGCTGATGTAGTACGCGCTGCGGTCAATCGAGTACGGGGAGCGCAGGCCCCAGTAGACGGCGGTCGCCGTCTCGTCCAGATAGGCGATGCGCTTTGCGTTGTCGGAGAAATAGCTGAACGCCTTGCCCTCCGTCTGCCAGCCGCTCACGCCCGCCTCCGTGCAGGAGATGGCAAAGCCCCTGCGGTAGATCGTGTGCAGCGTCGCCACCTGGTTGCCCTCCGCCACCACAATGGGGACGGGGACCAGGCACTCCCGGATTTTCTCGTCCAGCTTCAGCGGCCAGATGCCGTCACAGAAGTTGTCCAGGGTGCAGCCGAAGTAACGGTTTTTGTAGCCGTTGCTGTCGGATGCGTTCCATGCGATCTCACTGAAAGCATCCTTGCGGATAAGGGTCACGCCCGTGCCGGTGCCGTAGTGGTCATTGTCCAGCTTGATGAACTTGGTGGGCTTGCTGTTTTCCGCCAGCTTCACCAGGCTGCCGTTTGCCAGATTGGAAAGTAACTGTCCCATATCGTTTTGTTCTCCTTTCGTCAGGTCCGGGCCGGGCAGCGGGGATGCCCGCCGCCCGCCTGGCCTCGTCTGCGCGGTCCAGAGCCATCAACAACCTGGACCGCATTTCTCTGCGGAGCTGCTTTGTGTCGCCGTGCTTGGCGTGTGCCTCCCAGGCGGTAAAGCTCTCCATGATTTTCTCCCGCGACACCTCGCCCGCTGCGTACTGCTTCTCCCACAGCCGGATGCGTCGTTTCATCCGCTTGATGGAGGAGTAGCGCAGCTTGCTGACCACCTGGCCCGTCCGGGTCAGATAGGTGTGGAAGCCGCAGAAGTCGATGCCGTTTTGCAAGGGGAAGATGTTGGTCTTGTCGTTCAGCTCCAGGCCCAGCTTGGCAAATTCAAGCCTTGCAAGGCGCAGAGCCTCAACCGCTGTCGCCTTATCCGGGCAGATCACATACCAGTCGTCCATATACATCCCTGCCAGCGGCAGGTGCAGCTTCTCACCCACATAGTGCATGAAGGAGCTGACGTAGAACACCGCGTAGATGTGGCTCGTCTGGTGCCCTAGGGCCAGGCCCTCGTCCACGGCGTCGATGTATCGCCACATCAGCGCCCGGATGTCCGGGTCGGGAAACCGGGGTTCCAGCGCGGCCTTGAGCCGCCGGTGGTCGATGCTCTGGAAGAAGTGGCGGATGTCGCCCTTGATGACCCAGCCCTCGGCGTAGTCCCATTCCTCCATGGGCCGGTGGGGCAGACCGGCGGCCTTGCGTGCCGCCTCGTCCGCTCCCTTCCGCCGCAGGAAATAGGTCCTCATGTGCCGTTTCAGCATCTCCAGCCCGTAGTGGGTCCCCTTGCCGTACTGGGCCGCGTAGGTGTTCAGCGTGAAGCTCCGGGCCAGCTCGTCGTAGACGATGTAATCCGTGAGCGCGTGCTGCACCACCTTGTCCCGGAACGTCGGGGCCTGGATAAGCCGCTTCTTGGGTTCGTAGATATAGAACGCGTCCAGCGGGTCCGGCTGGTGCGTCCCTTGCAAAAGCGATTTTGAGAGTATCAGCAGCTCCTCGATTGCGCTGTACTCAAAGGGTGCCGTACTCTTTTTGCCCCTCTTGCACCGTCTGGCCCGGTGGTAGGCCGTCCATAGGGTGTCAAAGGAGCATAGTTCCTGATAGGTCATATCACACATCCTTGCTTGGTTTTCGGATGGTGGAGCGCAGGTCCGGCATCGCTGATAGCGGCCAGTATCTCCCTCCGCCGGAGGTGTCCGGGGCTTTCCCCGGTAGCGAGCCTGGCAGCGTCGGTGCCATGTGTTTATCCCCCGTGTTCATGTCCACGGACGACGGGATATAGCCTCCTTTGATGATGGGCCTCTGCTTTCGCCGCAAGGGCTACTTGTACACGGTAATTCCATCAGAGCGGGACGCGGCGCGAAGTAGGCGATGTACACGTTGTTGTAGTTCACGGAGCCG
>ERZ1034901.977-NODE-977-length-20992-cov-11.866982_pt1 | contig 20992 bp, 16 predicted proteins | sample MGYA00520628_ERZ1034901 | MGnify/ENA primary metagenome ERZ1034901 (study PRJEB33766, sample SAMN09781783) | gut metagenome | biome: gut microbiome | host: Homo sapiens | place: Madagascar | study: EMG produced TPA metagenomics assembly of the PRJNA485056 data... | reverse complement strand
GGCGCTCTACCGAGCGCCCAAATTTTTTGCGTTTTCGTACGGATGGGATCCTTACTGCTTTTTGAGGTTAACGCCGGAGAATCACTTTTAGCAACATGAGGCCGGCAGCCGCCCGGAAAGCCGGCAATGAATGAGAGGGTTGAGAGGGATGGAGCCCGGGAGCGCGGCAAAAGCGCATCGATAACGCTGAAATGGATTTTCCGGAGCCGGCAGAAAGCATGTTGTTTTTACCCGCCAGTCAAAACGTCAATAAAAGGAAATCGCGACTGCGGCAAAGAACAATCTGTTGATAGGGGTTTACCCTCTTAGTAATGGATTTGGAAAGGGGGAAAATGAATACAAAATCAATGAAACCCTCGGCAGGACGGGACCTCTCGCAGAAGGTGCGTAAAATTAAGATAATGGATAAAGAAGAATGAAGATCTTTAAAAGATAAGCGCGAAGAAAGCTTTTACATCTTTGTCGCTTAAAGCAGATAGCCGGGAGAAGAGTTTCTGAAGTTCAGGTTCAGGCATTTTTTCCAGTCTTTCTGCAGAAGGCTTCTCATTCAGATTTTCCATTAGACCCGAGGCGAAGCCCTGACCTGTTAGGGGCCATTCCCTCGTTTCAACCAACCGGCATCCCTGCGGGGATCAACAACAAAAAAGCACAACTTTCAAGGAACCAGCCCGATGTACGTTTCTCAGGAAGGTGGTAGCACCAAAGATCTGCCAAACGGCGGCACCAAGACCGGCGTAATAAGCTGTCGACTGCCTTTTGAACTCAAGCTCGCCATTGAAGGGCTAGCGAAAAGTCAGAACGTTGTCCTCTCTCACGTCATCCGCGAAATCATTCAGGAAGCCGTAGCCCAAGGGGACTGCTTCTGGTGGAAGACGGGGGCAGCCAACGATCAAAACACTCTCGGCGAGGAAGCCGAGGAACTTGAGGCTCAGGCTCTCGGTGATGCGTCCTGCCGCTCTGCCGTTGTAGAGGGCTGATTCATAGAATTCCTCAAAAGCCGCCTGGCGGGTTCAGCTCCCCAGGCGGTTTTTAATTGCCTGCTTTCTTTGCAAACGAGCCTGAGAAGCGCTGAGGAAGATTTGAAATGCATCCGCAATTGCGTTCGATGATCTCCAGACAACCATCTCAGGCGGACGCCGCTTTTGGGCGTCCGAGGCGGTGCGGATACAGTTTTTCGCAATGTCGGCGAGAAATTTCCGCACCCGGGAATGAGGCGTCTCTCGGTTCGGTGATACATTAAAAAAATCCAGAAATGAGACGTGAATGCCTTTGCGGCGCAGAGGCAGAAACAGAAGGAGAGACTATGCCCGTTCTGAAGATCAAAACCAAAATCAAGCTGAGCAAAGCGACGCTGAAGGCTCTTGCGGATGCGCTCGCGCAGACGGGACTTACGCCCGAGGAAGCCGTGAAGCGCCTGATCGCCGAAGCCGTGAAGCAGCTGACGGCCGTCAAGGCTCCCGAGCCGGCTGAGAAGGCTCCCGTGAAGAAGAGCCCGGCCCGCAGGACGCAGCCGAAGGCTGCCGCCAAGCCCGCGGAGAAGGCTACCCCCAAGGCAGCGGCAAAGCCTCTCGAGAAGCCCGCAGTCAAGGCCGCTGAGAAGCCGGCAGCCAAACCGGCCGCCAAGGCTCCCGCCAAACCTGCAGCAGCCGCAGAAAAGCCTGAAGTCAAGGCGCCTGCGGCAGCACCTGCTCCGGCCAGAAAAGCGGCTCCCAAGGCTCCCGTGAAGGCCTGAACAGCCATCTGATTATTCGTCCGCGCCGCCTTCCTGGCGAGCGGACCGACAGAAGCGAAAAGCGTCGGCTGACATTTCCGGCGCTTTTTGCTTTTGGAAAAGACTCTGCGAGGTGTGCCCGCGGAAGCATCGGAACACGGCCCGTTAAAATAAGCGGATTCCTTCTCCTCTCCCGATTTTGCCGAGGGATCCTGCCGTGATTCGCCTTCGTCCGCTAGCTCTGACGGTTCTTCTATCCCTTGCGTTCTCAGCAGGGGCGGCGGACCTCAGCTACCGGCTTTCGGGCCTTGACGGCGCGCTTGAGGAGAATGTCCGCGCGCAGCTCGAGTCGCTCGGGCTCGACGGCATCACCGTGGAGGGACGCTACCGTGCCCGGGTGAGAACCGGCGTGAGGGACGGCCTGAGGGCGCTAGGCTACTATGCCCCGAAACTCACCTTCAAATGGGATCCGAAACCTAAGGAAGGATCGAAGGAGCCCCGCATTCTCCGGCTGACGGTTGATCCGGGCGAGCCTGTGAGGATTGAAGGCGCTGAGCTCCTCGTTGAGGGCGATGCCGCGAATGATCGCGCGTTCGAGCGCATCCGCAGAAAGCTTCCGAAAAAGGGAGACGTGCTCAACCACGGCGAATACGAAAGCTTCAAGAAGGAAGTGCAGAGCCTTGCCACGCGCAAGGGCTACTTTCAGGGACGCTTCACGCGCAATGAACTGGCTGTGGCGCCGGACCTTCATCAGGCATGGTGGCGGCTTACCTTCAGTTCCGGTCCGCGCTGGAAGTTCGGCGACGTGCATTTTTCAGGCTCGCAGATCGACGACGAGATTCTGCAGAACCTCATTCCTTTTGAGAAAGGCGATCCCTATACCTCTGAGGGGCTTGCCAATCTCAACGAACGACTTGCCGACACCGGCTGGTTCAACTACGCCGTTGTGGCGCCCGACTTTAAGAATGCAACGCCCGAGAAGGAGCTTCCCTTCGAGGGCTCTCTCACGCCCCGCAAGGGCAATATCGTCGAAGTGGGCGTCGGCTATTCGACCGACGTCGGACCGCGCTTCACAGGCGAATGGACCAAGCCCTGGGTGAATTCGAAGGGGCACAGTCTCGCGCTCTCGAGCGCCGTTTCGGCCCGGGAGCAGGAGTTCGACTTCAGCTACAAGATGCCCCGGCGCGAGAATCCGCTCGAGGAGTACTACCTCGTGCAGGGCGGCCTCAAGCATACGGATCTGAACGACACCAAGTCGACTCAGACGACGCTTGTCGGGTCGCGCTACTGGAATTTTGAAAACGGCTGGCAGCGGGCATTCAACATGCGCTGGATGCTCGACAACTTCACGCAGGGCATGAGTTCGACGACAACCATGCTCTTTTATCCGGGCGTTTCCTTCAGCCGCACGCGCTCGAGGGGCGGCGCCATGCCGATGTGGGGCGATTCCCAGCGCTATTCCTTCGACCTTTCGCGAAAGTTCTGGGGGTCCGACATCGACTTCTGGGCCTTTAATGCGCAGGGCGCAATGATCCGCACGCTTGCCATGCGGCATCGCTTCATCGGCCGCTACGCCTTCGGCTGGATTCAGACGGACGACTTCGACGACGTTCCGCCGGATCTTCGCTTCTTTGCGGGCGGCGACAGAAGCGTTCGCGGCTACGACTACAAGTCGATTTCGCCCAGGGACGAATCGGGCGACCTCCGGGGCGCAAAGCGCCTTTTCACCTCGAGCATCGAGTACCAGTGGAATTTCCACGGCGCCTGGTGGGGTGCGGCATTCGTGGATGCCGGCGAAGCGGTGGACAAGTTCACCTCCACGTCCTTCAAGGTGGGCGCGGGCCTCGGCATCCGCTGGCAGTCGCCCGTGGGACCGGTGAAGTTCGACATCGCCCGCCCGATCGGAGACCCGGATCACAAGGGGTTTGCTTTCTATATCGGCCTCGGCCCGGAGCTTTAAGATGGCCAGATCCGCCCGTATTTTTCTGCGTCTCGCGGGGATTCTCCTTGCGATCTTCATTCTTCTTGCCGGCGCGCTCATTTTCCTTGCAACGACGGCGCCGGGGCTTTCGCTCACGGCGAAGGCGCTTGACCGCTGGGTGCCGGGACTTTCGATTGCGAAGTCCGACGGCGACTGGCGGCATCTGACGCTCACCGGGATCGGCTGGACTTCGCCCGGCGTGGACGTGAAGGCCGAAAAGCTCGTGATCGAGCTCGACTGGTACCGTCTTTTCGACAAGGAGCTGAAGCTCGGGCGATTCGAGCTTGAAAGGCCCTCGGCTGTCGTCGAGACCGCGAAGCTCCCTCAGGAGACAGAGGCTCCCGAAGAATCCGCACCTTTCGAGCTGCCGGACCTGCGGCTTCCCTTCGGCATCACGCTCGAGGGCATTGCGGCAAGAGACGCAAAAGCAGTGATCAACGGCGAGACGGTTGAGTTGAAGTCGCTCGACGCCGGGCTCGATCTTCACGACGGAAATCTGAAGCTGAGGCAATTCTCTCTCGCCGGACTTTCCTCTGGGCTTGGCGGGATTTCCGCCGGGGCCGATCATTTTGATGCCGCCGCACGCATGACGCGAGAGGGCGTGGTCATCGAGGATGCGATGCTCTCCGGAGGGCATGCCGATCTCTCAAAAATTGCTTCCCGTTCTGACGATTCGGACGGAGCGCATCCTGCAGAGGCAGCGTCAGCTCCGGCATCAGCGGCGGCGCCTCAGGCAGAGACGCCTCAAACCTATCTCGAGCGCGTGAAGGGGATCTTTGCCGAACCCTTTATCAAAACGCTTCCGGTCGTCAGTCTCCCCTTTGATGCGGAACTGCTCTCTCTTAAGGCGAGCGGCATTCGCCTCGAGGGCATTCCCGGAACGGAAGAACTTCCCGGCTTTGCTCCCCTTGAGATCCGTACGGTTGACGCGAAGGCTTCCATGAAGGCGTCGCACGTTGAGATTGAGCGCTTCAAACTGGAATCTTCTGCTGCCGATCTCACGCTTTCGGGAAGCGCTGATCTCGACGGCGCCTGGCCCGTCAATCTTTCTCTGGAGGCCGGAGCCGATGCCGCGCCCTGGGGGACGCTCGCCGGCCTCCGGTTTGATTCCCCTGAGGCTGAGCTCAGGACGACGCTTTCGGGCGAGATTGCCGGTGAGCTCCGTCTCGAAGTCAAAACGTCGGGGCCCGTCGGCATGGCGCTGAAGGCAACGGCAAATCCGGGCGAGGCGGATCTTCCCTTCAGCCTTTCCCTCACCTCGGATGAAGTCCGATCGCCAGAAATCCTCGCGGATTCCAAAGTCAGGTCAGAGAAAACAGGCAGCGTCCCGGAAGCTCAGGGATCTGAAGCCCCGCCCGCGGCATCGGCAAAGACTCTCCCCGACGAAGAGGCTGCGCCGCGTACGGGCATTGCCGAGACGCTCGCAAGGAGCCGCTACATCGTGAGGAACCTCGCGCTTGAGGCGGCCGGCCGCCCTTCCGCATGGAAGCTCGTGCTCAAGGGGAATCCCGTCATTGAAGCGCCGGATGCGCTCATTGGGGAAGAGACCCGCTTTGAAGGGACGCTGGATGCGGATGCCTCGGGCGACCTCTCCGGGATCCGGCTGTCGAAGCTCGATTTCGCGACGCCGCTTGGCGAACTGAATCTCAGCGGCGAGGCGGCCTGGAAGGAGGATCTCTCCTGGAAAACCGCACTCAGGGTTTCGGGCGTTGATTTCGAACCCTGGATCAAAAAGCTTCCGCTCAGGCTTGGCGCCGATTTCTCGAGCGAAGGGCTTCTGCGCACGGACGGCACCTACCGCGTGGATTCGGCGAAACTGAAGCTCGACGGCACCATTCAGAAGGCGCCGGTGAGGCTCGCGACGGAAATTTCAGGAACGAGCGAACTCTCCTGGAAGGTTTCGGACTTCGATTTTCTGCTTGGCAGAAACACGCTGCGCTTTGCGGGCGAAGTCGAGCACATGCGGGGGATCAAGCTTGATCTCAGCATTGATGCGCCGGGGCTCCTCAATACGATCCCGGGGCTGAGCGGGCGCGCGAACGGAACCGTAAAACTCGCCGGCAGCCTCGCGCATCCGATTGCTCAGGCGAATGTCCGCGCGAGCGGGCTCGGCTGGGAGAATCTCTTTTCGCTGGGCGGCCTCAATCTCTTTGTGGATATGAGAAATTCGCCCTTTAAGGGCGCGGCGCCTCAGAAGGGCGGGGCAAAGGATGGGGAGCCGATGCCGCCTCCGGCCCTCTCCGCGAATCTTCCTCCGCCTCCTGCCGCAAATGCATCTCTCGAAGAGAAGATGGCCTTCATCTTCAATTCCCTTGCCGGCGGGGAAATTCAGGGGAGCGCCAGTCTGAAGCTCACGGACCTTGCCGCTTCCGGCCTCACTCTGGATTCGGCCGAAGCGTCGCTCAAGGGTACCGAGGGGAGCCACGTCATTACGCTCGCGCTTTCCGGCGACCCCGTATCGGGGTCGATCCGGGCAGCGGGAAAATTCTCGCGAGAGACGCTCTCCTGGACGGGGTCTCTGACCAGGGCCCGCGTGGAGACCCCGGCGGGCACCTGGTCGAATAGAAATGCGGCGTCCCTGAGCTGGGATCCGAAGACGGCGCAGCTTGCCGTGGGAACGCACTGCTGGGTGCATGAGGATGCAGAGGTGTGCCTCCCGAAGCCCTTGGTTCTCGGTCGTGCGGGCGAGGCGCATCTTGCATTGACGAGCCTCAACATTGAGGTCCTCAAGCCCTATCTGAGAAAGAAGAGCGACCGGATTGCCGGGAAGCTCACCGGCAGCGCCGATTTTCACTGGGATCTTTCGAAGAATCCGCTCCCTGCCGGACAGGTGAACCTTAACGGCGACGGCTTGAGCTACTCCACGCGCTGGCAGGGCGTGAGATTCCCGGTGACGCTTGAGAAGCTCCGCGCGCATGCGCTGATCACCGGGAAGCGCGTTGCGCTCGCCTGGGAAGTGAAGCCCGAGGGGAACGGCTCGAGCCGCGGCGAACTCGCGGTGATTGATCCGGGAAAGGAGCGCCGGCTCGATGGACAGATTATCGTTGACGGCATCACGCCTTCCTTCATTCAGCCCTTCCTCTCGCGGGGCGAGCGCGCCGAAGGCGCCGTCAATGCGCGCCTCCGGGCGGCGGGCACGCTCTCCCGCCCTGAGCTATACGGACGCGCGGGCGCAGAAAACGTCGTGGTCGACGCCGACTTCATTCCCATTGAAATGGAGCCCTCGAACATTGAAATCGAATTCAACGGCCGTACGTCGACGCTCTCCGGGGAAATCCGGACGAAGACCGAAAGCGTGCTCCTTTCCGGAACCGCGTCCTGGGAGAGCCTTGAGCACTGGAAGGCGGATGCGAGAGTCCGAACCGATGGACTACATCTCTCGCTTCCGCCCATGATCCAGGTGGACGTCAAGGGCGACGTGACGGCCGAGGCGACGAATGCATCCGCCTCTCTCAAGGGGCGGATCGAAATCCCCAAATCGATGATTGAGGTGAAGACGCTCCCCTCCACGGCAATTGCCGTCTCGGAGGATCAGGTGCTTCTTGACAGCAATCTTCAGCCGAGAACCGTGCGCACGGACGGCATGCCGATTTCGGGCGACGTCACGGTGGTCCTCGGGCCCGGGGTGAGGATCGCGGCTTATGGTCTGCGCGCAGGGCTCGCAGGGGAAGTTCGGTTCGTCATGGCAGGGGGCAGAATGGGGCTTCTCGGCCAGATCAACGTGCCGATGGGGCGCTTTCGCGCCTACGGTCAGGATCTCGTGATTCAGAGCGGGCAGATCCTTTTCTCGGGCCCGATGAACAATCCCACGCTGCGTCTTGAAGCCATTAGAAATCCCGAAAATACGGCCGATGGCGTGACGGCCGGCATCCGGGTGACGGGCACCGCCGAGTCGCCCGAAGTGACGCTCTTTTCCACGCCGCAGCTTTCCGAACAGGAGACGCTCTCCTACCTCATTCGCGGCGAAGGTCTCGGGTCCGAGGAAGGAAGCAGCGCCTCCATGATGACGAGCATGCTGATCGGCGTCGGCACCTCGCAGGGAAGCGGCATTCTCTCCGAAGTCGGGGACGCCGTCGGTCTGAGAGGGCTCGGCGTCGATACGACGGGTACGGGCGACTCGCAGCAGGTGGTGGTGTCGGCTTACGTGCTCCCGGGGCTCCAGGTGAAGTACGGCGTCGGGATCTTCGATTCGCTCGCGACCCTCACGCTTCGCTACCGGCTGATGCCGAGGCTCTACCTCGAAGCCGTTTCCGGGGTGGAGCAGGCGCTTGATCTCCTTTATCGATTCGAATTCTGATCGATCGGGGAACGGAAGCTTCAGAGCAGAAAAATGCCGTCCGGGAAACGCTTCCCCGGACGGCATTGAGACGGATCGTCGATGAGGCGGCTTACTTCGCGTCCGCTGCCTTCAGGTTTTCGATTTCCGCGCGCATGCGGTCGAGCTCGAGCTGAGCGCGTTCGCGCGCGAGTTCCGATCTTGCCTTGCTGTCGGCCACGGTGCCGTCGACCTGAGCGCGGCGCTCGGCAACGTCAAGCTGCTTGAGCTCGAGTTCGAGTTCGCGCACCTTGTCCTGATAGGCGTCGAGCTTTGCCTGGCGCGCGGACTTGGCTCGCTGCGCGGCGGCGCGCGCCTTGGCGGCCTGGGCATCCTGAGCAGCCTTCACGCGGGCGGCTTCAGCCTGCGCCGCAGCGCGGGCCGCTTCCTTCTGACGGGCTTCTTCCTGCATGACGCGGGCGGCGGCGTCCACGCTCTGCGTGTTGTAGTCGATGAGATCCTGGCTCATGCGCTGGGTTCCCGGAGGGAGCGTTGACGTCTGAGTGGACGGGGTTGTGCAGCCGGCAGCCGCCAGGGCGCAGAGCACTGAAGCAGCAATGACGGCGGAATTTCTGAACTTCATGATTTTTTTACCTTTACCTCAGGAACGCGCATTACTTGCGGGGGCACCCGTAGGGGTTGTTGGGCTGAATGCGGGCTTCGCTCGGCGTGGGGGCGACGAGAATCGCCGTTCCGGTCTTGAATTCGCAGGGCTGGCCGACCTGGGAGGTCTGAAGCACCCGGCCGCCGGCCGTCTTGTAGATGATCTGAACGCCGTCGGTATAGGTCGTGCTGTCGCCGCCCACGGCGCCGCCGGCAAGGCCGCCCACAGCGCCGCCCGCAAGACCGCCCATCACGCGGGCGGAGGTGGAGTGGTTGTTGTGGTTGCCGATTGCGGCGCCCGCAATGGCGCCGAGAATGGCGCCGGCGAGCTGAGCGGTCTCGCGGTTGCTGCTGTTGGGAACCGCCACGCGCGCGGCGTTGATGGCGATGATTTCAACCGTATTGACTTCCTGAACGCGGTTCACCTGATTGGCCGTGTAGGTGTCGGCACGGTAGTAGGTGCCGTCGCTCGCGCAGCCGCCAAGAAGGAAAACGGCTGAGAGGGCGGCAGCGGCGGCGATCTTTGTGTTCTTTTTCATGGCTTTTGATGTCCTTTGGGTACGGCAGGCTTTCGACTCGAAATGTTTTCTTCGCAACGATTGGGAGGAAGCCCGGAGCCCCGCAGATTCCGGATCCTGGAGCCGTCCCGGCCGCAGGATCTTTTCTATAAGAGAGATTTCTAAGTGCAACATTAGCGCAGGAGTCGCTGAACAAGTGTTCATGAATTTGTGCATTCGTAACGAATCTCGTCCGGCGCATGCGACAGGAATCTGTCGTCCGGGGAATACCCGTCCGCTCCGTTAATGCAGAAAGGCGGCCTAAAATCCACAGATCACTCTCTCTTATCCCTGTCTTTTCCCGCCATGGCTCGTCTTATCTCAGCTGCCGCAGGAGGCTTCCTCCTCGCGGCCTTTCTCTCGGTGACCTTCGTCATGCGGGGGCCCGTCACAGCAGTGGGGCCGCTCGCGCACGAGATCTGCGAGGCCATGCAGGTGGGCTGGGACGCCTACGGCACGCTCTCGGCGCTTCCGATTGCGGCCTTCGGGGTCTTTTCCTTCGCGGCGCCGGCGCTCGTGCGCCGCTTCGGCCTCTGGGGCGGGATTGCCGCGGCGCTCGTGGTGCTTTTTGCGGGCGCAGCGCTCAGGATGATGACGAGCTGGTCGGTGCTCCTCGCCGCAACGCTATTTGTCGGCGCGGGCATTGCCATTCTCAACGTGCTCATGCCCGTCGTCGTGAAGACGGTCTGGGCGCAGAAGAGCGGTCCGATGATGGGGCTTTACACGGGCGTCATCGGCTCTTCGGGAGCCGTGGGCGGGCTTCTTGCCGCGCCGCTCCTTGCGTTTTCGGGGTCGCTCGCGGTCCCCTTCGGCTTCTGGGCGCTGGCGTCCGGCGCCGCGCTCCTTTGCTGGAGCCTCGCCAGGCGGCAGCCGGGTGCAGAGGCGATGGTGGCTGCCGGTTCGCCTCGCAATGAAGAGAAGAAATCGGCTTTCGGGGCCATGCTTTCTGATCCGCTGGCCTGGGCGCTCACGGCTGTGATGGGGCTCCAGTCCCTCACGATCTATACGGCGGCCGCCTGGATGCCGCCCTTCTGGCAGAGCCTCGGGATGAGCGCCCCGGAAACGGGGTTCTGGATTTTCGTCTATCTCCTTTCGGGTCTCCCGGCTTCCGTCTTTACGCCCCGCTTTATGAAGCTCGTCGGCAATGACGCCGTCTCCGGGATCATTCTTTCCGTCGTTTATCTCGCCGGGCTTCTCGGCTGGATCGCGGGCGGCGTCTGGCTTTTCCCGGCTTCGGTCGCGGCCGGCGCCTCGCAGGGCGCGATGCTCTCCGTTGCTTTTCTGCTCATGGCGCAGAAGTCGAGCGATATGCGCCGCATGCTCGGCATCTCGAGCATGGCGCAGGGGATCGGCTATCTCGGCGCCGGGTGCGGACCCTGGATCTTCGCCATGCTCTATGAGAAGACGGGGGCCTGGACCTCTCCCTTCGTCTTTTTCGGTGCGGTCCTTGTGCTCTGGGGGCTCGCCGTCGTGGCGTCGAGCTTCAGAGAGAGGCTCAATTGAAAGCGCGTGCGCCGGGGAGTCTCGGCCGCTGCAGTTTTTTCCCATCGGGCGCCCGAACGTAAAGTAAACGCAATCCTTTGCGGATTCGGGCAGAATTCGGCCTCAATAAGCGAAAACGATAGGTTGCTTCGCGAAGCTTCCCTCGTAAAATCGCGCCCGCCCGTAAAAATTCCTGAAACTTTTCCTCCCGAAAGGAGATTTCCCTATGGCCACCTGGTCCATGTGCGTAGCGCTCGTCGTTACCGTCGGCGCCGTCTGGGCGCTGATCAAGCGCTACGAGACGCGCCTTGTTCTTCTTACTGCCGGCCTCCTGATGGCGGTTCTTTCGCTCGAACCGATGATCGCCTTCAAGCAGTTCGACAAGTCGATGACGAACGGCTCGCTCATCATCGCAATCTGCTCGGCGATGGGCTTTGCTTCCGTCGTCGCGCTCACGAAGTGCGACGTGCATCTCGTTGCGCTCCTCACGAAGCCGCTGCGCAAGCTTGGGCTTCTTCTTCTGCCCGCCTGCATGCTGGTGGTCTCCTTCATCTCGATCGCCATTCCCTCGACCTCCGGCCTCGTCGCCTCGGTCGGCCCGACGGTGATCCCGCTCCTCATCCGCGCGGGCTTCCATCCGGCCATGGCGGCCGCTGCCGTGGTGGGCTCCATCACGATGGCGTACCTGTCGCCGGGCGTCGCGCACAACGCCTTCGTTTCGAAGCTTGCGGACATTCCGATCATGGAGTTCATCGGCCGCTTCATGCCGATCACGGTGGGCGCTGCGCTCGGCGCCATCGTCCTGATGGTCGTCGTCTGCCTCGTCTACCGCGACTTCCGCCGCGAGGGCTTCAGCGAAGCTGAAGGCACGGGCGCTGCCGGCGGCAAGAAGGTTGATCTTCCCGAGAAGCCCAACATTCTCTTCGCCATTGCCCCGATGCTCCCCGTCGTCATCCTCGTCTGCGCCAACATCTGGGCGCCCCAGATGAAGATGTCCGTTGCGACGGCCATGCTGATCGGCGCGATCTACGCGATCGCCGTCACCCGCACCAACCCCGCCGACGTCACGAAGAAGTTCTTTGACGGCATGGGTTCGGGCTACGCCAAGATCATCGGCATCATCATTGCGGCCGGCGTTTTTGCGGCCGGCCTGCGCGCCTGCGGCGTGATCGACGCCTTCGTCAACTACCTCACGCATGCGAACGAAATCGCCAAGCTGGGCGCCGCTGCCGGTCCCTACCTGATGGCGCTCGTCACGGGTTCGGGCGACGCTGCGGCCTTCGCCTTCAATGAAGCCGTCACCCCGCACGCCGCGAGCTTCGGCATGACGATCGACGGTCTGGGCTACCTTGCCGCCATTTCCGGCAACTTCGGCCGCCTCTCGTCGCCCCTTGCCGGCGGCATGATCATCGCGGCCGGCATCGCCGGCGTGTCGCCCTTCGCGATCGTGAAGCGCACCGCTCCGGTGATGTTCATCCTTCTCGTTGCCGTCTACATCCTCAGCTGATGAACGGCTGCCAAGCAAGATGACCGCTCCCGGGACTCCCCGGGAGCAGGATTTCAAAACAAAAGGTCCGGGATTGCCAAAGTCCCGGGCCTTTTGTTTTGACGATTTGTAAACAGATGATTCAAGGGAAAACCCGATAAGCTCTTTGCAATATCCGGATTGATGCAGAAGTCAATGCGTGCTCGGAACTTTGATTAAATTAAGATAACGCAATCAAAAATCCATAAATAACAATTGATATAAATAAATCAAAAATAGAATCTGCATTTGCCTGAATGCGGTTTGAATCGTACTATTTCGGGTTAGACGCAGAAGATTCCGTTCTTTCTGCGCTGCTCGCTTCCGGGGCTGAGTGCTTCTCTCGATCTAAGCAGTCCCGAAGTGCTTTTCCATAAAACTTCATTCCTACAAAAACCAAGGATTTCAGGCAATGAACGGTCTAACCATCATGCTGATCGCTCTCGTCGCTCTGGCAGCGGGCTATTTCGGATACGCCCGCTGGCTTGAGAAGACCTGGGGAATCGATCCCAACCGGCCCACACCGGCCGTGGAAAACAAGGGCGGCGACTATGCGCCTGCCAACAAATGGACGGTGTTCGCGCACCAGTTCACCTCGATTACGGGCGCGGGCCCTGTGACGGGCCCGATTATTGCGGCCATGTTCGGCTGGCTCCCTGCGCTTCTCTGGATGATCATCGGCGGCATCTTCTTCGGCGCCGTGCAGGACTTCACCGCGCTTTACGCCTCCGTCAAGAACGGCGGCCGCTCGATCGGCATGATCATTGAGGACTACGTCGGCCGCACGGGCCGTCAGCTCTTCCTCCTCTTCTGCTGGCTCTTCACGCTCCTCGTGATCGCGGCTTTCTGCGACATGGTGGCCAATACCTTCAACGGGTTTGCCAAGGACGGCACCGAGCTCATGCCGGGTGCGGCTGCGGGCTCGATTTCGCTCATCTACATGGTGGGCGCCGTTCTCTTCGGTCTCTATCTCAAGTACATGCGCCCGACTGCCGGCGTTCAGCTCATTGTCGGCATCGTGCTGATGGTCGCGATGGTGGCCCTCGGCATCTGCTTCCCGGTCTACCTTGACTCCGTGTCCTGGCGCTATGTGGTCTTCGCGTACCTTTTCGCCGCTTCCGTGATGCCGATGTGGCTCCTCAAGCAGCCCCGCGACTACCTCTCGATGTTCCTCCTGATCGGCATGATCGTCTGCGGCGTTCTCGGCGTCTTCGTCAAGAACCCGACCCTCAACATGCCCGCCTTCGTCGGCTGGGAGGTGAAGAACCTCGACCTCTTCCCGATTCTTTTCGTCACGATCGCCTGCGGCGCCGTTTCGGGCTTCCACTCGCTCGTGAGCTCGGGCACGTCTTCCAAGATGGTCGCCAACGAAAAGGACATGCGCCTCGTGGGCTACGGCTCCATGTGCGTTGAAGTTGTTCTCGGCGTCGTCGCGCTTGTCGTTGTCTGCGCGGCGGCCCAGGGCGGCGTTCTCCCCGCGGGCACGCCTTTCCAGACCTTCTCGCGCTCGGTTGCCGGGTTCCTCACTGAACTCTTCGGCGTTCCGACCGACATCGCCGCCTGCATCCTGACGATGTGCGTTTCCGCCCTTGCGCTCACCTCCGTCGACGCCGTGGCCCGCATCGGCCGCATGTCGCTCCAGGAACTCTTCACGCCGCGTCCCGGCGAGAAGAAGGGCCCGATCCAGGCGCTCTTCACGAACACGGTCTTCTCGACGGTTCTCACGCTCCTTCTCGGCTATGCGATCTGCATGGCGGGCTACATGTCCGTCTGGCCGCTCTTCGGCTCGGCCAACCAGCTCCTCTCGGCGCTCGTTCTTACCGGCCTTGCCGTCTTCCTGAAGGCTACCGGCCGCAAGGGCTGGATGCTCTACGGCCCGATGACGGTGATGTTCGTCGTGACGATGACGGCCCTTGTTCAGGCTGTGCTCAAGATCTTCGGCCAGATGGCGGACGGCACGTTCGTCTTCATGGTGGGCGGTCTGCAGCTCATCATCGCCGTGGCGCTCATCATTCTTGCGCTCCTCGTGGTCTACCACTGCGTGCTGCGTCTGCGCGAGCCTGCTGATGCCTCGAAGCTTCAGAAGGCCTGAATAGAAGACTTTTCCCGCACGTGATTCCGGTTGAGGCTGGCTTTTGAAGCCGGTCTCTCCGGAACAGCTCAAAAAGCGAAATAAAAAGGAAAACGCTCCGTTCCCGTACGGGTCCGGAGCGTTTTCCTTTTGTCTTCCAATAAAATTGCGGAGTTGACTAATTCGACCGCATCTCATGCTTCAGTTCATTCTTTCCACCGGCATCATTGCGATGCCCTTCCTCATCCCGATCGTGATTCTCATCTGCCTGCGCTTCTGGCCGATGAAGCATGACGGGCAGCGCACCGCCATGAAGCTTGCATGGGGCTTCTACGGCCTCTCGCTCGCAGCCTTTCTCGGGCACGCCGTGACGCTCGGCGCCGGCATGCAGGAATTCTTCCTCGCCTTCTGGGGCGCGCCCGGCACGATGGGAGCCTGGTGCTATGCGGGCTACGCTTTCCAGGCGTTCGCCGTCATTGCGCTGATGGTGGTCGTCAACTGGGATACGATCATGCTCTTCATTGAAGCGAGGCGCCTGCGCAGGGAAAGGAAGAACGCGGAGGATCCGTCTCAGAAGCCCTGATTCCGGGAACGGCTTCCCGGGATGCAGAAAAAGCAAGCCGGAGGCGGTGAGGTCTCCGGCATTCCAAAGAAAGAGGGAGAAATGCGGCTGAACGGTCATTCCGGCGGCTCGGCCGCTCTTTCTCTTTGCATCATTTATCTCTGAGCGCCTCCTGAAGCGCCTCCACGCGGTCCTCCATCCGTTCGCGCTGCCGGATCAAATGAATCTGCCACTTGGCGAAAAGGAGGCCGAAGCCTGCGAGCGCGAGGAAAATGCCCGGCATGGCCGCCCAGTTGGCGGCTTTGCCGGCTTCGATCGGAAGACCTCCCAGCCAGGCGCCGACGGCATTTCCGAAATTGAAGGAGCACTGCGCGAGGGCTGCGGCAAGGAGTTGTCCTTCGCCCGCGTTCTCAATCATCATGACCTGTTCGGGACCGGAAATAAAGAAGACGCAGGCTGCCGCGAGCGCGGTAAGCAGGACGGCTGCCGGCGCCCAGTGCGTCATGAAGAAGAGCGCGACGAGCGTGATGAAAAGACACCCCTGACCGGCAGCGGCAAGGGAAGGATCCGAGAACCTTGACGAGATCTTCGCGCAGAATAAATTGCCGAGCACCATGCCGGCGCCGGCAAGCGTGATGACCAGGGACATCATGCTCGCGGGAATTTCCGCCACGTGCTCGATCACCGGGTTGACGTAGGAATAGTAGGCAAAGAAGCCTCCATTGCCGAGACCAATGGCGCCGAGCACGAGCCAGGGCTCAAGCGTGCCGAGAAAGCGGAACTGCGCTTTGAATCCCCGGTCCGGCAGAGGTTCCGTCTGAGGAACCCACAGGCGGATTGCAAGAAGCGCGAGGAGGGCGAGCAATGCCGCTATAACGAAGGCGGCTCTCCAGGAAAGCGCCCACGCCAGAAAGCTCGCAAGTGGTACTCCGCCGAGGTTTGCGATCGTCATGCCGGCAACCATCATGCTTACGTCGTGCGATGCCTTCCCCGGTCCTGCAAGCTTTGCGCAGACGATGGATCCCACGCCGAAGAAGGCGCCGTGAGGAAGACCCGCAATAAAGCGCGAGACGATCATGAGGGAATAGCTCGGCGCAAAGATCGTGAGCGTGTTCCCGAGGCAGATGAGCGCGGCGATGATGAGAAGGAGGCGCTTGAGCGGAATCCTGCGGGCGATGGTCACCATCAGCAGGACGCCGGCGCAGACGCCGGCAGCGTAGGCGGAAATGAAGTGTCCGGCCTCAGGGACCGTGACTGAGAGATCCTCTGCCGTCGGCAGAAGGATCGACATCATTGAGAATTCGGCGATGCCGAGCGCCAGCGTGCCGAGCGCGAGCGCTAAAACGTGTTTAGGCATGATTGAGGGTGCCGAAACAGAAAATTTGGAGAACAAAAAAGGGCGCGATCATCGATGATCACACCCTTCGTCTATTTGTGGTCGGCGGTTTTCCTGAGGAACTTCATCCAAGCTCAGCGTGCTTCAAATAGAGCTAGCTGCAAGGACTCCCTCCAACGACTTGGCTTAGTTACTTTCGGAAACGAAAGACCACCAGAACCACAACGAAAAGAATTATGCCTTGATCCTTGCCTGGACGCAAGTTTTAAGACGTAACACTTTGTTTCCCGAAGGAAGTTTTTCAAGCTTCCTTCGACTGGAGGGCCGCTGCCGCCTGCAGGGTCAGACGATAGCCCTTGCCGTGGCCTTCGCCCGAGCAGCCACAGTCTCCGCCGCAGCAGCTGACCTGATGAACCACTTCCACATCGCCGCGGGAAACGAGCTTGTCGAGCATCATTTCCATCATCGGGGCGGAAACTTTGAAGTGCCAGGAAAGGTCGCGCAGGCTGATGCCCGGACGGTCGTAAATAAGCTGGCGCACTTCGGTTACGGAAACCATGAATGAAATCTCCTCAATGGTCGGACCGCCTTTCTCATGAGCGCGGCCCGGGAAGCATGACAGGGGAACATTCTAGCGTTGCGAACGAAAGTCGTTCGCAATTCCTTCGCTCTGTTGCTCCTGCGTCAAAGCTCTTTTCCGGGGGCGGGCGGAAGCGGCTTCTGATAGGCCGAGGAGCCCCAGAGCGGAACGGTGGAAATCGAGTGCTTGAAGCTGCCGCTCGTCTCCTTGGTGGAGTAGGAGAGGTAGATGAGCGTCTGGTTGGCCGGATCATAGATGCGGCGAATCTTCATGGTTTTGAAGAAGATGCTCTTGGACCGCGTGAAGATCACCTCGCCGTCGCGAGATTTGTCGATCGCATCAATCATCATCGGCGTAATGTCGCCGGTCTGGCGGCAGGAGATGGCGCTGTCCGAGGGGTCGGCGAGCGAGAGCGGAGACTCGATGCTCGCGACGTGACAGGTGACGCCCGGGATCTTTTCGTCCACGAAAGCGTCTAGCTTGATGTTTTTGAAGGTGAGGAAGCCGAGCGAAACATCGGCAACCTCAGAATCCGAGCAGCCGGAGAGAAGGCCGGCAAAGATGAGCGCTGAGAGGCCGAGAGCGGCCGGGCGGCGGAAAGAGCGGATGTTCATGGTGCTTTTGGGAAATGGTATTCGGAGAAGAACGTCGCACTCCATTCTGCACGAGAGAAGCGTCCGGTGCCGAAAACCGGACGCTTCAGCGCTATTCAATCAATAGCGCGCCTTCTCAGCTTCGATGCTGCTCGCGAGGCCGGCCTTGACGGCAAGCGCGGCAAAAATCACCGAGGTAAACCCGGTGACGGCAATGGTGCCGGGAGCTACATGCCAGAGCCCGGAGAAATACCAGAGGGCCGGGAGCACGGAAATGAGCGCGGCTCCTGCGGCGAGCACAACCATCGGACGACGGGACTTCCACACGCCCGCTTTTGTGAGATGCACGGCGCTTACGGTGCTTCCGAGCGCCAGCACGGCGAACACGGTGGAAATGACGATCACGACCGGCACGAAGGCTTCTGCAATGAAGGGCGACACCTGGTCGGCTGCGAGCGCAAAAAAGGTGAGCGCGGCAACCCAGGCGCAGAAAGCCGCACCGCCCATGTCCTTCGACATGGCAGGGCCGGCATAAGTGATTTTCGTTGCGGTGATCATGAGGACCTCCGTGGTTGAAGTCTGAAGAATCCGCTGTTCAGTAAGTGTTTCTGAGCGGGCTTCAGGAATGCGGAAATGAAGGAGCCACAGGCGCTGCGCAGTGAGGATTCAGGAATGAATCGCAAAAACGACGGGGAGGATGCGCAGACGTCAAGGGCGTCGTAAGAGTGAACGGATTCTAGGGGGATCGGAATGTTTTCGTTTTCACCCTGGAGGGTCGCTAAGGAGTTCTTCTGACTGCGAGGCCCTGTATTTCAGGGAAAAAGCGCAGGAAGTAATAAAAATATAAAAAATTCAACTTGTTGTAAATATCCATCACTTCATGATAAGGCGCAGATTGAATATGTGAGATTTATGTATTACCTCATAAAATGACCGTCATGAATTCGTATGATTTATAATGTATAAATATGATTATTAAATTTTGCAAACCTGAGTCCATTCATAAAAAAGACGCCTGCAGGAGGCGTCTTTTTCTAAGTGCTTCAAGGCATTGAATCAGCTTTCCGGTTGCTGCAGGCGGTCGTAATAGCCCGACAGGCTTTCGAGCACTTCCGCACGCAGACCGGGAAGGCGATTTCCGAACTTTTGCCCGAGCTTCCCGATCAGGGTCTCGAGTTCAATGTCCGCATTGGGCACGGCATCAAAGGACTTCTTTTCAACATGCAGAAGCGTTGTCTTCTTGTTGGGCATCCGGATGCGGAAGCGCAGCTTTGCGCCGAAGGGATCGTTTGCGACAAAGAGTTCGGCGTCGGCGAGGGCTTCAAGTTCGCCCTGGGTCGGAGTCGTCCCGTAGGGGAAGCGCGTGAGAAGGCACGGACGGGCAGCCTGTTCAGGGTTGGGGAAGCCGACGGCGCGGCCGATTTCACGGATGCGCGGCTTGGAGATTCCCGCCATGGCGAGAGGCGAAAAGACATGAAGCTCTTCGAGCGCCTGGATGCCGGGGCGATAAACGGCGAGGTCCGACGTGTTCGTGCCGTCGCAGACGGGGCCTTCGCATTCCATCTTCCGGGCGATGTCCTTGAGCGTCTCGAAAAGATGGCGCTTGCAGACGTAGCAGCGGCGCGTGCCGGCGCGGGCGAGCTCGGGGAGCGAGAGGGAGCTTGCCGGCACAAGAAGCGGCTCGTACCCGAGCGCTTCAGCGTCCTTGAGGGCGAGCGCAGTTTCGTCGGGCGCAATCTGCGGTCCGATGATGTGAAGAAGATGCGCTTTAAAGCCGAGCTGCTTCGCGCAAAAAGCGAGGAAGCGGCTGTCGAGGCCTCCGGAATAGGCAATGCAGAATTCGCGCGCCGGGGCAATGCCGAGGAGCACGTCCTTAAGCGCCTGAATCTCTGGAAAATCGAGGAGGCTTTGCTCTTTTTCAGCGTTCGTCATGAGGTCTGAAGTAGGGACTGGAGAAAAACGCAAGCCCGCTTTTATCGAGCGGGCTTGACTCTTCGGATGCGAAGCTTAATACGCTGCAGCGCGCTTAGCGACCGCACTTGCAGGAGCAGTTGTGTTCAGGTGCAACGCGCGGCACCGTGAGCGAACCCTCCGGCATCATGATGGTCGAGGGATGGTCGCCGAGGTACTCGTGAGCGATCTTGAGCGCCTCCTCAACCGTGTCGACGGCAGCCGTGAAGTGCATGCTCTTCGCGAGATCGCGGTTGAGCGCCGTGACGAGGATGAATTTTGCTTTCCCGAGAGGACGCGTAATGGCGAAAGCCTTGTTGGCGCCGATCTGGAAGTTGTCCTCAAGCTCCTTCTTAATGGCTTCAGGCGTGCGCAGACGGCGGAAGGTTTCCTCGAGCTTGGCCGACCCGGAACCCTCAATGCATTCGGCAAGGAGAATGACGACGCCGCCCTTGCGCACGGCGCAGGCAGCGTTGTCCATCGTCTTCTGCATCTGATAGACGTTGATGTCCTTCGGATAGCCGCCGCAGGAAGCGATCACAAGATCGGCTTCCTTCGGGATTTCGCAGCCGTAGACCTCGTCGACGAACTTGCAGGCTTCCTTGTGGGCCTTGATGTAGTCGCCCGCAAAGATCTTGAGGAACTCATGCTTGGCGTTGAGAATGGCGTTGAAGAGGAAGAGGGAGCGGCCCTTGGCGAAGAGCGCCACGCCTTCCATCTGGTCGTCGTAGCAGGGATTGCCTTCCATGCGGCCGAGGCCGGCCTTTTCGGAAAGCATGTGGCTGTGGTTCATGCGGACCGTTTCCATCGCGGCGCATCCCGGAAGGATGGCCTTTCTGCCGCCGCCGTAGCCGGAGAAGTAGTGGTGAACGATCGTGCCCGTGAGGAAGATGTGGTCGACGTGGCAGAGCTCCTTGTTGATCCAGACGGGAGTGCCGAGCGACGTCGTGCCGAAGTATTCAAAGTCGTCCTTGTTGGTCGCGATGCTGTTGTACATCTTGATGCGGCGGGCAACTTCGGGGCTCACTTCCTTTTCCATCTCTTCGGGCGTCATGGCGCGGTGCGTGCCGAGCGCGAAGACGATCTTCATGTTTTCGTCGGGAACGCCGAGCTTGTTCATCTCGTTGACGAGAATAGGCATGAAGATTTCGCTGTTTGCGATGCGGGTCGGATCGTTGCAGATGAAGGCAACCGTGTCGCCGGGCTTCACGATCTCATTGACGGGGGGCAGACCGATCGGATGGTAGAGCGCTTCAAGAACATGCTCGTGCACGTTCTGCATGACTTCAAAGGGTTCGGTGCGGACGACCTTCAGCACATCGTCGGAGTCGTATTGAAAGGTTTTCCGGCCGTTGCCGTAAGCGAAGTCATAAGTTGCAAGCGTCATGTTTTTCTCCTTTGCTTGACCGCGGCCGGCCCTTCCGAGGTATGGCCGCAAGCCTCAAGTCATGAACCGCGCCGATTATAAAGTTTTGCGGTGCCGGAATTTGTCTTTCCGCGCCCGGGACAATGCCGTCTTCTGTTCGTCAGGAACGAGAGGCAAATTTTTTTTTGCAGGCCTCTTGACAAATTTTTATTTGTGCGTAAAATTCCACTTCTCACAACGACGCGCTCTCAGCGAGACGCAGCGAAGTGAGAAAAATCTGGATGGTGGGTGTAGCTCAGTTGGTAGAGTCCCGGATTGTGATTCCGGTTGTCGTGGGTTCGAGTCCCATCTCCCACCCCA
>ERZ1034901.976-NODE-976-length-21004-cov-8.822330_pt1 | contig 21004 bp, 25 predicted proteins | sample MGYA00520628_ERZ1034901 | MGnify/ENA primary metagenome ERZ1034901 (study PRJEB33766, sample SAMN09781783) | gut metagenome | biome: gut microbiome | host: Homo sapiens | place: Madagascar | study: EMG produced TPA metagenomics assembly of the PRJNA485056 data set... | reverse complement strand
CAACCAAGGAGGTGATTTCATGGGCAGGGAAAAGAGCGTTATGCAGAATAATGCTGAACAAGAACTGATAGCGATGGCGCAGAAGAAGGCTCGCGAGTTGCTCGCGTCAGATAACCCTCCGCCATCTCTTGTTCTGTATTATTGCAAAAAAGGCGATACAATGGAAGAGCTCGAGAAGGAGCGACTCATCACGAACAACGAATTGAATCGTCGTAAAGCAGACGCTATTCAGGCGGCGAATGATTCGAAGAACGTTGCAGAAGCGGCTCTTGAGGCGATGTCGAGGTATAGGCGATGAAATCTTATACGGATTTATTGTCTATGAAGACGTATAAGGAAAGACTCGAATATTTGAAACTTTCTGATATTTTACCCGGGGCTCCCGGGAAGAGATTCCATATGCGGAATCGAAAATTATGGGATAGGGTCAGAGAAAAAGTCATAGCAAGAGACCTTGGATTTGACCTTGGCGTCCCGGGAAAAGAGATTGTCGGAAGCATTATTGTTCACCATATTAATCCGGTTACCGACGAAATGTATGGTACGAACAGTCCAATGCTTTATGATCCAGATAATCTTATAACCGTCTCGAGAGAAACGCATGATTATATTCATTACGGGACCATTCCTCAAGAACCACTTGGTCCAAGAAGTCCCGGAGACACAAAACTTTGGTAAGGAGGAATCAAAATGGCAACATACATGGATCAAATTCTATCCGGTAGTGATGGGAGCTGGGATAAACTCCTTGCCGATATCACAGTCACAAGACCCGGGAAAGATTTGAGAGCGAAGCTTTCCATAGCCATCGATGCACTTGGAAAGGCAGCGAATAATCTAAAATACAGAGAGGCGACGGGTGCTGGCTACGTTGTAACGTTCAACGAAGTCACGGGTCGCCTTAGTGTGAGGTGATATTATGCCGGTGAATGTTATTATAAATGGCACCGAATATAAAGAAGTAAGAGAACTCGAGATGTTCGGCATTGTTTGGCGTCCCGCAGCAGATGTTATCGACAAGCCGACAGCATCTTTGAGAATCATCGGTAATGGAGATTACGACGTCACAAAGTATGCCAAGGTCGAAGTTCGGACAGGGCAAACATCGTATTCCAATCTTTCCGTTGAGCTGTCTTCTACGGCAATCTTGATTGGTTCGATTGAGCAGGATATACTCAATCTCGTTTCAAGAGCCACGATTTATCAGATATCCAGTGGTCAGATGGGTTTGATTGAACTTCTTCCCGAATCTTTGACCGTGGTTATTCTTACAGCAAGCGGTCAAATCGAAAGTGGTGTCAACAATATTAGGTTTATATATGAGGATGCCGCGTACAATACAAAGATTGACGGCATTGAAGCTCAGGCAAGCGTAACTCAGTTGAATGCTGGATATTCCATTTCCGAATTGGGTGGAAGCGCGTCTGGCAACGTCAAAATAGCGAATGACAACATCTCGCTTATACTCTCCCCAGAGGCTGGATATCGGTTCTTTAATGCGAACGTTACAGTCGAAGAGACGGTTCCGGGAGCAGAGAAACCAATTGTTATTTCAGATCGAGTAGTATCAGCTATCGTTTCGGATAATCGAATCAGTGTCACAATTCTTAACGCTATATCTGGAGCCGCATATACGGTGAGCGCATTCGCTGTCGATAAGAATTCGTATGCGACGATTTCTATTAAGACAAACAATGCAAAACTTTTGCTGAATAATGAAAAGTATACGGAATATATTGACTATATTCAGACAACAGAAAAAGACAAAGTCTACAATTTCGTTGCGGATGCAAATTATACTTTTGGAAATGCCTCTACGTTCGCTTGTGTAGCGAGTGACGGTTCGACACCATCGTATACTGTTGATAAAACAGGATCCAATGCGGCATTGACGATGAATACGGTGATAGGCGGAATTACATACAATGTCATTGCCACTTCTGAAGTCATCGAAACGTTCTCTGTATCGGTATCCAAGGGTGGAACAAATGTCGATCAATGCACATTCCTTGAATTTGGAGGAATGTCTGGTAATGTGAAGGTCAATAATTTCGGATCTCTTGTTCTTCATCTTACAATAGCATCCGGATATTCTTTGACGCCCAGAATTCCAGACCTTATAGTATATGTAAATTCTGCTCTTTCAACTTACTCCGTAACTGGAAGCGATTCGAGTGGATACACGCTTACAATTCCAAACCTTCACAAGGGCGATTCGATTCAACTATCTTTGAACATTAAAGAAAAGTGAGATAAGAGCGTATGGCGAACAATGATATGAGCAGAATGGACTCGGTTTGCGGAAACTTCGGTGCATGGGATAAAGTGAAAGACAAGGTGAAGACAAAGGTCTATGCGTCGGATGTTCAATATTCGCTGTACGAATGTCTCGACGCTCTTGGAAAGGCTTTTGATGATGTAAACATCAATCCGAATCCTCCGAGTTATGGAACAACTGCCAAACTTGGAACAGCGAGACTTGGCAGTATGAAATTGGGTCAAGAGTAACTTTCTTTTGAATTTATGGAGCGCTACGTAAATTTGAAAGTTTGTTAAATAAATTATTTTTACAAGGAGAAAGAAACATGCCTGAAATCGTGGAAAATGGACATGCGCGTTGGGACGCAGGCGCAGGTACGACAGCTCTCGGTATTATCGGAACCACACTCGGTGGTTTGGCTACGGCCATGGCTGGTGGGAATGCGCTCACCGGCACTCGTGTTGCGACTCCTTTCGAAAATCAGGGCGTATGTCAGCATGACATGGACCTGATGGAAAAACTCAATGATGCCAAGGCGAAGATTGCTTCTCTGGAAGCCCAGAAGTATTCCGATGCCTCGGATCTGAAGCTTTACGAGCATTTCGACAAGAAGATTTCTGAGCTCAAGGAGACTATGAACGCACGATTCTCCGCTCAGGAGGTAATCAACGCAAACGTTAACGCCGCAATTAACGTTATCAGATCCCAAGTCGCAGATTCTGCCGCGCTGCTCTCTTCTATTACGAAGACTGCTGTCCCGAAGTCGGTTATCTGTGACTTCAACGCTGGATGTGGTACTTGTCAGACCTCTGTCCTGTAAAAAGGGAGGTGACTGATATGTGTCAGAACTGGCGACTCATCGAACTCACAAATGGCAATATCGGCGCAGTTCCTGCTGGATCTCTACTGCCGATTGGGGCGATTACTCGTAAAGTTGCACAAGAGCCTCGTTGCACGCCGACGTTCGAAGTCGGAACGACACAAAACAACGTCGTCACCGTTTCCGAATACGGAATCTATAACGTCGAGTACACAGGAACTCTCGTTGCCGGAGCAGCTGGAGTTCTGACGCTGTCCCTGCTTGCGGATGGGGTAGCTATTGCAACGCGTTCGGCAACCGTGACCGCCGACGGAAGTTTCGTTTTCGCTCTGTCAAAGGAGATTCGTGTTCTGAAAAACTGTTGTAATAACGTGACACCGATTACGCTGGCTCTTCAGATTTCTGGAGTAGCAATTACAGGAGGAAACGGAACGCTGATTCTCAAGAGGCAGGCAGCCGTTTAACCTTATTAGCCCTCCTTGGAAGTTTCTGGGGAGGGCTTCCATATTTCTACAAGGAGAAACGATTATGAAAGCTAACAAAGAAAAAGTTATTGCTGGAATTAAGAACTATATTTCCAGTGAAATTGCTCCGCAGATGAGCGGCGTAAATGCCTTCGCGATATATTTTATTCTTCCTTCACTGGATAAGAAGCTGGGAGAATATTATGATGCTTTATCGAGAGATTCTCTGTTTTCCGATTTGGTCGTAGATAATGGAGTCGATCTCGACACGATCAGACAGAGAGCTTTCAACGCTCTTGACTCTATGGGCGGTAGGCTCCGGCTGAAGTTTCTCGGAAGCGAAATTGCTCTCGAGAAAGACGACATCGACGCTATCTACAGAACAATAAAGGAGAGTTAATATGGGATACGTGAAGCAGGGCTTCAAGGACGGGGATGTTCTTAACGCATCTCAATTGGTTAAGATAGAGCAGGGGATTCAGGACAACGAGACAGAGACAGCCAAGAAAACAGAACACGTTGTATTTGAAGGGGCCCCGAGCAATAAGATTGCCGAAGGTGTATTTACCCTGTTATTTATGCAAGCCGAAGCATTGATGACAGCCGTATCGGAAGGAAAAGAGGTCAGTTTTCAAATCAACGGAAATGGTGTTTTTGGAGATGGTTTTACTTACGTTCTTCCATTTGCAGGAATCACGCCCGATGGTATGTATGGCTTTTCATATTCTGGTACTACTACGGATACATGCATGATAATATCGGTAGCGATTGGAAAAACAGAAAATCTTCTTGTCGTCAGGAACCCAATTATCTCGATTGATGATGGATCTGAGGTGAAATACTGATGGCGAAGAAGCTTTATGAAGAATCGTCCGTTCGTGATATTGCCGTCGCCATTCGAGAAAAGAATGGACTAAGCACGACTTATAATGTCTCCGAGATGGGTGCTGCTGTCAGAGCGATTCCCACAAGTTCGACCTCAGGAGATCGGATTAAACATGGAGATATTCCGGATTATATCAAAGATGCGGCCTTGGCACTCGCTAAAAAAGTAAAAGAAAAGCAAACCTCCGGGACGATCACCTTTATTTCTATGAGTGATGCTCATCAGTCCGAAACAGCTGCGAATGTAAAAACCGGAAATTTCCATGCTGGAATGGCGGCAAAAATTCTTGCTTATGCGCTCCCAAATATCGACTTCTGTTGTTATTTGGGGGACTATACCGAAGGAAATTCGACAACGACATTGGCTGAAGGGAGAGAGCATTTTTCAGAGATTAATGCCGATATCAATGAAGCTTTCGAGGGGATTCCTCAGTTCAGAACCCTTGGAAATCACGACAGTCTTCAGTACAGTAAAGACCATAATGGAGCCGTCTTGAGTGTATCAGAGCTATATGCTTTTTGTGGATCGTACAACAAAGGGGCTGTATATGGATCGACCACAGAGGGCTATTGCTATAGGGATTTTGAGTCCAAGAAGCTGAGAGTTATCTGCCTTAATACGGCAGAAAGCACAGAAAAAGAGTCCGTCTCCGATATCCAAAAAACATGGTTTGCAAATACTCTAAAAGCGGTAGGAGCAAAGACTGGGTGGTCTGTTATCATCTTGTCTCATCATCCTCTTGACTGGGGTAATGTCTGCGCTCTCTCGAACATCGTACACGCCTATCATACAGGAGGCAGCATCACAATTGGAAGTAACAGCGTGAGTTTTTCTGGTTCGAATAAAGCGACCATCCTTGCTGCTGTGCACGGACATGTCCATTGTTTTAAGGCTGCTCGACTGAACAAGATCGAGGGAAACGTCGGGACAGAATACGATGTTTGGAGAATAGCTACTCCGAACATGTGTTTCAATAGAAACAACGAATATGGTTCCAATACCGGTCCGGAATATTACGGAATCGAATTCGGAGAAAGCACGACATACAATAAGACAAGTGGAGGAGCAAATGACACGGCATTCGTCGTGAACGTTATGGACCCATCTCAGCAAAAAATCTATAGTTTTTGCTATGGTGCTGGATACGATAGAGAGATATTCACGGGAATTCAAACGATTCCTGTTACCGGAATAATTCTGAACGCCTCTTCTGGAGAACTTACGGTTGGAGGGGAAGTAACTCTCATCCCGACAGTTCTTCCTTCGACAGCAAGTAATAGAGCTGTGACATGGTCAAGCTCTAAACCAACCGTGGCGAGTGTCAATAATGGAGTCGTAAAAGCTCTGACCGAAGGGACCGCGACCATAACAGCCACAACCATCGATGGCGGTTATACTGCATCGTATGCCCTTACGGTAAAGAAAGTTCAGCCGGCAGTCGTTGACCTGATATCCACTTATGGATATGCAGATAACATTCGTCTTTCTACATCTTCCGGATCCGAGAAGGCACAGGATGGATACGTGACAATCGGACATACAACTCCGATTCCAGTGGATAAAACCACTTATCCGAACGGAGCGACGATACGCGTCACAGGAGCAGTCAATTGTCTCGGAGATGTCTGGAGTGGAACAGAAAATGGCGCATATAGTGCGTGGGTTCTCTACGCAGGAACCGGAACAACATTTTCTCAAGCTTCGTATATCAAGACCGGCTCAGCAGATGCTGTCGGCACGATAACTGTTGACGAAGACAAAAAGGGATTCACTCTTGTTCTTGCGTCTCTGGCTGCTCCGAGATATCTCAAATTCTGTGTCAGAGGTTCTGGAGCTGCTATAACAGCAACACTTACTCCGAATTAAAAAGAGGAATAATATATGGCAAAAAGAATGTATTCCATTTTTAACAGATCGCCCACCAAGACTGAAATAAGAACGAGCGGGTTTTATCCTTCTCTTTCGACAATTGGTCTTGGCGCAGCAGAAAAGTCTATCGTCGGTTCTATATTCAATAGAATTGCAATAGATGTATCCAACAATAAATTCATGCATGTGAAGGTTGATGAGGAAGGCTTTATCAAAGAGATTCCCGATTCGATGATAAATCGAAGACTTCGTTATAAACCCAATATCAATCAATCTCCATCTCAGTTCATTCGAGATATTGTTCTAAGACTGTGTTCCGAAGGCTGTGCCGCCATTGTTACAACATATACAAACGATGATGATGAGCCAGAGCAGATTCAGGTCGGGAGTATTGCCGGCTGGTATCCGGAACACGTTTGCGTTCAGCTGTTCAATAACACCAAACAATCTATCGAGTCTGTAGTTATTGAGAAGTCGAAGTGTGCTATCATCGAGAATCCGCTATACACGGTAATGAATGATAATGCCTCTGGTATCAAACGTCTGATCTCCAAAATAAGTCAGATGGATGCCTATACCGCAGCCGCGACAAGCGGTAAAATTAATGCATTTGTTGGACTCGATTATGATACCTCCAATCCTCTTTTGAAACAGAGAGCGAAGCAGAGAATCGAGGATCTTGAAGAGCAGATGCAGAATAACAAATACGGTATATACATTCACGATGGCACAGACAAGATAACTTTCCCGAACAAGCCAATTGATATTGATGTTGTTGATCAGGTAAAATATCTCGAAGAACAAGTTTTTGCCGAGCTTGGCTTAACACGAAGCGTCTTCACCGGAGAAGCGAAAGAAGACGCCAATAGAATCTATCAGGCGAAGACAGTGGAGCCTTTCTGCAGAGCCATTTCTGAAGGTCTTACATATATGTGGATCAGCGAAGAAATGTTCTCTCAGGAAAGAATTATCTCCACAAAGAGTATGTTCTCAGGAGTTACGGGGACAGAAATCGCCGATATGTCTGATAAGTTGTCCAGAAACGCTATCGTCAAGGGCAATGAAGTTCGTAGAGAGCTTGGGCTCATTAAGTCTGATGAACCGCAGGCAAACATGCTCATGAATCCGAATATGCCGCTTCAGGATCAGCCCATACAGGGACAACCGACGGCGGAAAATGGTAAACAAGCACTCATGAACATTTTCAATCAAAATGATACTGGAGCGTCTCGTTCCGTACCAAATATTTTCCAGTAAAGGAGTAAATTATGCCTAACGTACAGCCTGATTTCTCCGGATGGGCAACGGTCTATGACCGAAAGTGCACGGATGGTCGCACGATCAAGAGAGGCGCTTTCGATGATATGGACGGTCAGAAGGTGCCGCTTGTATGGCAGCATCAGCATGACGATCCGGATAACGTACTCGGCTATGCGATTCTCCACGCTGACGAGCAGGGACGCGGCATGAGAACCGACGGATATCTGAATGATACTCCGAAGGCTGACAATGTCCGCAAGATTCTCGAGCATGGTGATATCGACAGCTTGTCTATCTATGCAAACAAGCTTACAGAAAACTCTCGTAAGGAAGTTATGCATGGAACAATCAAGGAAGTATCCATCGTGATGTTTGGAGCGAACTCCGATGCACGAGTTGACTATACTTCTCTACATCATTCCGAGATGTCTCTGGAAGATCTCTATAGCGATGCCATTATTTATAATGGTGTTCACTTCGAGCATTCCGAGGAGACTGAGGATACTCCGGACGAGACAAGCATCTTTGACGGAGTGGATCTTGACAATCTCGATCTTTCTTCTCTCACTGATGAGGAACTCGAGAGCGTAGCACAGTATCTGACGTCGCTTTCTCACGCAGAAGAGGAAGACGATGAGACTTACGGAATCGAATCGGCTCAGGATCTCATTGATGCCTATTCGGCTCTGCCCGAGGATGAAATGAATCTTATGAACAGGTTCATGATTTATCTTGGAAAGAAAGAACAGGTTCCCGAGGATCTCATCCAGAGTATTTCTGCAATGATCGATTCCAAGGATGAAGCCACGAAGGTAAAACTTCTGACCATGCTCAGCCTTGCAAGCGATCAGGAAGAATAATAAAATTATAAAAAGGAGTAATATTATGCCTAACATTTTTGAGCAGAACGCGCAGAAGAAGGCTCGAAAGTTCGACGCCAGCGCCATTTTCAACGAAGCCGTAGCAACGAATGCCCCTTCCCTTCGGCAGGTTGTTCTGGCACACTCTGACATGGATGGTCTCGATGAGGCTATTCTGTGCCACGCTGCAGCGACCTATGGTCTGGCTGACAGAACTACCGGCGAGCTGCCGGATTATGCATTCCCGGATCCCGAGAAGTACGGCAAGTATCCTTTTCTCTGGGATGCCGACAACGACTGGGTCAGCGTCGTTCTGAACGGCGTTAAGAAGGCTCCCAACACCAGATTGAAGGCCATGATCGTTGACCTTCAGCAGGAGACCTCTCGCGCTCTGGGCTACACCAAGGGCAAGATGAAGAAGGAAGCCATCATTAAGTCTCTGACCCGTGAAACCACCGCGAAGACCATCTACGTCAAACAGAAGGCGGATCGCGATGATATCCTTGACATCACCGACTTCGATTACGCCGCTCTGCTTCGTCAGACGATGCGCATTAAGCTGGACGAGGAACTCGCTCGTGCAATTCTGTATTCCGATGGTCGTGATACCGGTTCGGATGACAAGATTTCCGAGGATGCGATTCGTCCCATCGTAAAGGATGATGAGCTGTATGTGATCAAGAGGGAGTATGGTGCTGACGACAACATCGTCGATCAGTTCTACGGTGCCATGGAGGATTACAACGGTGGAGGCAACCTCACCGTCTTCATGCACTACAAGGATCTGGCTCCTCTGATGACCAAGCGCGATACCATGGGTCATCGTCTGTACCGTACCAAGGCTGATTTGGCAGCCGAGATGGGTGTCTCCAGAATCGTCACCTGTAAGTATGCGACGGTCGGCACGTTCGTTGCCCTTGACCTGTCCGACTATACGCTGGGTGCGAATCGTGGCGGCGCTCCCACCATGTTCGATGACTTCGACATCGACTACAACCAATACAAGTATCTGCTGGAGACTCGTCGGTGCGGTTCTCTGCTGGTTCCGAAGTCCGCCATCGTCCTGACGAAGACCGTTTCCCCCGGTCCTTGAAGTTTCGTCCTCGGAGAGTCGGTCTTAGGCGAGGACAGGCTTGGTGAATCAAAATGAGATTTCACGGAATGATCGGGTTCGTCAAATCTGTTGACAGAGGAGATGGCGTCTTTGTCTACGAAGCGACAGAAAAAGAAACTTGTGGGGAAGTCACTACATTCCGTCGCAGATGGCTTGACGAAACTCAGAACGGCGACATATTGTACTCGAACACGGTCATCAGTGTTCCTCTCAGTCCCACGGTGAGTGAACTCCTCCAGAATATTCGTTATGTGAAATGGCACGATTGCTATTGGTGCGTAACGAGTATGGAGGAGTCTCCTCCCCGTATAAATCTCACGCTTGGAGGAGTATACAATGGCTTCACGGCATGAGAGATTACAAAAGAAGTTAACCGAGGCAACGGGTTACCCTGTATATTTCAGAGCACCCACCGGTTTTCGTATTCCCAGTTATCCTTGTATAATGCTCGATGTGTCTATGTCTGACTGTCTTTATGCCGACAATACTATCTATGATGGTATCTGTAAGTATGAGGCGGTCCTGCTCACAAGAGAGCCTTATGATGAGGGATTTGACAAGCTACTTCTTTTCAACCACTCAAGGTTGCTTTCTTCTCGTCAAGTCGCTGGGATTAACGAATTTACATTCACAATATATTTCTGAGAAAGGAAACTTCGCTATGGCAAAACTCATTTTTGATCAGGCCACTGAAAGAAAGTACGAGAATGGCGTAGATCACGCTGTTCTCTACACGGGAGCGGACTGGACTGGTGTCATTTGGAACGGCATGACCTCCATTGATACCGTACCTGATGGTGGTGAGACCGAAGCCCTGTGGGCTGACAATATCAAGTATGCGGTCATGAGAGGTGCCGTCTCCTATGCGGCGACCATCAACTGCTATACCTATCCCGAGGAGTTCAATCCCTGCCTCGGCAATAAGAAGATCGAGGTCGGTGGTAAGACCGTCTATGTCCACGAGCAGATGGGCGAAAACTTCCGCCTTGCTTACCGGACCACTCTGAACAACGCAGAGAAGGGTCTGACCGGCTACCGGTATCATGTCGTGTATGGACTCGCTTGCGACCCGTCCGACATGACCTATGAGACCATCGACGATTCTCCCGATGCTGTCGAGTTCGGTTTCGACGTCGAGGGCTCTCCCGCACAGCTGACCGTCGGCGCAGACGTATATTCTGCGTGCGAGTTTACCTTCGATGTGGCTCTGGCGGATATTGCTACCGATCCTCGTATCAAGATTCTGTACGGTTCTGCCGACACAGACGCCAAGTGCCCGGATCCGGATACTCTGTTTGCTGCAGCATAAGGGGTAACATCATGCCATTACGCATCGTTATTCCTGCTGAAACTACTTTTGACGATGCGACGCAAAAATTCACAGATAGGGCAGAGAGAGTTCTTACATTGGAGCACTCTCTGCTCTCAATGGCTTTATGGGAAGCAGAGTATAAGCAGTGCTTCTCAACCGCTAAACTCGACCCTGAGATGTTTCGTTTTTATATCTCTTGCATGACAGACGAAGTCCTATCCGACGAGGAGTTAAGAGTCATTGAAAGGCTCTATAAAAATAAGATCGTCTCGTACATGTTCGACGACAGATATGCGAAGAAAACGACTCCCAGCAAGAGTCCGTCTCAGGGTCCCCAATCTCGACAAAGTGGTAAATCCAGATTTCTTCCAACAGAGGAATTCTATTACGCTATGTTCGAGAGAGGGATACCCATTGCGTGTGAAAGATGGCACTTCAGTCGCCTCGCCAATCTCCTTAAGGTATATTCAGCACATGACTCTAAGCAAAAGGGAAAGAAAGGCAAAAAGTCCATGTCCCCCGACCAGTATAGAAGAATGGCAGAAATCAATAGGAGTAGACTGAACAATGGTGGATCTTGATAGATACGGATATCTTGGATGCCAACGATTGAAAGATGCCACTCCAGTCGATACAGGAGAGACAAAGAATGGTTGGCATTATAAAATCGTGAGAAGTAAAATCTTCTTTTACAACGATAATCCAGACGTAATAAGATTTCTATGTCGTGGACATATGTCTACAGCCGGAACTTGGGTTGCCGGTAATGATTTTGTATCTCCTATACTCAAAGAAATTCAAAATGATATCAGAAGGGAGACCCTAATTCATGACAGACGAATACTACGTCGCGAGCGCCGCAGAAAGCGGGTGGACGTCCGATTCAAGTAATGAGTATAATAAACGGATGGCTCGTTCGCGAAGGGTCCTCTCGAAATTCAATGACGAGCAAAAGAGGACGGCGTGGCAGAATATAAAGTCTACATCGATTGTTTTAATGGGCGTCAACTTGGTTGATAGAACCATTACAAGCACTTTCGATAAACTCCAATCCGTTATAAATAAATTCACATATGCTCCGTTGATGGAAGGTCTCAGTGAGTACACAGACCAGTTGACGGAGTTTCAAGCGATTGTTCAGAACTCGGCACAATGGTTCGATAACATTGGTGGAGCTGACCACATTCAGGCTATAACTGATGCTCTCGATGATTTGAACAGTTATGCCGACTTGACTATCTATAAATTCCGAGACATGCAGAGAAGCTTCACCGGCTTTGTCAATGCGGGTCTCACCGTCAAAGACTCTGCCACTATGGCTAAGGGTATTGCGTCGTGGACGGCATTCATGGGCAAGGGGGCATACGATTATGCGTCTGCCGCTTACATGATGAACCAAGCGCTCTTGGCAGGCAAGATGCAATACTACCAGTGGCGTTCGATTGAGCAGTTCTCTCAGATTGGCGGTATGCTTCCTAAGAAGCTATTTATCGAGACAGCAAAAAGCCTCGGTAAAGATGCTCCTGACTGGGAAGAGTTGTCGAATCCCTATGACGAGGAAGAGACAGACCAGAACTTCCGAGATAGTCTCGCCGACGACTGGCTTACGAGCAGTGTCATGCTCAAAGCCATGGATATTCTTGCCAACTTTGGCACGGAGTATGACGAGGCAAAACTTAAGGCTCAGGGCTTCTCTGATGAAATCATCAACATGGCTAAGACCGCTTTCGGAGAATCTCAGAAGGTAAGAACATATTCTCAGTTCATGGACGCTGTCATCGAATCGATCGGTACCGGTTGGGGTCAGATATTTAGATCCTTCCTTGGAGATACCACAGTAGCTACCAAGATGTGGACTAAGCTGATGTTACAGGTTACTGGCGATATTGATGGCGTTGTAGAGTCTGTTAAGAAGCAGGCTGAGAATTTCGCAAAAGCTGGCGGACGAGATGCGATAGAAGGAATTCTTTTCAATATTTGGGATATTATAAAGAATATTACCAAATCGGTTTCCAATCTATTCCGTATCGCGATACCGAGTACGAATAATCTCGGAGAAAGTCTTGCTAATGCAGCAAAAAATATTGAATGGTTCACCGGATTGCTTGCCGGCAAGAATAAGATAAAGAATCAGTTTAGTTTCTTGGGAGTTCTTGCTGCGATATCTGAAAAGGTATACAACGTAATCAAGAGACTTTTTGGTATTGTCAGAAAGTTGTGGGACCATGGTCTTAAACCTATATTCTCAGCGCTTGGACAATTCGTCCTCGGTCTGGGGCCTCAAATCTGGGCGATAATCGACAAGCTCGTCGGAAAGCTTGAAGCTTTTGCCGATATGCTTATCAATTCTGGATTGTTTAGCAGTATTGCTAATATATTCACAGGAACAAGCAATGCCATATCTTCTGGAATTGAAGAAGGCGGAATCGTCGGCTTCATTAAAGCTCTGATTCAGAATATCTCCGACGCTATTAAGGGAGTCAATCTCGATGGTATGCTCGGTGGTATCAAAGATATGGTTGAAGCCTTTACTGGAATCGTGAGCGGTGATGGAATTTCGAATCTGTTTAAGATTGTCTGGATTGCTTTCCAGATGAAAGCCGGACTTAAGGCTATAGCGAAGGTCTTTGAATCCATTGCTGAAATTGCAGAAGAATTCAATGGAGTAGAGACATCTTTCAGCAAGATAGTCGGATCTATTTTTGCCGTAACAATTTCTATTGCAATAATCGCGAGTGTCGATTTGTCGAAATTGTGGGATGCTTCGAAGAAGGCTCTCCTTGTCGGATTTATCATGCGAAGACTCGGAGGCGGTCTGGAAGCAATCGCCGAAAACTCCTATAGAATATGGGCTTTGATTCCGTTGATGATTGGTATCGCTGCCATTATTGGTGGTCTTGTATATTTCATTTACAGATTGAAGAAGGCTGGAGCAGATCTTTCTGATCTCACAGATATCTTATACTCTATAGGAAATGTTATTGCGAAAATTTCTTGGTTGCTCGCTGCCCTTTCAGCGTTGCTGATTATCTTGTCGACCAAGGCGATCGTAACCAAGATAATCGCCTACAAGACAAAACAGAATACCGACCAGATGGCCGAAGCATTCAAAAAGCTCTTTAAAAAAGGAAAGTTTCAGTTAAATCTTCAGCTTGGAGATTATATAACAAAAAGATTGGTCGGAACGGCTGCTGTCATCGCTGCCATCCTTGGTTATATAAAGAGTGTCGGAGAGCTCATACTCGAACTCGCAAATCTCACAGAAGATCCTAAAAAATACTGGGCTGGACTCCTTGGATTTATGGCTATCATGCTCGCGCTTGGTGTATTCTTGGGAATGATTACCAAGTTTGCATATTCGAAGCAGTGGAATGACTTCCAGACGCTCAGACATGGTAAACAGAAAATGTCGAAGGGCTCATCCTCGCAGAATGTCGCATACCTTTGGGGTATGGCTTTCTTGATTCTTGCTATCGGTGGTGCTGTGTGGAGCATTGCCAAGGCTGTTGAGAAAGTCGGAAAAATGGATCCCAATCAGGTATTCCAAGGAGCTTCTGTTGTAGGTGCAATCGCTCTTGGACTTTATATGATGGCATATAATCTTCAGAGGATTTCCAATGCTTCTTACAATTTCAAGTTTAATTTCAGTATGATTTCTACCATTATTGCAATGGAGGTTATACTCGCAAATATTCTTGGAATTGCGGCTCTCTGTTGGTGGATTGGTGGTTGGAACACTGATAAACTCAAACAGGGTGGAATCGTTGTTGGGGTGATTGCTGCCGCTCTTATCGGAATAGCTTGGTCTCTTGGAGCACTGAACAATTTCCTTGCGAAGAGCATGAATAAAGCCGGATCGTTCAAGACAATATTGTCTTTTGCCGCCGTGCTATTCGCCTTTGCTATGGTACTTGCGTCGATATCGCTTGTGCTGGCTGAGATTATCGCTGTTTCTGAATACATCGGAAGCAAAGACGATGCATATATGAATATGTGGAAAGCGTATGGAGTTTTTGCAGCTGTGGCTGGAGTGATTCTCCTAATGTATTTCCTCATTGGTCTCATAAACAGCAAGTTGAAAAATCAAAATGATGTACTCAATATGGCTGTTACGCTCGGCTTGCTGTCTGTGATGATCATTGCTATATCCGTGTTGCTTGCTGAAATTGCACTCATTGCAAATGGTCCAATTGGAAAGATGTTTGCCGCGGCTGGAGTTCTTGCTATCATAGCACTTGTCGTGGTGGGAATATATGCGGCACTTTCTTTGATTGCTTCCAAATCTGGAGGATCTTTCGGAAAGATAATGCTTTCACTTTTGACTGTGATAGTCATAATCGGAGTCTTGTCTTATGTTGTGACAGCATTGGCGACTCTTATGGAAAGCGGCGACGGAGGCAAACTCATCGGGATGGTTGGCTCGATTGTCCTGTTGGTTGTCGCTATAGCTGCTATAGCTGTTGTTCTTGGAATTCTTCAGACTGCTACAATGGGTATCGGAGCTGTTGCCATCTGGGCTGGTATAGCCGCACTCGCAGCAATTGCCGGCGTTATTTGGATTCTGTCTGATGCTTCTGCGAAATTCATGAGTGCAACTGGAGATTTGGCCGACGGCATTAATGATCTGGTTGATGCATTTAGAGCGATTGGAGATATTAACTTCAAGACCTTCAAATCTAATCTGAGTAAGTTTCTTGATGCTATCGAGTCGGCTCTCCCGAGAATTCAGAAGCTCGCCGCGGCTGTTGGTGGAATCGCTGGAACGCTGATTATTGCTGGTGGCGATATTACAATCGGTGCTGGTAGTGTGTCCATTCCTTCTGGCGCAGTTGCCGGAGCAAACGTTGGCATCAACACTGGAAGTGTCAATATGACAAATTCTGGAAAAACGAATGTTCCAGTTCCTTCTCAGGATAAGATTATTTCTGAAATTTCGTCAACCCAGTCAAGTGGGAACAAAGTAGAAAACAACGTTGCCGGATTCTTCGCTGGATTGTTCAAGGGAATAGGGCTCGCCGGCCCGAAGGTTCTTGAAGGACTTGTTACGGGAGGAGACAGTCTCAAAGAAACTCTTAAAGCAGTAGGTCTTCAAGATCGTCTCGATGAAGTCGACACGACTGGATGGGCGGAAGAAGACATCAAGAAACTTGAAAGCATCCGAAATCAGCATGAATCTGGACCCGGTGCTGGAAAATACAAGAGAGAAACTCAGGCTTATCTCGAAAAGAAATATCCGGATTCTTTCAAAAAGAAGAACGGAACAGTGGAGGTCGGAGATCTGTCTTCTGTTGTTCCAGTTGATGACATGTTTGATTCTAAATATAGTTGGCTTGACGATAAGGTTTTGAACGGCGTTTCGAAGAATCAGTTGATTAACGATTTGGATAATATGTACGACGATATAAATGAGGCGATAAAAGCCACTGGTACCATTGATGAAGCTACTATAAAGGCTATTGTCAAGGCGTATGTCGAAAGCAGTCAGTATTCCGACATCTATATCAGCGGCAACATGCTCGGTGATATCACGAATCGCGTTCTCGGACAATACATCAATTAACAAAAGGAGGGTGCTATGAAGTTTGGAATTACTTTTGTAATTGGAAATGTGGTTCCCTCTTTGAAAGATGGCGTGATCACATTTGGTGCGAACCAAAAGCACACATTCAACGATTGGGGACTTATACCGGCAAAACGTCCGGTAGTCCCCTACCCAGAAGTGAAAGAGCAGAGGGTTGAGGTCGGGAGTATTGACGGCGATGGAATTGACTTGACGGAAGCTTTAACTGGTTACCCTCTGTTCAAGGACAGAGAATTCGAAGTTCAGTTCTACCGACAGCGAAAAGACAACTGGTCTGGTGGAATTTCGAATATCTCAAACTGGATTCATGGCAAGAAAATCAAAATGATATTGGATGATGATCCGATGTTTTATTATACCGGAAGATGTACAGTCAAGGAAGCCATCTCGGACCAATACTGGTCGACTGTAACATTCTATTGTAAACTCGACCCATACAAAGCATGTGTATATTCTTCCGATGATACAGCCAACGAAATGATTTGGGATATTCTCGACTTCAATGAGATCTATCAGAGTGGTTCTCCCATATATGAATGGCGCTGTTACACTGAAAACGGCGTCACGGTTCTCGATGTTCCGAATGTTGTTCTCGATAAGGCGGCAAAACCCTATACTCCGGAAATCGATATAATCGACTTCAAGATCACGAAAGGCGTCGCTCCTGCAAAGAGTATCGAGGTTTTCTGGAATACAAGAGCTGGAGTGACGAGAACAATACAGTATCTTCCAATCAGTGGCGGCAGGCAGACACTCTATTCTTTCAGATGTCCTCCCGCCGATGGCAACGTATCAACTGCGCAGATTATCATGTCTAACTCCGCAAGAGCGAAATGGAAAAACGTTGAATTTTCGTTCAGATTTAAAATTATTTACAGGAAAGGAGAGATATAATGGCTGACTTTATGACGAATTTTGATAATCAGAGACAGACTTATCTCGAGCATTACGGCGTAAAAGGTATGCGCTGGGGAGTCATCAATGAACAGGAACCAATGGGTCGGTATCCTCAGGGGCAGGCACCGGACTCTGGAATGATGTATTCTCCAGAGGATCGCAAATATATGGAGAAGCAGGCTGCGTATATTCAGAGAACCAATGAGAAAGCTGTTAAGCAGCATAGAAGAGAAATTCGAAAGAAGATCTTCAAAGGTGTTGCCACTGCGGCTATTATTGGAGCAATCGCTGTTGCTGGAATCAAGGGCTATGCCAAGAAACAGACAGGGCAGTCTCAGAGACTCGGCGAGGCTGTCGGCATTATCGGAAACAAAGCCAAGACGTTCGGAGTTGAGACAGCGAAGGGATTTCAGACCGGTTGGAATATGGACATCGGTAAGACTCTGAAGAAAAATTTGGCAACAGAGCAGAGAATGAGGGATGAACGAGACGCCGAATTCGGAAAGAAAGTTGGACAGATCTTTGCCAAGATGTTCAGTAAGAGAAAGTTCAGTAAGAGAAAGTCGTAGTGGTGATAATCATGAGCAGATTTCTTAAAGCAATTGATTATTATAATCCCGATATTTCTCTTGAGCATCATGGTGTGAAAGGAATGCGCTGGGGCGTACGGACACAAAAACCGTATGTCCCGATTGGACAGAGACAAGAGTCCGTGGACTCCGATTATGACTCCGATTATGACGACGAATCATATTCTCGTCCAGTATCCAATATCCGAAGTGCTTCACCGACCGTTGTAAAAAAGAAAAGTCACTGGGTTAAGAACGTCCTTCTCATTGCCGGTGGCGCTGCCGTAGCTGTGGCTGCAACTCTCGGAGTTGGTGCTATCATCAAGAACCGAAAGGAGAACTCTCCCGACAGCATTCTGACCGAAGAAGGCGCTGCTCTTAAGAATTTCGTAAAGGGAGGCAAGAAGAAATAGTATGAATGATTTCTACAAGGCGTTGGAAACAAAACGCGAAGGCGATATTTCTCATTACGGTGTGAAAGGAATGCGCTGGGGCGTGCGTATAGACTACGATGATAAAAAAGACGATCAGGGAAGAATCGTCTCCTCGAAGGCCTGTGCTGAACTCGAAGATGCTCCAGATCCCAAGCGTGCGAATAAGAAAGCCGTCAAAGCTGCAAGAGACAAGATGAAAGAGTACGGCTTTGAAAATCCAGAAACAGCAACGGCGATAGCAAACCGCAAGTATAGCGACTTTCAAAATCTTATCTTTGCAAAGAAAATGCAAGAACTTCCAGAGAACGCGAGCGCCAAAGATCTTGATAGAATATTCACGGAGTCTATAGTCGAGTCGTCAGAAATTTATGTGTGCTCCAAGGTTATAGCTGAGGCTGATAGACGAGCTGCTGCGAAAGGAGTTAAGAAATGACAAAATTCTATGAAGCCTTCGAGCGAGAACAGAATTCCGACATCAGGCATTATGGCGTAAAGGGAATGCGTTGGGGTGTCATCAACAAGAAAGATCTGAAAGGCGGCAAAGCTGGCGGCATTGTTCGTGGCATGCAGCGCTCTTCGGATGCTAAGTCGCTCGAGAGTTGGACTCTCAAGGATAAAGTCGACAGAATGCGCCTCGAATCCGATTATCGGAAACTGAGCGAGGAAGAAGAGACCTATGCAGTAACGCAGGCTCAGAAACTGAAGACAGCTAAAATCGAGCATGTTATCGCCACTGTTCAGGCAGTTGGCGCTGTCGTTGGGACAGTAGGTGGCGTGCTTGGTCTCGTCAAGACATTCGGTGGTCATCCTGAAAAACTTGAAGACAATATCAAAGAATACCGCAAGGCAAGAAAACAAGAGAAAGAATATGCGGGGTTGATTTAAAATGATACCATCAAATACCGCAGTTCCGAAGTATTTTGCTGAATGGAGAGAGAAAGTAAACGCTGGAATCATTCCTGTTTGCCAGAAAGTATTACGGCAAATGGATAGAATCCAGTTTCTGATTGACTCTCCAGATTATTACTTCGACAACGACGCAGTAGAAGGATGGATCGAATTTTGCGAAAATGAGCTCGTCCTCACCAACGGCGGAGACATGACCATATTGGAATCGTTTAAGCTGTGGGCCGAGGACGCGCTCGGTTGGTACGTTCTCGTTGAGAAAGAAGAGTATGTACCATTTATATCACGTCCCGGTGGACGTATCGTAACAAAGAAGGAGTTTCGTAAACTAACAAAGAAACAATATATCATAGTTAGTCGAGGTAATGCTAAAACAATGTATCTGTACGACATGCATGCTTACGAACTAACTATGCTTGATAAGACGACACATCAGCTTGTCCTTGCTCCGACAGAGGCATTGGCATGGGAGACAATGAGTCCTTTCGTTACATCTATATCTATTGCGAAGGGACCTCTCATGAAATTCTTTGCCGATGGATCGCAATACGCATCGAACAGTAGGGCAAGGAGAAGGACAATTGCCAAATCCGGAAAAGGTATTCGCAACTTTATGAATAACTCCTATATGGAATTCAGACCTATGGGAATTAATAAAGTTCAGGGATTCAGAGGAGATCTTGCAACGGTTGATGAGTGGCTTTCCAACCCGATTCGGGAAGACCCCATCAATGCAATCGAGCAGGGTTGTTCGAAGAATCCAGAATATCTTATTATAGCGGCATCATCCGAGGGAACCATACGAAACGGACCGGGGGATACTGTTAAAATGTATCTCGATGATATTCTCAATGGAAAGATATTTAATCCTGAAGTATCGATTTGGTGGTATTGCCAAGATGATATTTCAGAAGTTGGTAAACCTGAGACATGGCTGAAATCAAATCCAAATCTTGGTTATACCATCGAATATTCTGCCATCCAGAGAGATGTTCAGTTGGCTGAAGATTCTCCTTCTACGAGAAATGATATTATCGCAAAACGATTTGGAATACCTATGGAGGGTATCACATTCTTCTTTACATATGAGGAAACATTGCCTCATATGCCTACAAGCTATTCTGGAATGGTATGTGCTGTAGGATTGGATGCATCCCGTGGGGATGACTTTTGGGCAGTGGATTTTCTATTTCCCGGCGCAAATAATATAGTTGGTCTCGATACATTGTGCTTTATAACACAGTCGACACTTGACCAATTGGATGTCGCGCAAAGAGCGAAATACGACGAATTCATAGCAGAAGGAAGCCTCATCGTGATGAATGATAAAATACTGAAACCCGATGAAGTGTTCGATCTGGTACTACAGTATATGACAGAGAATCAATATTATCCTGAAGCTTTTGGTTACGATCCTTATAATGCAGAGTTATTTGTGCAAAGATGGGAGCGGTCTTTTGGACATTCTCGAATTGAAAAAGTGATTCAAGGAGCAAGAACAGAATCGGTTCCTCTTGGTCAGTTGAAGGCACTTGCGCATGATCGTGCCCTGTGTTTTCATAAGAAGATCATATCTTTCACAATGGGAAATGCATGCGTTTGGGAAGATACCAATGGCAATAGGAAGCTATTTAAGCAGCGTAGAGATCAGAAAATTGACTGTGTTTCAGCTGCCGTAGACGCTCTTGTAGCATATACAAGGCACCGAGATAGGTTCGAATAATTTTGTAAAAATTCTCGGAAAAATATCTTATGTTGGAACGCAGATAAAT
>ERZ1034901.972-NODE-972-length-21028-cov-33.235922_pt1 | contig 21028 bp, 19 predicted proteins | sample MGYA00520628_ERZ1034901 | MGnify/ENA primary metagenome ERZ1034901 (study PRJEB33766, sample SAMN09781783) | gut metagenome | biome: gut microbiome | host: Homo sapiens | place: Madagascar | study: EMG produced TPA metagenomics assembly of the PRJNA485056 data... | reverse complement strand
TCTATCGTAGGGGCGAGCATTGCTCGCCCGCTAAGGCCCTGTGCTGCCGCAAGGCCCCTCGGGTGGAGCAGAGCCCCACCCCTACTATGGACCGCGAAAGAATGCGCATGAAATTTGGCGCATTTCGTGGTTTCACAGTAGGGGCGGGGCTTTTGATTTTTTTGATTACTACTGTGCGGGCGGCGGCACCGCATCAGGAAAAGCTGAGCTGACCGGTGAAGGACATTATGCTGAAAAACAGCAGAAACGCCGTCCACACAAAGAAATAGGCGCCGCTGAAAACAGGCCTTCGGGGTTGGTTTTCCGTAATGCGGTCGGGCTGGTGGGGATCGTAATAGCCCACCACCTGCCGCCCCAGATCCTGCTTGCTGGGAAGGGGCTGGCGGCTCAGGTACTGGTAGGTTTTGCCGTTTACGGTGTACTCATAGGTGGGCTGATAAACCCTTTCCCGGCGCAGCCGATCGCTGCCGTTTTCCTCATGCTCCCACCTTTCAATGACCGATTCCTCCAGATGCACGATCTTCATCATGGTGCGGGCGGTGTAACGGCGCGCCTCGCTGGCGTATTCCTCTTGTGCGCCTTTTTGGCGGCGGACACCGAGCCAACCCGTCAGCACAGCCCCGATCAGAAAGCCGGTGCCCGCTGTGATATCCCGGGTATATTCTATGGGACAAGCCACAAGGGCTATCGCCAAAACGGAACCGATCACGATGATTTTGATATTCTTCATACCTTCTCCTTTCTGCCGCCATGGCGGGGGGTCAGGCTGCCGGAGGCTGATGCTGCACGGCATTTACCAAAAGAAGAGTCAGCCCGATATAGGCGGCGCTGGCCAGTGCCAGCAGCACAAGGAAAATAACGCAGAGAATCCGCAGGGGCTTATTGGGCAGGCGGCGGGAGAAAAGAATTCCCGGCAGCGACAGCAGCACCACAGCAAGCCAAAGGGGCATAGGCTCCACCTCCTTTACGCGCCGCAGAAGGCATCGATCAGCTCTGTGAACCAGTGCAGCTCACGGGCAAAGCGCTGGCGCAGCTGCGCCGGGGTTTCCCGGGCCTTGCCGATATCGAAAAAGCCGCGGCCGCTGTGAACGGCGATATACAGCTTGCCGTCAGGGTTGAGATTCACGGCAAATTTTCCGAAGGAGGAATCCGACAGCGCTAAAATCTGCTGGATACGGCTGGGGGTGAGAATGCGAAGGGCCGCCGCTTCATCGCCGCTGCTCAGCTGAAAGCGCTGATCAAAGGCTTCGTTTCCGGTTTTGATGGTTTTAGAGCCGAACAGCTTATCCAGCCGTTCCCGGGGCCAAAGGGTGAGCCAGGTGGAAAATTCCTGATTCAGTTGGCACAGCATCCACTGGCCGGTGTAGACGATCTGCTCGTTTTTTTCCCACAGGCCGGTTTCCTCCCGCTGAAATTCGCTGACTTCTGTTAGCTTAACGGTACACAGCTCGGTAACAAGGCCGTGATAGGTTCCCCGGATATGCCCGCTGCCGCTGCAATGGGTGTGGCTGGGCAGGGGAATGTTGGTGTTTTGCGCATCCAAAAGGGGCGGGGCGGGGTTCATCTGGATGTTTTCAAAGGCGGCGTTTACAATATCCGGCACAAGGGCATCGAATGCCTGCTGGCTTGCCTTGCCCTTGGCGCTGCCCTGCACCATTTGCCCCAAGCCCAGAAGCACACCGCCAATGAGCACCAGCACAAGGTTGCCGCCAAAGATCATGCCCGCCACGGCGATCACGCCGCCCAGCAGCGAAAGAAGCTTGCCGCCCAGCTTGCCGCTTTTGCTTTTGCGCAGCTGCTGCGTGAGCTGTTCTTCGGTTCGGTTTGTTTTCTGTTCTGTCATAGTTTTCTCCTTATTCCGCCGCGCCGGTCAGGGCGGGGCTTTCCGTGATCAGATCCAAAAAATTTCCCATGCCGGTCAGCGAGGCGGTGAACCACTTGCGGATGCCGTCGATATCCCGCAGATCCAGCTCTTCGGGAACGCCTGCGAATACATACCGGGTGTTCAGCGCCAGCGTGAGATCGCCGCCGCGGAGGATCAGGCCGCACAGCCTGGCATGGGTGGAAGAGGCCTCCAGCTTCTGCACCAGGTCACGAAGCTGCGGGGTGATGTGATCATCCGCCTTCCGGCCATCCGCCGTGTGAGCGGCAAAGTGCTTGCGGAAGGCGGCAGGGGTGGTGATGTCGTCCTTTTTGCGCTCCTGGAACCTATCGTTGAGGGCAATGTCCAGCGCCGGGTCACAGATGCCCTTGCAGCGGACAACGATGCCGCGGAACAGGGTCTCGGTTCGGGTCATCCAGTTGTCATTGTTGGGGCCGGATTTTTCCTCTACGGTGCGGCGCAGCTCCACATTGGCGGCGGAGAACCGCAGCCCCTTGTGCTCGCCCTCGTGAAAGTCCGTTATGGTACACTCTGTAAAGTCGACCGACGACAGCTTTGCCGCTTTCATGTACGCCCAGTCGATGGGCAGGGTGGCAGGTTCCGGCTCCGGGCCAAAGGCTTTTGTCAGCTCTGCGCGGAAAAAGCCGCCCAGCTGCTGCTGCATCAGGGCTTTTTTCTTATTTTGGGCGGGCTTTGCCACCAACAGGAACAGTGCCACGCCGGGAAACGCCAAAGCGCAGACCAAAAGGGGGTCACGCTGTATAAACATTGAAATACACCCGGCGATCACCAGAATAACGCCCAGCAATATGCCGATGCTCTCCGCTTTCTGATAGCTGCCCAGCTTTTTGGAAAGCTCCGCGTCCGTCATCCGCTGGGTGCCCGGCGCGTCAAGATCATTGCGTTTCTTTCGCATAGCCGTCCCTCCTTAGTAGCAAAGGCTGAAATACAGTGTGCTGTAGGGGTCCACCGTGTCGATCTCCATAAGGGCGGCTTCGGGGGAAATGCTGTCCAGCTGCATACGCTTGGCGCTGTCTTTATAATTGTCCGGCTGGGCCTCGGCGGCAAAAACCAGCCCGTCATAATCCTCGGGAAGATAAACGGAGTAGCTTTTGGTCAAAACCTGCGCCCAATCCCCCACATTGTACTGCCAATCGGTGGAGTAGGTGAATTCGATCAGGTAGCTGTTTCCCTGCCAGTTGACGGTGTGGAGATAATAATTGTCGCCCCGCTGGCTGTTGCCGTAGGCCGTTGCGGTGGTAAGCCACATACCGGTGTAGAAGTCGTACAGCTCGCTGCTGGTGACAGTGGTGTACTGCTGGTCAAAGTAGGGGATGGAGCTTTCCGGAATGTAGCAGATGGCGTCAAAGTGCAGCTCGCGGATGCCATCGTGGGTATAGTCGCCGTGTTTTGTGATCTCCCAATAGCAGTCGTCGGTGTTGTAGCCGTCGCCAAGGCCGGAATAGCTGCAAACGCCGTTTTCCAGCAGGAAGGTGCCCATCTCCACAGCGGCATTGATGGCAAGGCCGTTTCTTGCGAAGTACGGTTCCTGAGACTGAATGCCCTCCACCGGAAGGAGGGTGCCGCCGTTTACGCTGTCGATGAGATCACCGCTGACGGTGCGGATCAGCTGCAGGGTGTCGCCGCTGCCGTCAAAATGGAGCGTGATGCCGGTTTCCTCCAGCCACAGAGTGCCGGATTCGATTACTTCCTCCTGATCGTTCACGAATTCCCAGGTGGAATCCTCGCGGATACGCAGCCAGAGGTTTTCGCCCTGATACTCCCAAAGCCCCACATAGGAGTCGATCGACTCCTCCGGCTCGGCCACCCCGGGCACATGGAAGCTGGAATACTCCGGCTGATAGACATAGCGCTCCTGAGAGTCCCACAGCCAGAGCATGGTGGTATGGCTCATGTCCTCATGGCCGATCTCCACCAGCACATCGCTTTCCCCGTCCCCGTTCTGATCGTCGAAGGAGATTTGGAAGGCGCTGCTGCGGATGTCCTCGATGGTTTCGGGAAAGGCCACGCTGTCAAACAGCACCTGCTCCTCCTGGTCCCAGTAGAAGGCGGCGCTGTTGGGGTCGGCGGTCACCAGCACATCCACGCTGTCCCCATCATGGGTGATGGTGCCGCTGCCGACTACCACGCCGGTGGTGCGCCAGTCCTCTCCCGCTGCATCGCCGGAATCGCCGCAGGCGGCAAGGCCAAGGCCCAGCGCCAGCGCCAGCGCAAAGGAAACGATCTGCTTCCATCGAATTTTCATCATTTTCCCGTCCTTTCTATCACTCCATCAGGTAGTAAGAGCCCTCGTCGCCCCACACGAGAACGTCCTCGTCCAACTCAAAGACCTTGTACGACACGCCGTCGTACAGAGTGGAATCGGCGTAGTAGGTGCTCGCTTCGTCCGTGGAATAGGAAAAGGTGCCGCAGTCCATTTCCTCGCTTTCGGCCCCGGGGGCGCGCTGGTAATAGCTCCAGCTGCCATGGCCGTCAAGTACAATGTAGGTTTCGGCTGCAAAGTCGCCTTCATAGTACCAAACTCCCTCGAATTCAGCGACATTTCGCTGGAAAAGGCTGGAATCCCAGCTCCGGTAAGAGCCGGAGGCTTCGCTGCTTTCGGCAAGGCTGCCGGGGGCATACCAGAGATACTCCATCCCTTCGCCGGAGTTGAAATAGCCATAAGCGGCGGTGTAAAGCTGGCTGCCCTCAAGGGCGATGCGGCTGCCGGAATCATCGAGATCGCTGTAGGCGTAAACGGCCTCCCATTCCGGCTCATAGCGGAGATAACCGCTGTCCACTGCCTCGCCGCAGAGATACAGCGTCCAGCTGCCATCGGCATCGATCTTTATCGAGTCGTAGTCGTTGTTCGCTTCCCCCAGCCAGATGCCCGCAAAGGCGGTAAAATCGTTGACGGCGTCCTCGTGAAAGCCGCCGCCCTGCCCCTCGTTGGGGTCATCCTGCGGGGCGGCTGCGGCCTCGGACTGGCCGCAGGCTGTACACAGCAGCAACATCAGGCAGGCCAGCCCTGCCAACAATGCGGATCTTTTTTGTTTCATGGGCTCTTCCTCCTCACTCGCCATCGCTTAAATACAGCTGTGAAAAAATGCTCTGGTAGGTTTCCATGGCGTCCTTCGCAGCATCGGGGGAGGCGCAAAAGCCGTAAAGATAGGTGCAAAGATCGGTGTCCATGGCGAAAACGGTCCACTGCCGGGTGTCCTCGTTTTCACCGGCGGTATAGGTGACGACATAAACCGGATAGCTGAGATTCCGGCTGTATTCCTCGTTTTCTTCGGCGGACAGCAGAGAATTGGTTTGGCTGTCGCTGAGAGAGAGTGCGCAGGCCGTCAGGTATTCCTGCAGGCTCTGCACATCCGGGGCAAAGCAGCTTGGCTCGGCGGTGTTGACCACAAGAAGCTGCCCGTCCTCGGTGAGATCCTCATAGCGGTAGGTGCCGTCTTCATAATTTTCGGTGAGCAGGTTCTGCATATTGGTAAAGGGCAGTGCGCCGCCCTGCAAAACCGGAAGGCCGCCCTGCGGGATCACATCTCCCCGGCCATCGTCGGCCAGATCGTAGAGCGCGGCGATTTTTTCGTCATAAGCGGCCGGATCATAGGAATTATCCACAAAAAGGGTAACGCTGAGATTCGGCGGGGCAAGGATGAAAACATTTCCGCTTTCCACCAGGGTGACCGTGTCGGGGTCATATTCCGGATACACAGGCTCGCCGGTTTCATCGTAAAACTGCAGGTTGCAGCCGCCGTCCAGCTGGGCCTGGGTATAGCGGCCAAGATCAAGCGAGGCGGTTTCCCCCTCCTGCAGCGTTGTTTCCAGGCGGTTTTCGCCAAAGTCTTCCTCGGAAACCAATTTGATGCGAAGATCCGCAAGGGGAAGGGTGGTGCGGTTTACCACCGTGATGTATACAGGCTGCGCTTTTGCGCCGCAGCCTGCCAGCAGGGCAAGGCCGACCAGCACGGCCGCCAGCAGGCACAAAACAGGCATTTTGCGTTTCATAGATCGTTTCACACTCCTTTTGGGGCGTTTTCAGCCGTTGCTGCCCCGGCTTTTCCCCAAAGACCGCCGCAGGGGCATAGAGCTTCTTGGATTATGCGGGGGGCAAGGGCAAAAAGCTTTTTCATGGCAGGCTTTTTGGGGTGAGGGGGTTATGCCATTTTCTGATAGAAGTCAAAATCGCCGCCCCAGCGCATGGTATCCTGATCGAGAAGGGTGAATTCATAAGCCACATCCTCAAACTGGGAGGAAACGGCGAGATACATTTCCTCGCTGTCTTCGGGGGCCAGCGTAACTGTGCCGCAGTCCACCATGTCGGGGTCACCATCGCCGCCCGGGCGCTCCATCAGCTCCCAGCTGCCGGTTTCGTCAAACACAAGGATGCTGGGTGCATCCGGTTCGGCATCCAGATACCAGCTGCCCGCCAGCGCCGCAAAGTCGGGATCGCCCATGGTTTCGCCCGGGGCATCGCCGGTCACCTTGGTGAAGGTGCCAAGCTCGGCCACATGCAGCGCGCCCACTTCGTCTGACCAGCTGCGGTAGGCCACGCCGTCGTGCTCGTTGTAAAAATAGTCGTAGTCATATTCCGGCACAAACTGGATAAAGCCGCTGGCGGTTATCTCTTCGTCGGAATCATACAGGGCAAAGCGAACCTCGTCGCCCTCTTCGTTGTTGGCAACCAGCAAGGTGCCGTTGTCCTCGCCGGTCCATGCGCCGCCGTAGATATACAGATCCGCCATCTGTTCGCTGTCCTTCACCAGCCCTTCAAAGGAATTGGGGACATCGTAAAAATTATCCTCCGTGCTGTCATCGCTGGGGGCTGTGCTGTCTGCACCGCAGGCGGTAAGGCCAAGGCACAGCGCCAGTGCCAAGGCAAAAGCAGCGTATTTATGGAAGTGTTTCATCGTGTTCTTCTCCTTTTTCAGATAAACTGTGTTCATGTTCCTGCTCTGCCATGGATAAAATCTCATCGTGGCTGAGCTCCACATCGCCGAAGCGAACAAAGATGCCGTTGGTCACAGCGCTGTTCCACACCCGGGCATCGGCAAGCGGGCGAAACCGGATCTTATCCAGATACGGCTTCATGTCCAGCAAAAGCCGACTTCCGGACACGAAATCCACCTGCAAAACATGGTCTGGCAGCGGTGTGACGGCTGTGAGATACCTTCGGTTCAAGTGCGTGACCCCCTTTCCGGGCAAATAAAAAGTCCACCGTACACACATTGTACGGTGGACTGGATAGGATAACCATTAACCAAAGGTTAGGTTTTTACCCGAAGCAGCTCGGCAAGGCGCTGGCGCTTGGTTCGGGTATCGCCCTCGATATGAAGCTTGGAATAGATCTGATTCACATACTGCTTTACACTGCCCTCGGAGAGAAACAGCTTTTCCGCGATCTCACGGTTGGAAAGCCGCTGCGCCATCAGGCGAACCACCTGGCACTCCCGATCGGTCAGGGCGGCCAGCAGCGGCGGCCGAGCCGATTTTTCCTTTCGCTGCCGGGCTTCTTCGCCCAAGGCAATGATCCGGGCAAGAAAATCGCTTTGCATTTCCTGTATCAGCAGCGGCTTCAAAAGCTGGTAATTTTCCACAAAGGGCATCACAAATCCGTCCGGCTGGGCGTTGGAAAGTGCTTTTTTCAGCCAGCTGCGGGCTTCCGTGGCCTTGCCCAGCTTTTCATAGGCTGCCGCCGCTTGAAGGCAGATGTGCAGGGCCACCAGCGCGTAGTGCATGGCCTCGCACACAGCCAGAAGTTGGGCGCTGCGCCCGGCCACCTTGGCATACGCCCCCTGGGCCAGATACACCTGATTTTCGATCATATCCATCATGGGCTTGCCCGGCGCAAGCATATTGATATCGGAAAGACGGTGCTGCGAGAAAATTTCGGGGATCTGATCCGTTTCGCCCCGCAGCGCATGGTAGTAGGCGCTGGTGGCGCACCAAAGGTTAATCCACGAGGCATCGTGATAGCGCAGCAGGCCGGCATAGCGCTCTTCCAGGGTGTAGCGCTCTTCCACATCGGTGTACAGCGAGAGCCGCCGCGAAAGAAAATCGCAGCACAGCGCCATGTTGATCTGCCCGTTGTCCTTTACCTGTGCGTAGGCGCGCTCCAGCTCAATGTGGGCATCGGTGCAGCGGCCCTGACAGAACAGCGCCTCTGCGCGCATAATGGTTTCTGCGCCCTGCCCATGGTTTTGGGTGACCCTATAATAATGGGGCATGCATTCGTCCATTTCGGCAAGCTCGCTCTGCAGTTCTCCCGGGGCGCGGTGGAACATCATCAAAACAGAGGGCGAGCCAAAGGTCCACCCGCCGCCGGACTGGATGCTGATGGCAGGGCGGGACATCTGGGCGCTGGCGCTGCGGTGCAGGCGGCTCATGGCGCTGATGTCGTTGTAGCACAGAAAGCTGAGGATCAGGTCACATTCGCCCAGCAGGTTGCCGCGTTCTTCTGCGGAAAGCTCGGGATGCTGCTCAATGGCTGTCAGCAGCAGAGCCTTCAGCTCCAGCATTTTGGGGATCTGCCGCCATGTGAACATACGGCGCATCAGCACCAGAATGGCAAAGGGATAAGCCTTCAGCGTTTCGGCGGGGCATTTGTCCAGCACGGCCAGCACATCCTCGGGCTTCAGCGAGGCCAGCAGAATGCCTGCATCGCTGCGGATGACCCGCAAAATCGCTTCGTAATTTTCACTTTTTCGATAGGCGGCAAGGGCATGGAGGTATTGCCGCTGTTCTTCATACCACAGGCCGAAGCGCTCCCAGTAAAGCCGCTGTGTCTGGGGGCTCATGGCAAGAAAGCTGCGCTCGGCGCACTCCTTCATCATGTGGTGAAAGCGATAAGTCACACCGTCCGGCAGGCGGGTGACAAAGGCGTTTTGCTGGGTGAGCATGGAGAGGATCTGCCCGGCATCGGCATCGCCCGTGATGCGCTGGGCCATCTCCACAGTGAATTCATCGGCAAGGCCCATCACGGCCAGAAATTCCCGCTGCTTTTCGGGCAGGGGGTCGATCATGGCGGCGGTGAAGGTGGCATAAATGTCGGAATGGCGGCTGGGCAGCACACCCCGCTCAGAGAGCGTGCGCAGATTCAGATACACGGCGGAAAACCAGCCCTCGCTGGAATAGAGAAGGCTTTCCACCTGTGCATCCGAAAGCTCGGTGCCGCAGCGGTGGGCGTAAACGGCCAGCTCGGTGTGGTTAAGGCGCAGCTGCTCGGTGCCGATCTGATACACCCTTCCCCCCAGCCGCACCGTTTGGGCGGCGGGCAGAAACCGGTCACGGCTGGCAACGATCAGGTGAACATTCCCGGGCAGCCGGTTGGCCAGCATACACAAAAACAGCGAGGCACGCTTGTCTGTGAGCAGGTGAAAATCGTCGATAAAAAGATAGCAGGGCACTTCGCCCGCCAGCGCGTGGCAGAGATCGTCCACCAGCAGCCCGCCGCCCGCGGCATCCGTGGGGCAGGGATATTCCCGCAGAAAAGAGAAGCCCGCCCGGGCAAAGGCCTCCTGCACGGTTTTCCAGAAAATGGCCAGATTATCGGAATACACGCTGATGCGAATGATGTGCAGCGCCTCGGCCTTGGCGCGCTCGCTGAGATACCAGTTCACCGCCGTGGTTTTGCCGTAGCCCATAGGTGCCACCACCGTGGTGAGGGCGCAGCGGGAGATGGGCCGCAGGCTTTCCTGCAGGCGCTCGGAGATGTAAATGGTGTTTAAATTCCATTTGGGCTTCGGCATAATAGTTCCCTCCGATGATGGATCTTTCTGCGGCTTGTGGCTGAAAGGCCAGAAGCAGGGCGTACCCCTGTGGAAAAAGGCAAGGCTGTGTGACCCCGCGGGGCTCTTCGGGTGGAGCAGAGCCCCACCCCTACCATAAACCGCGAGAAAGTGTGTATAATTATAAACGCTATTTCGATATTTCACAGTAGGGGCAGGGCTTGCCCTGCCCGCGTTTGCCGTGCCCGCTAACCTGAAAATATATCGCTGCAGCTCAGTGGGCTGCACCGCAGGCCCCTACGGGCAAAAGGCAAAGCAGGCAGAAAAACAGCGGGCTTTGCTGCCATTACAGGGAAGCTTTTGCCTTTTGGTTGATTTCAGTATAATACAAGGGCTCGCTGCAAGGCAACAGGCTGCGCCGATGAATTTTGAGAATGCCTTATAACTTTTACAAAGAGTTTACACCGGCAGGGTTGCCGGGAAAAGGCAAATATGCTATGATAAAAAGCGAGTTTTTAAGAGAATCGATGGACTTTGCTTTGCCGGCATCGAGGGCGTGGGAGGATCGATCATGCAGAAGAATTATGTGCAGGAAATTTTACATATCATTCACAGCGGGATGCCCCGGGCAGAAATGGCCGAAAAGCTGTTGGACTACCACGAAAAGGATCTGGCAGATGCCCTGGAGGCGCTGACCCCGGAAGAACGCCACTCGCTGTATCCCATTCTGGGTGAGGATGAGGTGGCCGAGGTTTTCTCTTATTTAGACGATACAGAGCCCTATTTGAAAGAGCTGCCCAGCAACGAGGCCGCAAGGGTGATCTCGAACATGGACTCGGACGATGCGGTGGACGCGCTGGATGATCTGGACGATTCGGATAAGAACGAGATCGTCAACCGGCTGGACAAGGATTCCGTTGACGATGTGAAGATGCTGCTTTCCTACGATGAGGAGGAGATCGGCAGCAGAATGACCACAAACTATATCTGCATTCAAAATAATATGACCATTCGGCAGGCCATGAGCGAGCTGGTAAAGCAGGCCGGTGAGAATGATAACATTTCGATGCTGTATGTGGTGGACGAAAAAGAGCATTTTTACGGCGCTATTGAGCTGAAGGATCTGATCATCGCCCGCGCAGGAGATGCGCTGGAGGGGCTGATCGTTCGCTCGTATCCGTATGTGACGGATCGAGAAAAGATCAGCGATTGCATTGACCGCATTGTGGACTATGCAGAGCACAGCCTGCCCGTGCTGAACGAGGAAGGCAAGCTGGTGGGCATTATCACCTCGTCGGACGTGGTGGAGCTGGTCGGCGATGAAATGAGCGACGACTATGCAAAGCTGGGCGGCTTGACCGGCGAGGAGGATTTGAAGGAGAGCATTTTCGAAAGCGTGAAAAAGCGCCTTCCGTGGCTGGTGGCGCTGCTGTTTCTGGGAATGCTGGTCTCCTCGGTGGTGGGTGCGTTTGAATCGGTGGTGGCGGTGCTGCCCATCGTCATCTGCTTTCAGTCCATGGTGCTGGATATGGCCGGTAATGTGGGCACACAGTCGCTGGCCGTTACGATCCGCGTGCTGGTGGACGAAAACCTGACCCTTCCCCAAAAATTGCAGCTGCTGTGGAAGGAAACCCGGGTGGGCCTGCTGAACGGTGCGATTCTGGCGGCCATGGCCTTGGGCTTTTTGGGATGCTATATCCACTTTTTCAAGGGCTATGGCTGGAATTCCGCATTTTTGCTGTCCGGCTGCGTGGGCATGTCGCTGATCGTTTCCATGGTGGTTTCCAGCTTGGTGGGCACGCTGATCCCCATGCTGTTCCACAAGATCCACATCGATCCGGCAGTTGCCTCGGGGCCGCTGATCACCACGATCAACGATCTGGTGGCCGTGGTGGTGTACTACGGCCTGGCCATGGTGGTGCTGATCGATCTGTTTCATCTTGCTTAAATAGGAAAGAGCCACCGGCCCATGCCGGTGGCTCTGTTTTATTGTATCCGGTTTTTCTGACCAATGCGGCCTGGGGCCAAGGCTGCTAAAGGAAATTTCAGGCCCTGAAGCGATAAAAGAGATATACGACCAAGAGGAACAGAAACCCGATCAAAAGGGTTTCCAGACCAAGAGGAATCGTGGAAAAGTAAAAAATGCTTGCCAGAAGGATCAAAAGCGCGATGGAGCGGAACACATGGGGAAAAGGCGCGCGCCAGGAGGGAGAAAAATCCGGGAAGTCGCTGTAAACCTTATGCAAAAATTTCGGATATGCCAGCGCGATCATCATCCAGATATAAGTAAAACCAAAGCCGGAAAGATAAAACAAATGCAGGTAGGCATCGCCCTGCCAAAGCAGGACGGCGAAAACCGCGAGAAAAAGAACCACAAACCATGTGATGGCTTCCACGCCGAAGCTGCGGGAAATTTTGTTTTTCGTTTTAAGGGGCCGGTGGGAAAAATATTCCAGCTTCATTTGATTGAGTAGCCGAACGGTTAAATTGATGTCAGTTAAAACCAAGGTGAACATGGAAATCACAATTACGGCAAAAAACAGCAGGGAAACGATTTTGGGCAGCGCCAAACGATCTATTGCCTGCGCAAAGGGGTTGGAGGCAGGGGCTGCTTCCTGAAACGGCAGCACACCGGCCAGCGAAAACATGGTGAAGCAGTATAAAAAAACCAGGCGAAAGGAAATACTGCAGAAAATAGAGGGAACATTGAACCCGCCTTGTTTTTTGCCATCGGATAACACACCAACGCTTTCGGTGCCGCCGTAGGCCATAATAATGCCGATGCAGGCAGACATTGTGCCACAGATCCCGTTTGGGAAAAACCCGTGGCTGGTATAGTTGGCAAACCCGACGGTGCGGATCGTGCCTGAAAACAGGCCGAACACCGAGGCAGCACCGACGAGGCCAAACCCCAACAGAACAAAGAGGCGCAGAAAAGCGGTCATTGCTTCCAGCATAGAAAGAATGGGCTCACATAAAAACCGCATGAAAAAAATTGCCACAGCGATCAAAAGGCAAATCAGAACCAAAGAAAATCCCTGCAGCCAGCGCTGCACGATGATGCCAATGATAATAATCTCTGAGGCCGGGCCCGCAACCATGCCGAGCATATAGGCCCAGCCCACGGTAAGCCCCCAGGCGGGGCCGAAGGCGTGCTCGATATACTGGTGAAAATAAGGAGAGCCGTAAGGGGAAAGCGACATTTCGATCAAAAAGAAGTTGATGGTGATGGCAACGACGCCGATCAGAAGAAAGCTGAGGATCACGCTGGGCCCGGCAAGGCGCAGCGCATCCCCAACGCCAAAGAAAAATCCGCCGCCAATAATGCCTCCGACGGAAAGAAGAACGATTTGCCCGTGGCCCAAGGAGGCGTTCTGCACCTGTGATATTGGATCTCTGCGATAGCCCTTCATGGAATTTCTCCTCCCGTTGATTTACTCGCGCTCAGAAAGGCTGTACAAAAAGCCCAAGGTTTCCTCGGCCCAGCTGTATTCGGACATATAAGCGCCCGGGAAAAATCGATGATCTGTGTTTTTATCCGAAAGAAAGCGATAGTAATCGCAGTCAAAGGCGCTGGTGTCAACAGCGCGGGAGTTGGGATAGTTGATGAGGATATGCTCTGCATTGACGGCGCGCAGCGTATCGCGCAGATCCTTTACCGCTCGGCGCAGCTTGCTTTGATAGCGCGCATCGTTCACGGCATCTTCCCAAAGAATGCAGATGGCCTGCTCATTGCTGACGGAATGGCCTTTTCGGTCAACGAGATAGGCCAGCAGTTCTTTGGATTTTTTGTTGGAAAAGTGAACGAGCTTTTCATTCACATAGATGTCAAAAAAGCCAAAGGTGCGAATGGCGATGGATTTACTGCTGCTGCTTTGAAACAGCTTTGCCGTGTCTATGGCGTAAAGAACATCCTCGCGGTTATAGGGCTTTTCCAAAAAAACCGGCGCGTGCAGGCGATAGGCCTGCATGGCGTATTCATCGTGTGCGGAAATAAAGATCAGGATAATATTGGGGTTGATCTCTTTCAGCTTCTGCCCCAACTCGATCCCGTTCATTTCCGGCAGCTCAATATCCAGAACGGCCAGCTCTACAAAATGATTCGATGCAAACTCCAAGGCGGAACGGGAATCCTCGAAGGTGGCAATGATCTCCACTTCGTCAATATTCGCACATTCCATAGAGAAAAACTGCATTGCAAGGATCTCGTCGTCTACAAGGATCGTTTTCATACGGCATTCCGTCCTCTCTTTTTGGGAATTTTAACCAGGGCCATGCAGCCGTGCCCAACCTGTGTGTCAATTTGCAGGGTAGCGCCGCACAGCTGCCACAGCCGCACGATGATGTTTTGAAGGCCGTGCCCGCTGGAAGAGGAAAGAACCTGCTCCAGATCAAAGCCCACGCCGTCATCACAAACCTCAATGCAAAAGCTATCTTTATTTTCCCATGTGCTGATGGTAACGCATCCGCCCACGGCGCGCTTCAGGGCCCCATGCTTGATGGCATTTTCCACAAGGGGCTGTATGGTGAGCGGCGGAACAAAAAAGTTGCGGACACGAATATCAAAAACCACCTTTAATTTCGGGAAGCAGGTTTCTTCGATTTTCACATAAGAGGTTATGTGCTCAAGCTCCTGCGTAAAGGGAATAAGGCCGTCGGCATTGATGGACTGCATATTGTTTCGCAGAAAACGCGAGAAGTTATAAACCAAAGAATCCGCAGAAACCGGGTCGGTTCGGATCAGTGTGCGAATAGAGTTGAGGGTGTTGTACAAGAAGTGCGGCTTGATCTGGCTGAGAAGAAGGGTCATGTGGCTTTGGGCCAGTTCGTCCTGCAGGCGCAGCAGCACGCGCATTTCCCACAAGGTGAGAACGGTGATGCAGAGCAGAAGCAAAACCGACAGCAGCACCAGCACACGGCGGTGGGAAAGCGTTGCGTAGTAGACCGCCGTGCAGATCAACAGGGAAATATCGAGAACGGCGCTGAAAAGAAGGCTGGAATCCAGCACTTTCTGACTGGAGGAAAAAACCGCCTCCGAGGAGGATTCCAGAATGCCGAAAACGCCGGTATAAACGAGAAAAATGGCGAGGAACAGGATATTCCAGATGGAGAGCACCGGCAATTCGACCAGACGAAGGCAGTGGGCGGCCATGGCGATAATCGCATAAAGCGTATAGAACACATAAAAGCCCATGTATTCCCCATGAAATTTTATGGGATGCTCCAGAGAGGAAACGACCTTTACCAGGAAAACCGGGGAAAACAAGAGGGATAATTGCTCTAACGACAAAAGCACAGAGCCAATGGGAAACAGATACATCACCGGGATCTGTGCAAGAGACCATAACGCAAGAGAAAGCAGCAGCAAGCCCTCGTAGCGAATGGACTTTGAAACATTCTGGGAGGAGGGATAATAAAAGCTGAGCACAATGGCGATCACGCTGATCAGAACGGTTAAAAACGAGATCAGGATGCTGGGAAACCAATCTGACCACAGGGCTTGAAGGCATTCCTCGGTAGAGCCCACATAAACCCCTTCAAAGGTGTTGGGAAAGCGGGCAAAGCAGTTGGTAAGCTGGATGCGGAGCGTTTTTCCTCCATCGCCTGCGGAGAGGGGAAGAATGTGAAGGCAGCCGGCGGCGTTTCCCGGATAGCTTTGCATTTCGGGCGCGTAAAGGCACTGTGTGCCCAAAAAAGCCTTTACATTCTGGCCCTTGGTAAAAAAGCACAGGGAGTCGTTTGCGGAAAGAGAAGGCGGCAGCTTGCCGCAGAGCACATCGGTTTTGCCCGGGCCGCTGAGCAGCTGAAAGGCGGTGTGCAGCTCGCTGCTTTGGTATTCCAGCGCTGCTTTTTGGGCGGTCTGCGGGTTGGGCTTACTCGCAGAGGCTTCGTGTAAAACGAAAAAGAGGACAGTAAAAAAGAGCAAAAACCAAAAGCAGAGCTTGCAGGATCTTCGTAGTGTTTTCAAAGCGATCCATCCTTTCTGCAGAAATTGAGAAAGCAAAACAGGGCTTTTTTAGGTGCGGGTTCTGAAAAATCCTCGGAATATAGAAAAAGCAGCGTTCGGCCAATGGCTTTGCACCTGTGCTATGGAAAAATCATGTGCGGCAGAAAGAGGGCGCATATCCGGCACACGCCGGAGCGTAAGATGGCATCAGCGCCGCTGTCGGAAATTAAACCAGTAATTTAAATAATTATAGCATGTTCCATTGAAAATTCAAATTGGATAAAAACAAAGAGGTGCAGCAGGGGCAGACCGACGGGAAAACGCTGGCCTTGTGTGCGTAAAGGCGTGTGTTTTACAGCAAAAAATGAACGTGGGGCGCTGCCATCGCGAACGGCGCGGAAAGGCATGGCTTCTGCGACTGCAACAAACGAGTAATTTTGCACACAATTTGCACACCGCGTTGGCTATTCTTATGGCAGATAGACAGGGAACCCCAAAGGCGCATACAAAAACAGAACCGGAGAGCTTTGGGGGAACAGCGGCTATTCCTACATATTAGTAGCACCAGCCCTACTAATCAAAAACTTTGGAAGGAGAAAAATCATGAAAGAGAACCCCACAAAAAACGTTGAGCAAATTTCTAAAGATCTAATTCCGGTAACAACAAAGATGAAAAATACCGGAGCAGTTGGCTTTTTCAATGTGTGGATCGGCATTGGCATCATCATTGCAACCTTTGCCATCGGCGGTGAAGCGGCACTGTATTGCAACCTGCAGCAGATCATCTTTGCAGCCGTTGTAGGCACCATGCTTCTTGGCGTCCTTTTTATTTTCACCGGCGATATCGGTGTGGAGCACGGCGTATCCTTCCCCACATACGTGAATGCTACACTGGGACATAAGGGAACCATGATCCCCAATGCCCTGCGAACGATCTATGGCCCCATCTGGTTTGGTATCCAGTCTTACTTTGGCGCTACTGCCATCAACCAGATCCTGAACGTGTTCTTTGGCTTTGACAACTGGGTCATCTGCTTTGTGCTGTTTGTGATCGTTCAGGTGATCAACACGGCATGCGGCTTTAAGGCAATGGAAAAATTTGCAAACATTGCTGCCCCCTCCATCATTCTGATCGGTATCTTTATTGCGTTCCGTCTGGTTGCCATGGCCAATGCAAACGGCATCCAGATCTGGAGCACGGTTTATTCCGGCGATGGCCCGACCCTTACTGCCGGAAGCCTGACTGCCTTTATGTATGTGACCATTCTGAACATGAACTACTGGGCAGACAATGCCTGCGAGGTGGAAACCTGGTCTCGTTATGCAAAAACCACCAAGGGCGAAAAGAACCTGTTTAAGCGCAACAAGTGCGCGATCCCCGGCTATGTGATCGCTCTGCCTCTGGCCTCCGGCTTTATGGTTGTTCTGGGCGCTCTGTCCACCTTTGTTACGGGCAACTACAACCCGATCGAAGCCATCAACGCAGTTACCAACAGCCCCATCGTGCTTACCATTCTGCTGGTTATGATCGTGTTTGCCCAGTGGTCTACCAACGTTACCGCCAACCTGATGCCCAGCGGCCTGTGCCTGAACGCTTTGACCCGCGGCAAGATCCCGTATTGGGTAGGCATTGTGATCTGCGGCATTCTCGGAATGGTGATCCGTCCTTGGATTCTGGTGGATCATATCGGCGTTTTCCTGACGATTACCGGCGCGCTGTGGTCTACGATGTACGGCATGACCATTGCTGACTTCCTGCTTCTGCGCAAGCGCAAGCTGAATGTTCCTGAGCTCTACAAGAAGAGCGGCGGCCAGTTTGAGTACTTCCACGGCTTCAACCCGGCCGGTATGATCTCGTTCGCATTTGGCCTGGTGTTCTGCGTGATCTTCCCGGACTACGCTTTCATTGCAGGCGTGATCGCCTCGATGATCCTTTACTACATCCTTGCTAAATTCTGGATATTCAAGAAGTATCCTCAGGCAGATTATGAGGATACCGGCGATACCTACCGCGGCGTTTCTGTTGGCCGTGACTGGGATTACGATGAAGAAACCGCAACCGTTGTTTCTTCCCAGTAAGCTGCTTTGAAAAAAGATAGGCTGAAAATCAAATCGGGCATGGCAGAAGGGTTCTGGCTGCCATGCCCGTTTTAAAAATCAAAGAGAAACCGCACGGCAAAAAAATTGCCGCTCTGAACGATGAAAGGAGATCACAAATGAAGGTTAATGACAGATACTGCTCTTTCTACTATGAAGACGATTATGATTACGGAAAAATCGAGATCGATCCCAAGAAAACGGCGCTGCTGATCATTGATGCCGAGTATGCCTGCGTGAAGCCGATTTCCTCGGAGAATATGACTCAGGAGGATCTGGATCACAACGCAAGATGGGCGGATTTTTATGAAACCTATGATAAGGTTACGATTCCCAACCTTCAGAAATTGATCGCACTCTGCCGCGCCCATGGAATGGAGGTTTCCTATGCGAAGATCCAGGGGCACAAGGCCGATGGCTCTGACCGTTCTTTGGATCAAAAGGTGACAGGCTTCAACCAGTTCCTGATGACGGCGGGGGATCATCGCGGCGAAATTATTGCCGAGATCGCACCGCAGAAGGATGATATCGTTGTTACCAAAACAACCGACAGCGCTTTGACCGGAACGAACCTGCGCCTGATCTATCACAACATGGGGATCGACACAGTGATCGTTACCGGCACCATGACAGACCAGTGCGTATCCTGCACCGTGCGCGATCTGGCAGATGAAAGCTTTAAGGTCTGGCTTCCCGAGGATGCCTGCTTGGCCGGAACAAAACGCCTGCATGAGCATGAGCTGGAGGTGCTGAACAACATTTATTGCCATGTTGTCACCACGCAGGAGCTTGTGGACGCTGTGGAAAATCCCCAGTAATAAGCCAGGGCCCCATTGCCGCGCCAGCGGCCCTTAGAATGATACGGTAATGCTTTGTATATAACGAAAGAAGGGAAAATGCAATGCTGAAGAAAGTGATTCTTTGGTTCGATGTAGAGGACTATGTTACGCCGGAAGCAGAGGATTCTCTTTATGAGCTGCTGAAGCTGATGAACCGGCACGGTGTACGCGCCACGCTTAAATTCTGTGAGAAAAAGTATCAGCAGCTGATCGACCATGGGCGAACGGATATTCTGAAATTGATTGCAGACCATGAACTGGCGTTCCACATGACGGATCACAGTGTTCACCCCATTCCCTCGGAATATCTGGATCGCATGGGCTTTAAAGAGGGCGCTTTGGACTTTGACCGCAGAGAGGGCCCGGGCTATCTGGCACTGAGAGAGAAGTCGGGCCAGCCGCTCAGCTCTTACGGGCATCCCGGTGTTGCATGGGCACCCCAGGTGTTCCCGGCGCTTCGCAAATGGGGCATTCCCACCTATCTGGATGTGCATGATATTCTGCGGATCGATGGCCAGCCCTTCTGGTATGGCGGCGTGCTGTGCCTGACCAAGCTGAACAACCTGGCACACCTTGATAAAGAGGCTGCCGCCTGCTCGATCATTGAATCCGTCAAACATATGAACGAGGATCATTGCACCGATGTGGTTTTCCTCAGCATGTACGATCATCCCCATGAGCTGGTTTGCACCGAATTCTGGGATTCTACGAATTTCCGATACGGAAAGAACCCCTCGTATCTGGTGTCTGCACCGCTGCGCAGGGAAGGCGAGTTTGAGCGCCTGCTCGATCAGTATGCAAAGTTCTTTGATTACATGAATCAGCACCGTGAGGTGGAGTTTGTAACTGCCATGGAAACGCTGCGTTTTGAGCACCAGAGAATGGAGCCGATCAGCGCAGAGAGCGTGAAAAAGGCAGCTGCCCAGCTGAAGGGTGAGGCAAACTATGCCCAGCTGAACGGCGGCTGGTGTACGGCCTCTGAGGTGCTGAACCTGATGGCACGCCATATCACCGGCAGAGCTTTGCAGCCCGAAATGATCTACGGCCCGGAAAAGGCAGAAAAATCGGTGGTAAGCTCTCCCGTTTGCGTTAAGGAGCTTGCCGAAAAGGTGTTCAATGAAACCGAAAGGATCTTTGGCTACAAGCAGCTGCCGAATCTTTACCGGATCGGTGATAACTTTATCAATCCCGTGGACGCTTTTGCCATGCTGACAAAGGCGATCACAGAGGATCTTGAAACCGTAGAGTTTGTGGAAGGCCGCCTGGCTGCTGCCGACCGCGTAGATCCCACGGTTCCCTTTGGCGGTTCCTGGGATGTTTATCAGGAAGACTTTAAGGCTGCCAATATTATTGAGCAGACCATTCTTCAGACATGGACCCTGAAGCCTGCCACCTTCTGATAGAACCCTTTTGCCCTATGCAGCAAAAGCACAGGAGCAAAAACGATTTTCTCTTATAACAACATAAAAAACCGGCTCTCATACGTTCTGTATGGGAGTCGGTTTTTTCGGCAAGTGCGGCGGGCAAAAACAAGCGCCTTATGTTTCGCTGCAGCTTGTGGCTTGCTGCATATAGGAAAGCCATTTCAGAAAAGTGTCTTTCTCCTCGCAGTCTACGCGAAGCTGGTAATACAGCCCGTCCTGCTGCCAATCGGCAAGGCCGAATTTTTGCTGCGGTTCAAATATGGGCGAGTCTTCGGCAGGGGGCGCTTCTTTTAAAACCGTCAGGGTAACAACGGCTTGCACGGCCTCTAAGCCATCGATGGCGGTAAAGGAATACACGCCCTGTGTTTGCGCTGCGTTGACAAAGTAGGCTTCGTCCGTGATCTCAGCAGATTCAAAGCGGGTAATATGGCAGCCGAGAAGCTGGTTGAATTGCTCCCTATTTAAGGGATCGGCGCTGCTTACGCTTTCGCTGCCGGGCTGTTCCCACGGCTGCGAAGCGGCGGCAGAATTTGTTTGCGAAGGCTCCCCGGCCGGGCCGCAGGCGGCAGCTATTGCACAAGCAGAAAAAAGAAATAGCAAAGCAAACAGTTTTTTCATGGTTACAAATCCTCTTAGCTTGTATGCCAATCAGCATTTTCGGCAGCCGTGTGTCGGCCTGCTGCACAGGCAAAGCGAAAACAGAGAGAAATTCTTTGCTTTCAACATAGCATAGTGCTTTTTTAAAATCCGTGAAAGCACGCTATCATTTACAGCTTGTCAGAGAACCGAGTACAGGCTCTTAAAAAAAACTAACCTGAATAAGGCCGAGAATTGCGGCCAGCATCATACAGAGTATCGTAAAACGCCGAACCCGATTGGTATATTTTTTTATCGCTGCGATCAGATAGCATCCGATCAGTGCATTTATTAAGGACACCGGGATGGAAATAGGGATCGCAAGGATGCTGCATACGATTTGAACCGCAAAGGCTGTCACTAAGGCAATGCCTAAAATGATGCCGGAAACATTCCAAAACATATAAAGCCTCCCTTGCGTCGGTGGACAAAGGGATACACAATAAAACAACCAAATATGGACTGCCAAC
>ERZ1034901.969-NODE-969-length-21057-cov-148.813018_pt1 | contig 21057 bp, 17 predicted proteins | sample MGYA00520628_ERZ1034901 | MGnify/ENA primary metagenome ERZ1034901 (study PRJEB33766, sample SAMN09781783) | gut metagenome | biome: gut microbiome | host: Homo sapiens | place: Madagascar | study: EMG produced TPA metagenomics assembly of the PRJNA485056 data... | reverse complement strand
TGCCGCACCTCGCTCGCCGTATCGGCACTTAGAATTATGCGGTATTGCCCAAAATGTATAATTTCCGCGGCTGGTAAAATTTTTGCCCGCCGCGGCTTTTTTTGCGGCCAAGTATCTGCTATAATAAGGGCTGTGTAAATGTTTGATAAATAACGAACACTTCCTGAAACAGACTTTGAGGAAGAAGGTGCTGTTATGAATACAGCGAAAGAACTGTATGACCATTGGCTGGCCCAACCGGAACTGGATACCGCTGTGGCGGAAGAACTGCACGGCATTGCCGGGGATGATGCCGCTATCACGGATCGTTTTTACCGTGACCTGGAATTTGGCACCGGCGGCCTGCGTGGTGTGCTGGGGGCGGGCACCAACCGCATGAACCTGTACACGGTGCGCAAGGCCACCCAGGGCCTGGCCGATTACCTGAACGCGACCGACCTGCCCAAAAAGATCGCCATTGCGCATGACAGCCGCAATAACGGCGAACTGTTCACCCGCGAAGCTGCCCGCGTGCTGGCGGCAAACGGCATTACCGCCTGCGTGTACCCGCGGCTGGAGCCCACGCCCGCACTTTCCTGGGCGGTGCGCTACCTGGGCTGCGGGGCAGGCGTCTGCATTACAGCCAGCCACAACCCGGCCAAGTACAACGGCTATAAAGTGTATGGTGCCGACGGCTGCCAGATCACGCTGGAAGTGGCAGATAAAATTCTGGCTGCAATCGAAAAAGTGGACTGCTTTGACGGCGTAAAGCTGGTGGATTATGAAGCCGGTGAGCAGGCAGGCCGCATTGTGAGCATTGACGACAAATGCCTGGATGATTTTGTACAGGCTGTATATGACCAGCGCGTTGGCGATGGCACCGGCATTGAGCAGCTCAAGCTGGTGTACACCCCGCTGAACGGCACCGGCCTAGAGTGCGTAAAAAAGCTGCTGGCCAAGCTGGGTGTGACCCATGTGACGGTGGTGCCGGAGCAGGAAACACCGGATGGGAACTTCCCCACCTGCCCGTATCCCAACCCGGAAATCCGCGAAGCCATGCAGAAGGGGCTGGAACTGTGCGATAAAGTACACCCGGATCTACTGCTTGGCACCGACCCCGACTGTGACCGCTGCGGCACCGCTGTGCCGGACGGCAAGGGCGGCTACCGGCTGATCACCGGCAACGAGATGGGCATTATCCTGCTGGATTATATCTGCCGCACACGCCTGGCCCGCGGCACCATGCCCAAGGATCCCGTGGCCGTGACCACCATTGTTTCCACCGATATGGCAACGCCGGTTGCCAAAAAGTACGGCGTGGAGCTGCGCCGCACCCTGACGGGCTTTAAGTTCATCGGCGAGCAGATCGGCAAGCTGGAAGCAGAGGGCCATGTGGAACGCTATATCTTTGGCTTTGAGGAGAGCTATGGTTACCTGTCCGGCGGACATGTGCGGGATAAGGATGCCGTGAACGCCACGTTGCTGGTGTGTGAAGCCGCCGCCTGGTATGCCCAGCAGGGCATGACGCTGCTGGATGCCATTGAAGCGCTGTACAAAGAGTTTGGCTATTACCGCAACGCCCTGTGCAGCTTTGCCTTTGAGGGCGAAACCGGCATGTACACCATGCAGAACCTGATGAAGACTCTGCGCGCCGACCCGCCCAAAGAGATTGCGGGCTATGCGGTGGAGCGTGTTGCGGATTATGATACCGATGGCACCGGCCTGCCCCGCGCCAACGTGCTGGAATACCACCTGGCGGGCGGCCACAAGCTGATGGTGCGCCCCTCCGGCACCGAGCCGAAAATCAAAGTGTATCTGTCCGCCGTGGGCAAGAGCGAAGCGGAAGCCGATGCGGTGAATGCAGAGCTGGCAAAAGCGGCGGAAATGCTCATGAAGTGAGTTGGAAGTTAGGAGGTAGGAGTGAGGAGTTAGGAGTTGGAAGGAAAAATTAGAAATCAGGAATGAGCGATTAGAAATTGCGCGGCGGATGAAGTAGGGCGCGATGACCTCATCGCGCTGCGGAGAAACCTTGCGGATTGCCGCAAACGCTGCAAATATTTGTGGGGGACGATGCTTGCATCGTCCCGCGGACGGGCCGTGAATGATAACACAAATCATTCTTTGGCGTGCGCACAATGTGCGCCACTGCGGGATGGGGTAACGAAAAAATCTAAATGCAATTTCTAATGCGGTTTTCGCAATTTCTGATTTTTCTATGGACTTTTGACTTCTGAATACTTTTGCTTCTTGGAATATGCAAAATGGATTGATAAAATATGTCAGCCGCAGAGGTGACAAAATGGAATTCCCGAAAGACTTTTTGTGGGGCGCGGCATCGGCGGCGGCACAGGTGGAAGGCGCCTGGAATGAGGATGGCCGCGGGCCGAGCATCTGGGATGTGCTGTACCCCGGCCACACCAAATATAACGAGGGTCCTCTGCAGGCGTGTGACCACTACCACCGCTACCGTGAGGATGTGGCCCTGATGAAAAAGATGGGGCTGAAAAGCTACCGCTTCTCGGTCAGCTGGTCCCGCATCCTGCCCGATGGCACGGGAAAAATCAACCAGAAAGGCATTGCGTTCTATCAAAGCCTTGTGCGGGAGCTGAAAGCCGCGGGCATTGAGCCGATGGTAACGCTGTACCATTGGGATTTGCCGTATGCGCTGTATCTGCAGGGCGGATGGAAGAACCCGCAGATCCCGGATTGGTTTGCGGCATACACCAAAATTGTGGTGGAAGCCCTGTCTGACCAGGTACAGTATTGGATGACCCTGAACGAGCCGCAGTGCTTTGTGGGTATCGGCCATCTGCAGGGGCGGCATGCGCCGTTCCTTGATGAACCGGCCAGCCTGCGCCCCGTGACCCGCCATGTACTTTTGGCCCATGCCAAAGCGGTACAGACCATCCGCCAGTATGCAAAGCTGCCGCCTAAGGTGGGGTATGCTCCCACCGGACCGGTGTTTTCGCCCTGCGGGGATGAAAGCGAAGCCGCCATCGCCGAAGCAACCCGCCGGACGATGGAGGTGGAAGGCTGCTATTCCATCAGCTGGTGGTGCGACCCCGTTCTGCTGGGCAGGGTGCCGGAACCGATGGCCAAAGCCCTGGGGGCGGATGTGTTCACCCCGCAGGAACTGGAGCTGCTGCACCAGCCGCTGGATTACCTGGGCTTTAACGTCTACAATGCCTGCGCGGCCCAGCAGCCGGGCAGCGAGTATGCCGCCAACACCTGGCAGGGCAGCCCGCGCACTGCGATGGAATGGCCCATCACGCCGGACTGCATCTATTGGGCCATCCGCTTTTTGAACCAGCGGTATGGCCGGCCCATCCTGATTACCGAGAACGGCATGGCCAACACAGATTTTGTGATGCTGGACGGTAAAGTGCACGACCCGCAGCGCATTGATTATGTGCACCGCCACCTGCTGGCCGCCCGCCGTGCCTTGCAGGAGGGCTACCCGCTGATCGGTTATACCTACTGGTCGATCATGGATAACTATGAGTGGGCCGAAGGCTACAGCAAGCGCTTTGGGCTGATTTATGTGGACTACCGCACCATGGAACGAATCCCCAAGGATTCCGCTGCGTGGTACGCCCATGTGATCGCCACAAACGGCAGCGAGCTGTAAAATGCAAAACATATGTCAGGGGGAAGCTCTGCGCAGGGCTTCCCCTTGACTTTTTGTGCGCTGCGCTTTATAATTTGAAAAGACTACCGATTTGATAGGTTGGGCGGGCGTGAACCCGCCCATTTGTTTGTTAATTTACAAAACCGTGGGGGAGCAGGCAGTATGCTGAATCAGTTTTCAAGAACGCAGTTGTTGTTTGGCAAGGAGGCAATGGAGCGCCTGTACAACGCCCGTGTGGCTGTGTTTGGCGTTGGCGGTGTTGGAGGCTATACGGTGGAAGCACTGGCACGCAGCGGCATTGGCACGCTGGACCTGATTGATGACGACAAGGTCTGCCTGACCAACCTGAACCGCCAGATCCTGGCCACCCGCAAAACGGTGGGCAAATACAAGGTGGATGTGGCGGAAGAGCGCATCCATGATATCAACCCGGACGCCGTGGTGAACACCTACAAGACGTTCTACATGCCAGACACCGCCGACCAGTTCGATTTCAGCCAGTACGACTATGTGGTCGATGCCATCGACACGGTAAAGGGCAAGCTGGAACTGGTCATGCAGGCGCAGGCAACGGGCACGCCCATCATCAGCTGCATGGGCGCGGGCAACAAACTGGATGCTTCCGCCCTGGAGGTTGCGGATATTTACGATACCTCCGTCTGCCCGCTGGCCCGCGTAATGCGCGCCGAGCTGCGCAAGCGCGGGGTCAAGCACCTGAAGGTGGTATACTCCAAAGAGCCTGCACTGACCCCCATTGATGATATGACCATCAGCTGCCGCACCCATTGCATCTGCCCGCCCGACACGGCCCGCAAATGTACCCAGCGCCGCCAGGTTCCCGGCAGCAACGCCTTTGTGCCCGCCGCCGCGGGGTTGATCATTGCGGGTGAGGTTGTGCGCGATATTGCCAACGGCGAACCGCAGAAAAAATAAGCAGCACAACACCTATCGAAAACGTCAGGAAAACAAAGATGCTCCGTAAGGGTGAACAGTGTTCGCCCACGGACGTTTGCCATGTGCATGACATAAATGTGCGTTGCTATGTCAAGGCGTGGAGCGCACAATGTGCGCCCCTATGCTCCCAACAGAATTTTTAATACACGAAAAATTTCGGGAGAGATTCCGGGCAGCGGCCATACGCCTATGCTTGGAACGGCTGTACTGCGCGGCAAGCCTGCCAAATCTGGCAGGCTTTTTTTGTGCTGTTTGCAGATTGACAAATGTACAACAAACACATATGCTGTTATTGGTGCGCAACGCATGCGCAACATGGGAAAAGGAGGGTGCTGAATGGCAGGTAAGCGTGATGAAGTGACCATCGCGGAAGTGGCGGAGGCATTGAATATATCAAAAACAACGGTATCCCGCGCAATATCCGGCAAGGGCCGCGTGAGCGAGGCTACCCGCGCGCGTGTGTTTGATTATATCGGCAAGGGCCGCCAGGATGCCGCTGCGCCGCTGCGCACTGCGCAGCAGGGCCCAACCAACAACCTTGCACTGGTGATCCCCAAGCATTTTATGCGGCTGGACTTGCCGTTCCTGCGCAAGTGCATGGGCGGTGTGTGGAACATGGCGGCCCAGCGCGGGTATGACCTGCTGCTGTGCTATGCGGGAGAAACCGATGTTGGCCAGCTGGAACGCCAGCTGGAATCCCACAAGGTGGATGGCGTGATTTTGTCCCGTACGATGCTGCACGATGAATGTGTGCAGACTTTGCAGCGCCACAACGTGCCTTTTGTGGCCATTGGCCGCGTGGATGACGATAAGGTGCCCCAGGTGGATAACGACCAGGTAGGAGCGTCCGCCGAGATGACCCGCCTGCTGCTGCAGCTGGGCATGCGCCGCATTGCCTATATGGGCGGCTGCACCGACTATACCGTCAACGCGGACCGGCTGCGCGGCTACCTGCGCGGATTTTCCGACTGTGGGGTGCAGGTGGACCAGAAATTGATTTGGACTGGCATTGAAACCAGCGAACAGCGGATCGATGCATTGGAAGGTGCGCTGGAGCAAAAGCCCGAATGCCTGCTCTGCGCGGACGACAGCATGGCGGCCGCGATGCTGCAGGAGCTGCGCGCCCGGCACATCAAGGTACCGGAACAGGTGAAACTGGCCAGCTTTTATGATAGTGAGCTGCTGATCAGCTCAACCCCGCAGATCTCGGCCGCTCAGTTTGACGGCGAGCGCCTGGGCGCCACGGCATGCCGGATGCTGCTGGATATTTTGGCGGGCAAGCAAATCGCATTGCGCCAGATGCAGGGATATCAGGTGATTTTGCGCGAGTCCACAAAATAGATAATATTACCAATATTGTAAAATATGATGATTGATACAGCCTTTCCTGCGCGCACAGCGTGTGCACCAGGAAAGGCTGATTGTTGTTAAAAAGCCTGTACTAAAGTTGCGCTACGTTGCGCATACAAAATTCGACATTGTTACAAAAGTGTAACAGGCTGTGAAAAATGCACAAGAAAACATGGCAAAACATGTTGATTATGAACATTGACACTGAAAATAGAATTGTGTATCCTTAAGTTGTGAAACAAAGCTGCGCAACGATGATGCGCAACCTTGAGAAGCTTGTGATATAGCAGATGAAGGAGAATGATTATGAAAAAGCAACTCGCACTTGCAACAGCTGCCTTGATGGCACTGTCCCTGGCAGCATGCGGCAGCACCGCAACTGCCTCTTCCGCTGCAGAATCTACTGCAGAGTCCACCAGCACTGCAGCTTCCAGCGAAGCCGCCTCCACCGACAGCACCGCAGCTGACGATGGTGACGTTCTGCAGCAGGCTGCAGCCGCTGCTTTCGCTAACGACGTTACCCTGACCATGTGGGGCGCCGAGGAAGACCAGGAACTGCTGCGCACCATCGCTGATAACTTTATCAAAGAATACGGCAATTACGGCGGCAAGATCACCATCAACCTGGGCACTCAGTCCGAGTCCACAGCCAAGGATACCGTCCTGACCGACCCCACCGCCGCTGCTGACGTTTACGCATTTGCTGATGACCAGCTGAACGAGCTGGTTCAGGCAGGCGCCCTGCAGGAAGTTCAGCTGAACGCTGACGACGTCAAGAGCCGCAACACCGCAGCTTCTGTTGACGCTGCAACCGTGAACGGCAAGCTGTATGCTTACCCCCTGACCGCTGATAACGGCTACTTCATGTTCTATGATAAGTCCTTCTTCACCGAGGATGACGTCAAGAGCCTGGATACCATGCTGGAAAAGGCAGCCGCCGCAGGCAAGAAAGTCTCGATGGACGTTGCCAACGGCTGGTACCTGTACAGCTTCTATGCTGGCGCTGGCCTGAACCTGGGTCTGGCTGATGACGGCGTGAACACCGTCTGCAACTGGAGCGAAGCTCCGGGCGCTGACGTTACCCAGGCTGTCATCGATATCTGCAAGAACCCCGGCTTCATCGCCCTGAAGGACGAAGAGTTCACCGGTAAGCTGAAGGACGGCACCCTGGTTGCCGGCGTCAACGGCACCTGGCGTGCAAACGACGCTGCTGAAGTTTGGGGCGACAACTACGCCGCCTGCAAGCTGCCCACCTACACCCTGAACGGCGAGCAGGTCCAGATGGCTTCCTTCTCCGGCTTCAAACTGATTGGTGTCAACCCCCACAGCTCTAACGTTGGTGCTGCCATGCTGCTGGCTGACTACGTTACCAACGAAGAAAACGAGATCCTCCGCTTCCAGCAGCGTGCACAGGGCCCCTCCAACATCAACGCTCTGGCAGCCGCTTCTTCTCCGGCTCTGACCGCTGTTGTTGCTCAGTCTGAGTACGCTAACCTGCAGCGCGTCGGCGGCAACTACTGGGCTTCTGCTGAAACCCTCGGCCAGATCTGCGTCAACGGCAACCCCGATGGCAAGGACACCCAGGCCCTGATTGACGATGCTGTTGCTGGCATCACCGCACCGGTTACCCAGTAATTGTTAAAACGAAAAAAGCTGCATTGATACACTAAAACAACGGCCCACAAACGGTCCGGAACGGTTGCCGGGCACGTGTGGGCCGCTTGGCGTAACCGCGTTGGAAAGGAGAGATTCCTGTGGCAAAATCCGCTGCTGCGGCCCTGCATACGGAACCCAAGGAACCCAATTTTTTGCAGAAATTTGGTCATGACTTTGTGCACGGCGATATCTTTACCAAACTGTCCTTCTTTGTATGGGGCCTGGGCTACATTGGCCACGGCCAACTGATGAAGGCGCTTCTGGTCACATTTGTACAGGGCTTTGCGCTGTATTTCCTGGCATTCTTTGGCGTACCCAACCTGGCAAAGTTCGGCACCCTTGGCACCGTAAAAATGGAGATGGTGTTCGATGTTGCCACGATGAAAAACGTTGTAAACGATTACGATAATTCGTTTGAGATCCTGCTGATGAGCATGATCTCCTTTATCGTGATCGCGGCACTGATCGCGGCGGCCATGATGGTGGTATCTTCCAACTATCAGCTGCAGAAGATCCGTGAAGCTGGCAAAAAGACCAACAACTTTGTGCAGGATATCAACGTTTACCTGAACGAAAAGTTCTATGTGACCCTGCTCACCCTGCCGGTTCTGGGCGTTGTGGTGTTCACCATTGTGCCGCTGTTCATCCTGATCGCCGTTGCGTTCACCAACTATGACCAGCAGCACATGCCGCCCAATGAACTGTTTACCTGGGTTGGGCTGAACAACTTCTTTACCCTGTTTGGCGGCGGCGGAATGACCTCCACGTTTGGTTATTCCTTTGCCAAGGTTTTAACCTGGACGCTGGTTTGGGCATTCTTTGCCACCTTTACCAACTTCTTTGGCGGCATTTTGATGGCAATGTTCATCAACGACAAAAAGACCAAGTTCCCCAAGTTCTGGCGTACCCTGTTCATGGTGACCATTGCGGTGCCGCAGTTCGTTACGCTGCTGCTGGTGCGCAACTTCTTCTCCAACAACGGTATTTTCAATACCATGATGGCCAATGCAGGCGTTACCGACTTCCTGCATAACATCGGCCTGCTGGATAAGGGCCTTTCTTACATTCCGTTCCTGACCCAGCCGGGCTGGGCCATGTTCACCATCATCATGATCAATATCTGGATCGGCGTGCCGTACCAGATGCTGATCGCTACCGGCGTGCTGATGAACATCCCCGCTGACATGATCGAGGCTGCCCGCATTGACGGCGCCAACCCGGTGCAGATGTTCTTCCGCATCAAGCTGCCTTACCTGCTCAGCGTTCAGGGCCCCTCTCTGGTAACGGATTTCGTCAAGAACGTCAACAACTTCAACGTCATTTACCTGCTCACGCAGGATGTGTTTGTAACCCAGGATCAGGCCCTTGCACAGTCCAACGCAAAGGAAGTTGACCTGCTGGTTACCTGGCTGTTCCGCTTGACGCAGGATTACTACAACTACAAGATGGCTGCCGTGCTGGGCATTATGGTGTTCATTGTGTGCGCCGTGTTTACGGTTGTATGCTTCCACTTTATCAATAAGAAGGAGGCGACGTTCTCTTGAGTACCACTGCTGTACCCTCTGCCGCTGTGCAAAAGCAGCTGCAACAGAGCAAAGTGAAAAAAGGCATCTTCTCCGTCATCCGCCATCTGGTGCTGGCGCTGCTGGCTTTTATCTGGCTGGTACCCATCGCCTGGCTGCTGCTGACCTCGTTCTCCACCGATAAGGGCATCAACTTTACCCGCTTTGTGCCGGAAAGCTTTACCATGTGGAACTACGTCAGCATTATGACACAGCCGGACTCTGTTGCACAGTTCCCGCGCTGGTTCATGAACACCCTGGTTGTGGCATGCTTTAACTGTGTGATCTCCACCTGCTTTGTGTTGATGGTGGCTTACGCCATAAGCTGCTGCCGCTTCAAGGGCCGCAAGCTGCTGCAGAACTTGTCCGTTACCGTCAACCTGTTCCCCGGCGTTCTGGCCATGATCGCTGTGTACTTTGTTTTGAAGTACATGAACCTGACCAACTCTTACGCCGGTCTGATCATGGTATACGCGGGCTCTTCCGGCCTGGGCTACCTGATCTGTAAGGGCTTTTTTGATACGGTGCCTGTGGCACTGCGTGAGGCCGCCAAGCTGGACGGCGCTTCGGAAGCGCGCATCTTCTTCCAGATCGTCATCCCGATGTCCCGCCCGATCCTGGTGTACACCATTATCAACTCCTTCCTGACGCCGTGGACCGACTTTGTTGTGGCAAAGATGATCCTGAACTCCGGCGTTTCGACGGACTGGACGGTGGCAATCGGCCTGTACAACATGCTGCAAAAGGCTTTGGTCAACAGCTACTTCTCCCGTTTCTGCGCAGGCGGTGTTTTGGTGGCTATCCCCATCTCCATCCTGTTTGTCATCATGCAGAAGTTCTATGTTGAGGGCATTACCTCCGGTGCAGCAAAGGGCTAAACCTTTGCATCAACTGCACATGGCACAATAGCTGCAGAAGTTACTATAATTAGGAATTGGAAATCAGGAATGAGGAATTTCGGTGCAGACCGCCAGTTCCGTCTTTCGGGTTTCCGATTCCTAATTTTTGTTTTATGTTTTACAGTGTAGAGGAAAGGGAATCCACTATGAACTTTATCACCAAAGCCCCTGTGATGCTGTGCGGCGGCGATTATAACCCGGATCAATGGCTGGACCGCCCGGATATTCTTGAAGCGGACATCCGCATGATGAAAAAGGCCGGAATGAACAGCGTTACGCTGGGTGTGTTTGCCTGGGCAGCATATGAGCCGCGCGAGGGGGAATATAACTTTACCTGGCTGCGCGAGATCATGGATCGACTGTATGACCAGGGCATTTATACCGAGCTGGCAACGCCCACTGGTGCAAAGCCCAACTGGCTGGCACGCAAATACCCCGAAGTGCTGCGCGTGCAGTCCAACGGTGTGCGGGACCACCAGGGCATGCGCCACAACCACTGCCTGACCAGCCCCATCTACCGCCAGAAGGTAGGGGAGCTGCTGAACCACCTGATCGACGCTGTGGGCGACCACCCCGGCCTGATCTTGTGGCACATTTCCAATGAGCTGGGCGGCGAATGCTACTGCCCGCTGTGCCAAGAGCGCTTCCGCGGCTGGCTGAAAGAAAAGTATCATACCATTGATGCCCTGAATCATGCCTGGTGGACTAGCTTCTGGAGCCACCACTACGACAGCTTTGACGAGGTGGAGCCGCCGTTTGATAACGGTGAACAGAGCCTGAACGGCCTGAAGCTGGACTGGCGGCGCTTTACCACCTGGAACATGATGGACTATGTACACAGCGAAACGGCGATCCTGCGCAAGCGGACCCCCAATGTGCCCATTACCACGAACCTGATGGAGTACTTCCCCGGATTGGACTACCACAAGCTGCAAAGCGAGCTGGATTTTGTCTGCTGGGACAGTTACCCCCATTGGGGGCGCCCCGACCGCAGCCCCACCGTGACGGCGGGCATGACGGCGTTTGATCATGCACTGATCCGCGGCTGCAAGCCGGACAAGCCGTTCCTGCTGATGGAAAGCACCCCCAGCCTGGTGAACTGGCACGAGTATAATAAGCTCAAGCGCCCCGGCGTGAACCGGATGAGCGCTATCCAGACAGTGGCCTGCGGTGCGGACGGCGTGCAGTACTTCCAGTGGCGCAAGGGCCGCGGCGGCTCTGAGCAGTTCCACGGCGCGGTTGTGGACCACGATGGCCGCGATGATACCCGCGTGTTCAACGAAGTGACCGCCACCAACGAAGCCCTGGCCGCCCTGACCCCGGTGTGCGGCAGCCTGCCCAAAGCGGACGCGGCCATGATCTTTGACTGGGACAACCGCTGGGCGCTGGATGACGCCTGGGGCATGCAGATCAAGCAGAAGAATCTGCGCGAAACCTGCTGCCAGCTGTACGCCCAGCTGAACCACTGCGGTGTGGAAACCGACGTTGTGGGCGTGGATGCAGACCTGAACCGCTATAAGCTGGTGGTGCTGCCCATGCTATTTATGACCAAGCCTGGTTTTGCACAAAAGATCCGCGAATATGTGGAAAACGGCGGCACCGTTGTGGCCACCTATCTGCTGGGCTATGTGGATGAAAGCACCCTGTGTTGGCTGGGCGGGTTCCCCGGTGACGGCCTGCGCGAAGTGTTTGGCGTGACCGCAAGTGAACTGGACACCCTGTACCCCGGCGAGGGCAACCGTGCCATCTGGGTCAAGAGCAGCCAGCAGAGCAGCATCAAGGATTACTGCGAGCTGCTGCAGCCTGCCGAGGGTACCGAGGTGGTGGCTGTGTATGGGCAGGATTTCTATTCCGGTCATGCGGCTGTGACCCACCATGTGTTCGGTAAGGGGCACGCTTATTACATCGGTGCGCGCCTGGATGATGCCGGCAACGCCGCTGTGCTGCGTGCAGCTTTGGCCGATGCCAAGGTGCACCTGCGTGACCTGCCGCAGGGTGTGGAATACCACTGCCGCGAAAGTGAGAACGCGCGCTACCATTTCTACATCAACACCACCCAGAGCGCAGTTAAGGTGCAGGTGGAATCCGGTGCAGACCTGTTGAGCGGCAAAAACGTTTTGGGCAGCATGGAGCTGAAACCCTATGATGCCTGCGCAATTGAGGAAAAAGTGAAATAAGAAAAACGCCATGCTTTCCGAAGAAAGCATGGCGTTTTTTAGTTAGGAGTTAGGAAGTAGGAGTGAGGAGGTAATGTGGAATTAGGAATTGGAGGTGGGGAAAGGGAGCGGCGAGGTTGGTTTGAGCAGATGTTATGTGGTGCCAGAACGGTCAAGACCGTTCCCTACAGTGCATTTTATAATGTGCGGCAATATTTATGGTGCACCCACACCCGTAGGGGCGCACTCTGCGCCCGCTGCGCTGAAGGGGAACTGCTCCTTTTTAGGCCGTGCGTATCTCTCAAATATACTTATCCAACATATCCTGCAAAGCCTGCTTGGGCAGGAAACCGACGCTGCGGGCGGATTCCTGGCCGTTTTTCAGTACGACCAGGCAGGGGATGCTGGAAATGCCGTATTCGGTGGCAAGCTGGCGGTTTTCGTCCACATCAATGCTGTAAAATGCGGCTTTGCTGCCAACTTCATTGGCAAGCTCATGCAGGACCGGGGCAAGCATCTGGCAGGGACCGCACCAGGTTGCAGAAAAATCCAGAATGGCCACGCCCTGTGCTTTGGCCTGGGAAAGATCATTATTGCTGATTTTGGTAACCATAAAAAGGTTCCCTCCTTTAATTATGACTGTAAAGCAGCGTGTTCCGCTGCTGTTTGCCGGACATGGTTATGGCGTATCTACACCATAGTATGGGCCGGGAGGGGAAAAGACATTCCCTTACTGCTGATTGTACACAGTTTGGGCTGCTTTGTCAACAAGAAAAAGACTGAATCTTAATTTTGACATAAAATTACTATAACAAGTAAGATGAATTAAGACAAAAAGCAGATACAGGATAAAACAAAGCCACCCGCTCTGCGCAGGGATCCCCTGCACAGAACGGGTGGCAACTTTGTTGGAAGGTAATCAGCGGTTGTATTTTGCAGTAGCCTGCAGGCGCTGCATGGCACGGTTCAGGGCAATCTTGCTCTGGTAATACTCGTGCATGCTCTGCTTGTGCTGCAGCCGTTCTTCGGCGCGGATGCGGGCAGCCTCGGCACGGTTCTTGTCGATGTCCTCCGGGCGCTCGGCGCTGTCGACCAGCAGCACAACGTAAGCGGGGGTCACTTCGGCAATGCCATCGCCCACCAGCACGCTGCGGGTTTCGCCGTCCACGGTGAACTGCATGATGCCCATTTCCAGGGCAACCAGCACCGGGCTGTGCCCGGCCTGTACACCGTACTGGCCATCGGCGGTGGGCAGGGTCAGGCTTTCGCACTCACCCTGGAAAAACTCGCCGCTGCTGGCCGTGATGTTCAGAATGAACTTTTCCATCAGGCCACACCGCCCTTTTCGGCAGCCTTCTTGCGAGCATCGTCCAGCGTGCCCACGTTGAAGAACGCCCATTCGGGCAGATCATCGACCTGACCGTCCACGATGGCGGCAAAGCCCTTGACAGTTTCGGCCAGGGGCACATATTTGCCCGGCAGGCCGGTAAAGTTCTCGGCGACAAAGAACGGCTGGGACAGGAATTTCTGGATTTTGCGGGCGCGGGCAACGGTCAGCTTGTCGTTGTCGTCCAGTTCGTCCATGCCAAGGATGGCGATGATGTCCTGCAGTTCCTGATAGCGCTGCAAGGTAGCCTGTACCTTGCGGGCCACGCGATAATGCTCCTCGCCCACAATGTCTGCTTCCAGGATGCGGCTGGTGGAATCCAGCGGGTCCACGGCGGGGTAGATGCCCTGTTCCACGATCTTACGGGACAGAACGGTGGTGGCATCCAGATGGGCAAAGGTGGTGGCCGGGGCGGGGTCGGTCAGGTCGTCGGCAGGCACATAAACGGCCTGAACCGAGGTGATGGACCCATCACGGGTGGAAGTGATGCGCTCCTGCAGGGCACCCAGCTCGTTGGCCAGCGTGGGCTGGTAACCAACGGCGGAGGGCATACGGCCCATCAGGGCGGAAACTTCGGAGCCGGCCTGCACAAAACGGAAGATGTTGTCAATAAACAGCAGCACGTCCTTGTGGCTTTCCTCGCGGAAGTATTCTGCCATGGTCAGGCCGGTTTCGGCAACGCGCATACGGGCTCCCGGCGGTTCGTTCATCTGGCCGAAGATCAGGGCGGTCTTGTTCAGAACGCCGGAAGCGTTCATTTCGCCCCAAAGGTCACAGCCCTCACGGCTGCGTTCGCCAACGCCGGTAAAGATGGAGTAGCCGCCGTGCTCGGTGGCCACGTTGTGGATCAGCTCCTGGATCAGCACGGTTTTGCCAACACCGGCACCGCCAAACAGGCCGATCTTGCCGCCTTTGGCATACGGTGCCAGCAGGTCAATGACCTTGATGCCGGTTTCCAGAATTTCGGTTGCAGGTTTTTGGTCCTCAAAGCCGGGGGCCTTGCGATGGATGGGCCAGGTAGGGACGTCTGCGGCCATGGGGCCTTTGCCGTCAATGGGGCGGCCCAGGGGGTCAAACATGCGGCCCAGGGTGGCTTCGCCCACCGGGGCAGTCAGGCCGTGGCCCAGTGCGTTCACGGTCATCCCCTTGCCAAGACCCTCGCTGGCAGAAAGCATAATGCAGCGAACGGTGGTTTCGTTCACATGCTGCGTTACTTCCATCGTGCGCTCGGTGCCCTCAGCGGTCACTGTCAGCGCTTCCTGCAGGGCAGGCAGCTTGCCCTCGGTGAACTGAACGTCCACCACGGGGCCTGCTACACGAATAATTGTTCCCTGTGTCATACGATAGCCTCTTCCTTAATTTCAGAAGTAGATAAAAGGTTGAACATGGTATCCCGATAGGGGATACAGTGCAACAAGTTTAATAGTCGCTGGTTTGCACAGCAGAAGCACCGCCAATGATCTCGGTGATCTCCTGGGTGATCGCACCCTGGCGGGTGCGGTTATACTCCAGCTGGAGCGCGTGAATCATATCGGTGGCGCTCTTGGTGGCGGAATCCATGGCGGTCATGCGGGCGCTCTGCTCGGCGCAGTAGCTCTCGGTCATGGCACCAAAGATCATGCCGTGCATGTAGATGGGGGCCGTCTGCTTGAACACCGACCACGCATCGGGGAATAGCTCAACTTCGCCGTGGGGGTCGCCCAGCGCGGGCGGCAGCGGCGCAAAGTGGGAGCGTTCCAGCGGCAGCAGCTGCAGCATGACCGGTTCGGCGGTCAAGGCGTTCTGGATCTTGGTGTAGATGAGGTAAACCTCATCCACCTCGTCCGCTTTGAACGCATCGATCATATCCGCCGTGATGTCACGCGCGCGCTGCAATGTGGGGGCCTGGCCGCTGTACAGAAAATCTTCCACCAGGCGGGGGTCCTTGTGCAGCAGGGCGCGGTAGCCGGTCTGGCCCACCACATAAAAGCGGGCCTTGGGGTCATCGCCGCAGTGCGATTTCAGAAACTTGAGCAGGTTCTGGTTGTACGCACCGGCCATGCCTTTGTCCGCCGTCAGCACCAGATAGGCGCGGCGCGGAGATTCCGGGTTGCGGGTGTGGAAGAACGGGTGGACCGGTTCTTCCGGCAGGTGGGGCAGCACGCGGGTCATCGTCATCTGCATGCGCTCAAAGTAAGGCGAAACCGCCTGGTAATTTTTGCGTGCCTTGCGCAGCTTGGAGGAGGAGATCAGGTACATGGCATTGGTGATCTTCATGGTGTCCTGAATGCTCTCAATACGCTCCTTGAGCAGCTTAGTGGATGGCATGGGCATCGCCTCCCGCAAATGCGTTCCAGGCGTTCAGGATGGTCTGCACCTGTTCGGGGCTGAGCTTACCGGAAGCCTGGATCTCGTCCATCACGCCGGACGGGTCCGCGCGGAACTGACGCACAAATGCGGAGGTTTTCTGGCGCAGCTCGGCGGTTTTGATCTCGTCGAGCACGCCGTGGGCGGCGAGGGTCAGCAAAACGACCTGCTCGGCGTCGGATTTGGGCTGGTACAGCGGCTGTTTCAGCAGCTCCATCAAAGCCTTGCCGTGTTCCAGCTGGCGGCGGGTCTCAGCGTCCAGGTCAGAGCTGAACTGCGAGAAGGATTCCATATCCTTGTACTGGGCCAGCTCGATACGCAGGTTGGCGTTGGCCTTTTTCATGGCCTTGGTCTGGGCAGCGCCGCCGACACGGGAAACCGACAAGCCAACGTTGACAGCCGGGCGGTTGCCTGCGTTGAACAGTGCGGTCTCCAGGAAGATCTGGCCATCGGTGATGGAAATAACGTTGGTGGGAATGTAGGCGGAAACATCGCCTGCCTGGGTTTCAACAATGGGCAGTGCGGTGATGGAACCGCCGCCCAGGTCGTCCCGCATACGGCAGGAACGTTCCAGCAGACGGGAATGCAGGTAGAAAACGTCGCCGGGGTAAGCCTCACGGCCGGGGGAGCGGCGCAGCAGCAGGGAAATGGCACGGTATGCCACGGCGTGCTTGGAAAGGTCGTCATAGACGATCAGCACGCTCTTGCCCTGGGCCATAAAATATTCGGCCAGTGCGGTGCCGGCATACGGGGCAATGTACTGCAGGGGGGCGCTGTCGCTGGCGGTGGCGGCCACAATGGTGGTGTAGCCCATAGCGCCATGCTTTTTCAGGTCCTCGGCCACGCGGGCAATGGAGGAAGCCTTCTGCCCGATGGCAACATAGATGCAGAGCACGCCGGTATCTTTCTGGTTCAGGATGGTATCGGTGGCGATGGAGGTCTTGCCGGTCTGGCGGTCGCCGATGATCAGTTCACGCTGGCCGCGGCCGATGGGGAACATCGAGTCGATGGACAGAATGCCGGTGTGCAGCGGGGTGTCCACGCTCTGGCGCTCCAGAATGCCGGGGGCCTGCTTCTCGATGGGGTTGTAACCAACGGCTTCGATGGCACCCTTGCCATCGATGGGCTCGCCCAGCGGGTTGATGACGCGGCCCAGGAAAGCTTCGCCGACGGGGATACCGGCGCGCTTGCCGGTACGGGTCACCAGGGTGCCCACGCCGACGGATTCGGCACCATCAAACAGCATAATGCCCAGGTGGGAAGGCTCAACGCTTTCCACCATGCCCTTGGCACCGTTTTCAAAGGTGACGATCTCGCCGTACACGGCGCGGTCCATGCCTTCAACGGTAACAATGCCGTCGGCAGCGGACACAACGGTGCCTCCCTCGGCGGTGTTGGCGGCGGGCTTGTAGTCCTCCACGCGGGTCTTCAGGGTGGCCAGGTCGGGTTTGTCGCCGGTCATCTGGTCCAGGGCATGGCGGCCGGAGTTATCAAACACACGGTCGCCCACCTGCAATACGTAGCCGGAAAGCAGGCTTTCATCCACGCTGACATCCAGCAGGACTTCGGTTGCATCGTACAGGGATTTCAGCTCGGCCTTGATCTTGTCCAGGTCCTGCTCCCGCGGCTGGCGGGCGCAGTGCAGGTCGGCCTTTACAATGCGGTTGGCGGAGAAAAACTCGCGGCTGAATTCACTTGCCATTGCTGTCCCCCGCTTTCTGCAGCAGGTCATCCAGCAGGCGTGCATCGTCCTGCTGCGTCAGGTTGCGCGCCAGCAGCTTTTCACACATATCGCGGGCCAGGGCGGAAGTTTCAGCATCGGCATCGCGCAGGCGGCGGGCATGCTCTGCTTCGGCAGCGGCTTTGCCTTCGGCCACAATCGCATCTGCCTGGCGCTGGGCGTCCTGCAAAAGCTGTTCTTTTTCTTTTTCAGCCTGCTTTTCGTAAGCTTCGCGGCGCTGGGCAGCTTCGGTATCCACATTCTGCAGTTTATCCTGCGCCTGTGCCAAAACAGCCTGTGCGTCGTTCTTTTTGCCTTCTGCATCGGCGATCGCATCATCGATCTGCTTCTGGCGCTGCTCAATCACGTTCATAACGGGACGGTACAAAAACTTGCGCAGCAGAACAAACAGAACCAGAATGTTGACGACCGTCCACAGAATATTCAAATTCAGTGTCAGCATCGTTTATGCCTCCGTTATCAGCCCAGGAACAGGATGATGAGCAGGGCAACAACGAAGCCGAAAATGGCGGTGCCTTCTGCCAGGGCGGCGCCCAGCAGCAGGTTCTTGCTGATCTTGCTTTCAGCTTCCGGCTGGCGGCTGATGGCCTCCGCTGCCTTACCGGTTGCAATGCCAATGCCGATGCCGGCGCCAATGCCGGTCAGTGCTGCGATGCCAGCGCCCAAAGCTACCAAACTTGCCATAATAAATTACTCCTTTTTATAATAATGTAAAAGTGGGAAAGAAAACGCGGGTCATTCCATCGTTTCTTTCATGAACAGGGAGGTCAGAAAGACAAACACATAGGTTTGGATCAGACCGTCAAACAAATCAAAATACAGGCTGAAAATTGCGGGGACAAAAACCGGAACCACCAGTTTGATGAGTTCCATGATGACAAATGCGCCCAGAACGTTGCCGAACAAACGCATGCACAGGCTGGTGGGCCGGATGGCGATTTCCAGAATGTTCATGGGGGTCATCAGGGCAATGGGTTCCGCCAGGCTGTGTACAAACCGCTTGCCGCCCTTTGCATGGATGCCGGAATATTCGATCAGCACAATGCTCATAAGAGCCAGCGCTGCGGTAACATTCAGGTCCTTTGTGGGGGGCTTGAGACCAATGATGCCGATCAGGTTGGAGCAGGCAATGTACAGTGCAACCGTGATCAGGTACGGCACATACTGTTTGCCGGCTTCGCCCAGCAGATCTTTGAAGAAGTTATCCATGGTTACCACAGCGGTTTCCAGGATGGCCTGGCGCTTGCTGATATGATTGACCTTGAGATTGCGTGTGAGCAAAATCGAAACGATCACCAAAAACGCCATGATGCCCCAACTTACCGCGATGGATTCCGGGATGTCGATGCCGCCAAAAATGGGAAGGGTAAACGCCGTATCAACGTTAAGCTCCTCTTTTAAGGCGGCGGTCAGTTCGTTCATTATTCCGCCTCCTCTGGCCAGCGGGGCAGCTTGTGCGCCGGGCTGGCTTTATGTTTTGAATTTATCTGATAAAAAGCGCACCAAGGAGAAAAACAGAAAGGGGGGAAACGGCGATATTCCGTTTCCGCACCCTCCTTGCTGCGTTCTTTATGCCGTCATAATACCACCATTCCCCACCGTTTGTAAGTCCCTTGCCGCACATTCTGACTTTTGGATATTCCGTGATTCTGACAGGCTAAAAATACTGTGCATGCTGCACAATGAAACACACTGAAAATTGAACTAATTGCTGAATTTTACGGCAGAAAATGCGGAAAAGTTCTTGATTTCAAACAAATCTTGCAGTTTCATGCGGTTTTGATGGTGAAGGAAAGGAACGGTGTTTGTGCAAAACTGCCAAGGAGCGGAAATTCAGGCGATGCGCTCCGCGCCAAGGGCGGTTTCGGATGCAAAGCGGGTAGCCGCCAGCTTTTCCAGTGTGGCAAGCCGCACGCAGATGGTGAACAGCCGGGCCGCAGGTTCGATCTCCTCGGCGCTGGCAAAGCTGGGAGCAATACGGATGTTGCTGTCCTGCGGGTCGCGGCCATAGGGCCAGGTGGAACCGGCGGGAGTGAATTTGACACCGGCCCGGCGGCAAAGCTCCACCGTGCGGGCCGCGCAGCCCGGCATGGTATCGAAGGAAAGGAAGTAGCCGCCGCGGGGCTCCGTCCAGCTGGCAATGCTGCTGCCATCCAGTTCCTCGCGGAAAATGGAGATGACCTGCTCGAACTTGGGGCGCAGCAGGCGGGCATGGCGTGCCATATGGGCTTCAATGCCGCTTTCATTGCGGAAAAAACGTGCCTGGCGCAGCTGGTTGAGCTTATCGGGGCCGATGGTGGCAAATTTCCACACTTTGCGCAGATCGATCAGGTTGGCGGAACTTGCCGCCACGCCGCTGATGCCTGCACCGGGGAAGGAAACCTTGCTGGTGGAGCAGAACTCATACACCATATCCGGGTGCCCGGCATTGGCGCAGGCCGACAGGATGTCCGGCAGGAAGGCCGGGGCATTGGGGTAAAGGTCATGCACGCAGTAGGCGTTATCCCAGAAAATGCGGAAATCCGGCGCTGCGGGCTGCAGGTGGGCAAAGCGCTCCACCACCGTGGGGCTGAACACAATGCCGGTGGGGTTCTGGTACTTGGGTACGCACCAGATGCCTTTGATGGAAGTATCCCGCTGGACCAGGTCTTCGATCATGTCCATATCGGGGCCATCGCTGTGCATGGGGATGGGGATTAGCTGGAAGCCGAAATGCTCCGTCATGGCAAAATGGCGATCATAACCCGGCACGGGGCAAAGGAACTTGCGGTCCTTGACCTGCACCCACGGCTCTGCGCCCAACAGGCCGTCCAGCATGGCGTGGCTGAGGATATCGAACATCATGGTCAGGCTGCTGTTGCCGCCCACCATGACCTGCTCCGGCCGCGCGCCGATCATACCGGCCAGCAGGGCTTTTGCTTCGGGAATGCCGTCCAACCCGCCGTAATTGCGGCAGTCGGTGCCATCCTCACTGTCCAGCACGCTGCGGGAGTTCAGCTCGCCCAGCATGCGCTGCGAAAGCGCCAGTTGCTCCGGCGCAGGCTTTCCGCGGGAAAGATCCAGTTGCAGGCCCTGCTGCTCATATTCGTGGTAGCGCTGGCACAGGCGGTGGTATTCCCGCTGCATTTCTTTTTTTGTCATATCCTGATACTGCATGGTGCCATCCTTCCTGGGCAATACTGGCAGGGCCGCTTGCTTACCTGGTGTAGCTGAAAACGAAGAAAATGACGAAGATTTCGCAAACGTGCGATGGATTCGAGGCAAAAAGCCACAGGAATCCTTTGTGGATTCCAAGGATTTTTAACGCGGAATCCGGCCGCGTTTGTAGAAATATTCTAAGGCAGCACCGCACAATTCCCGCCTTACGGCTTAAGCACCGCTCCGGCGGCTGCGGCACGG
>ERZ1034901.967-NODE-967-length-21078-cov-6.632070_pt1 | contig 21078 bp, 19 predicted proteins | sample MGYA00520628_ERZ1034901 | MGnify/ENA primary metagenome ERZ1034901 (study PRJEB33766, sample SAMN09781783) | gut metagenome | biome: gut microbiome | host: Homo sapiens | place: Madagascar | study: EMG produced TPA metagenomics assembly of the PRJNA485056 data set... | reverse complement strand
GCGATCAACCCTGCCACGGGCCCGATTTATGTCGAAGGCGCTGTTGCGGGCGGCACGCTGAAGGTTCATATTGACGACATCGAGCTCGATGAGCAGACGAGCTCTTGCACCGGAAAAGACGAAGGGGTTTGCGGCGACCGCTTCAGTGACTGGGCGACGCATTTCTGCAAGGTCGAGGACGGCAAGGTCGTGTGGGACGAGCGCCTGAGCATCCCGGTTGCCCCGATGATCGGCGTCATCGGTGTTGTCCCCGAAGGCGAGCCGGTCAACTGCGGAACGCCGGGCAAGCATGGCGGAAACATGGATAATACCGCTATTTCCGCAGGTGCCACCCTGTATTTTCCCGTTGCCGTCGACGGTGCGCTGTTCGGGTGCGGCGACATGCATGCTGTCATGGGCGATGGCGAGGTGAGCGTGTCGGGCGCGGAGGTTGCCGGCTATGCAACGGTGACGCTGACCGCGTTGCCCGAGCTTTCGGTCCCGAACCCTCTGATCGAGAACGATACGCATCTCGGCATCATCGTTTCCGCCGAATCGCTCGACAAGGCTGCCGAGATAGCGGTTCAGCAGATGGTCGACCTGCTTGCGTCGCACACCAACGAATCGGAAGCTGACCTGGTCATGCTGCTGTCGCTTGTCGCTGACGTGCGGGTGTGCCAGATGGTTGACCCGCAAAAGACCGTTCGCTTCATGGTGCCGAAATACGTCCTCGAAGCGATCGGCTTCGCACTCTAAGTGATTCGAATTTCAGCCTCCCGCCTTCGAGATAGTATTCGAAGGCGGGAGGAGTAATGCAAATACGTTACGCTAGCTAAGATTCCTTCCTTACCCTGGTTCCTGGTTGACCTGGTTGGGAATAGTCATACAAATGTGCGATTTAAATTGACATAACGTCTATTATCGAGTTTATCCCCATGTCGATGTTGCCGAGCCGGCGGCGCCTGCTGCGCTGCCGCCAAGAAGCGTTTGGAGGTCTCCCGTGCTCATTGCTTCCATCAGTGTGGGTAAAACAATGGCAACTGAGATCGCATTAAGAGCAAGCGCAATCACAGAGATGACCAAAGCGACGGCTCCAGGCTTCGCTGCCTGCATAACGGTTTGGACGAACTGATCGTCTCGGGGTTCCATCCTGATAAGCTTGTTGATTCGCGATCGCGCGATAATCGCGCAGATAAGCGCTGCCGTGCTTAGAGCGACGCCGCCGATGATGAGCGATACGAGAGCCGCAATATTCGCAAATGTGATGAGCTTCTTCGTCGATGCGAGCTTTTGCTCTTTCTCTTCGTTGTGTCCCAATTTCTACCTTGTCTTGTGGTGGCTGCTGCCCGTTATTCTCGAAATGTTGAAGTTCGATTTCTTGTCTATTTCCAGTACAGTCTACGGCGAAGCCTACAGTTGGCGAATCCTTGTGAAATCGCTAGTTCTGCACGCCGCTGCTTCCGAAGCCCGATGCGCCGCGCTCCGTTTCGTCGAGCGTTTCCCTGCATTCGAAGTGCGCGTTCTCAACTTTCATGATTACCAATTGAGCGATTCGGTCGCCGTGTTCTGCGTGAAATGTTTCATGAGGGTCGAGATTCACGAGCGTCACCTTGAGCTCACCGCGATAGTCGCTGTCGATGAGCCCCGGTGTGTTGACGATGGATATTCCGTGCTTGACGGCGAGACCGCTTCTTGGCATCACGAACCCAGCATAGCCGCGCGGTAGCGCAATCGCGATTCCGGTTGGAACGAGCTTGCGTTCGAACGGCTTGAGCTCGAACGATTCCGCCGCGCGCAGGTCAACGCCCGCATCGCCTTCATAGGCGTAACGCGGCACTTCGAGTGTCTTGTCGAGTTGTTTGATGGGTACGATCATTTGTTCGGTCATTGTTAACGCAACTCCTCAAGCGCTTCAGCGAATTCTTCGATGTTTTGGAAATCCTTGTAAACACTCGCAAATCTGACGTAAGCGACGTCGTCGAGCTTTGCCAGTCGTTTGAGCGCCATGTCGCCTAGATCTTTCGACTTGATTTCAGTGCGAGAGTTGTTGCGAAGCTCGGTTTCGATGCTGTCGATAAGCTCATCGACCTGCTCTTTCGAGATCGGGCGTTTCGCGCAGGCGATAAGCAGGCCGCGAAACAGCTTTTGACGGTCGTAGGCCTCCGACGACCCGTCCACTTTCACGACCACGAGCGGGTTGTCTCCAAGGCGTTCATAGGTGGTGAATCGGCGTTGGCATTTCAGGCATTCGCGGCGTCTTCTGATGGACGTTCCATCTTCCGAAGGACGCGAATCGACGACTTTCGATTCAAGATAGCCGCAGGAAGGACAGCGCATCTGTAGGCTCCTTTATCTCTTCTTTGATAAAGGCATCATACAATAGGTAGTGTTCCATGCGTCCCAGAACTGCTTGGCGGCACAATACCGATAGTATCGATAAGGAAAACGCACGCTGCCTAGATGAAGAGGACGATAAGGGAGATGAATGCCATGACGACTCCGCCGGCGATTGCGTGGCCGGTCGGTACGCGCTGGTGCGAGACGCCGGAAATGCTGCCTTCCCGAAGGCTTCGTACCATCTTTCGCTCTGCAAGAGGCGTGGTGAACAGCGAGGTGAGTTGCGAGTAGCCGGTCGGCTGCACAACAGTATTGGCGGATTTGCGAACACGCGGCGCGTTTTCTGCCGAGGTGGCGCTGGGAAACTCGATGATGGTTGCGGTGCGGGTTTGCCCCTGATGATCGGGCTTAAGTGCTGCGGATCCATGCACGGGGTAGCCTGTCTCAAAATTTCCCATCTTTGTGCCTCCTCGCTCTTGCGTAGAACCTTTGTTCGCGTTTATAATAAATCGAACAAAGGTTCACGTCAATATAATTTTCAAACATTTGTTCGATTGATGAAAGGACGCGTTATGACCGCCAAAGTGACGAAGCGTCAACAAGCTGTTCTGAATTGCATAGAGGATTGCATTCGGGAAAAGGGCTATGGGCCGACGGTTCGCGAGGTTTGCCATGCGTTGGGGCTCTCCTCCCCTTCGACGGTTCATGTTCACCTGAAGGCGCTTGAGGAAAAGGGGCTTATCAAGCGCGATCCCCTAAAGTCCCGCTCCATCTCGCTGACGTATCCCCTCGAGGGCTCACCCGTTCAGTCGAAGGCTGTTGCCGATGTCATCCAGCCAAGCTTCAGCAAGATAGTGAACGTGCCCCTTGTCGGCAATGTAGCCGCAGGAACGCCCATTCTCGCGGAGGAGAACATCACCGACACGATTTCCCTTCCGACCGACATCGTCGGCGACGCCCCCTCTTTTCTGCTGTCTGTTCGTGGGGAGTCGATGATCGAGGCGGGAATCAACGACGGTGATTACGTGGTCGTCAAAGAGCAGCCGGTCGCCAACAACGGCGACATCGTCGTCGCCATCATCGACGACGGCGCGACCGTCAAGCGATTCTACAAAGAGAAGGACCATATTCGGCTCCAGCCGGAAAACTCCTCGATGGAGCCGATCATCACGACGGATTGCTCTATTGCGGGCAAGGTTGTTGCGGTGTTCCGTCGGTTGTAAGGTACGGCTCGAAGGCGCTCACGTAGCTTCTCGGGACGAACATCGTGAGTGCGGTTCCGTTTTCCCCATGGCTTTCGCTCACGATGTGGCAGCGCTCATGAGCTTTCGCCACGAGGGACCCTTTGCTGTACGGAATGAGCACGTTCATGTGGGTATCGGCCGACGCGGCTACTTGGGCGATTCGTTTTATCAGTTCGTCTATCCCCTGCCCTGTCGATGCAGAGATGAGAATTGCTTGCGGGTAGCGAGATTGAAGTGCATGACGCTCGTCGGCGCTTAGCAAGTCGCATTTGTTGAGCGCCTCGATGCGCGGAATCGATTGTGCGCCAATTTGCTCGAGCGTTTCCTCGACGGCTTCGATTTGGCGTTCGCGTTCTTCGGATGCCGCGTCGATGACGTGGAGAATCAAATTCGCGCCAGTGATTTCATCGAGTGTCGACTTGAAGGCCTCTACGAGAGTGGTGGGCAGCTTTTGGATGAAGCCGACCGTGTCGGTAACGGTTATCTCGCGACCTTCGGGCAGCTCGAATTTCCTCGTTGTTGAATCGAGGGTCGCGAACAGTTTGTCGTAGCTGAGCACATCGGCGTTGCAAAGGCGATTGATCAGGCTCGATTTTCCTGCATTGGTGTAGCCCGCAAGCGAAACGCGGAACATGCCGCTTGCATAGCGCTCCTCGCGCTGCAGCGAGCGAACGTCGGCGAGATGAACAAGTTCGCGCTTGATCGAAGTGATGCGCTTGCGAACCATTCGACGATCAACTTCAAGCTGGCTTTCGCCCTCGCCGAAGCGCGATCCGACGCCGCCGCCCATTCGGTTCGAGGCGAGATGCGCCCACATACCGCGAAGTCGCGGGTAAAGATACTGGTTCTGCGCAAGTCGAACCTGCAGCCTGCCTTCTTTCGAAGTGGCATGCAGTGCGAAGATATCGAGGATAAGCGCCGTGCGGTCGATGATCTTCACGCTCTTATCGACCGTCTTCTCAAGGTTGGACTGCTGGGAGGGCGTGAGCTCGTCGTCGAATATCACGAGGTCGGCAGAGTAAGAGCGTGCGAGGTTTGCAATCTCCTCCGCTTTGCCGGTGCCCACGAATGTTCTGGGGTTGGGCGAGTCGAGCTTCTGCGTCGTCTTCATGACGGTATCGGCGCCTGCGGTGTCTGCTAAGCGCTCGAGCTCGGCAAGCGATGAGTCGAGGGACCACTTCTGGTTCGGCCGTTCGACTCCGACGAGGATCGCTCGCTCTCGATGCTCTTCGTATGCGGTGTGCGCCCCTTTGACGAGGACGGACGTGAACTCAGCCATATGCCTACAGCTCGACCGTGCCTTCGAAAGCCTCGGCAGCAGGACCCGTCATCATGACATGGTCGTCATCTGTCCAGTGAATGTGAAGCACTCCCCCGCGCAGAATCAGGTCGTTCTCGCGGCTTGCGCGATCGGTCAATGCCGCCGCAACGCACGTTGCGCATGCGCCGGTGCCGCAGGCGAGCGTTTCGCCGCAGCCGCGCTCGTAGACGCGCATCTCGATTCCCCTCTCGGTGATAGAGGCGAACTCGATGTTGGCCTTTTCGGGGAAGATGGGGTTCGACTCGTAAAAGGCACCGATTTTCTCGAGGTCGAGTGTGGCGAGGGTTTTCTCGTCGGAGGCGAAAAGCTCATCGGGCAAGGCCTCGAAATCTTCGATGAATGTGATTGCATGCGGATTGCCCATCGAAACACAGGTGAAGGCGAACGGTCCCCAGGGAGACTCGATTGCGATATCGCCTGCATAAGCAACGCCAGTAGTGGACTGGGCATTTGCCTCGACGCTGACGGGAACGGTTTGCGGGTCGAGGATCGGGTGGCCCATGTCTACCGTCGCCTGAGTCATCTTTCCCTCATCGTCGACGGTGAAGCTGATTGGTTTCGGTCCAGCCAACGTGTCGGCGACGAAAGCCCCGTCGCTTGGTTGTACATAGCCTCGGTCCACGAGGAATTTCGCGAAGCAGCGAACGCCGTTGCCGCACATCTGCGCAAGCGTGCCGTCGGAGTTGATGTAGTGCATATACGCTGCGCACTCAGGGCGCTCGGACGGACGTACGAGGATGACGCCATCGGCTCCGATGCCGAAGTGCCTGTCGCACAGCCAGGCGACCTGCGATGTGGTGAGCTCGATTTCGCTTGAAAGGTCATCGACGAAGACGAAATCGTTGCCGGCTCCATTGAGTTTGGTGAATGTCAGCTCCATGAGTTGCGTTCCTCTTTCTATTGACTTAGGCGCCTATTGTAGCAAGCGACTGTTGCGCCTGTGTTGCGATTGCGTTCGCATCACCTGAATCTGCATCGATCCACATGATTCTACTGTCCTTCCGAAACCATGTGCGTTGTCGCTTTGCGTAGCGGCGAGTTGCGGTTTTAATCTGCTCGATTGCCTCGTCAAGCGAGATTTGCCCGTCGAGCGCCGAGACGACTTCCTTGTAACCTATCGCCTGTGGTGCGGTGATGCCATCGCGAAATCCCTCGTCAAGCAAGTGTTCCACCTCTTGAACAAGGCCACGTGAAACCATAGCATCGACGCGGCGATCGATGCGTTCGGCCAGGATATCGGGCGTGACGGCGAGCCCGAGAAAGACTGCAGGAACCGCTTGATGTATGGTCCCTAACTTCTTTTTTTGGGCTGCGTACGTGGTTCCCTCTTCGAGCAGCTCGAACGCGCGAATGACGCGGCGGATGTTGTTGGGATGGATAACCTCCGCGCTTTCCGGGTCGCGTTCGCGTAGCCTTTCCCAAAGCGCCTCAGCTCCATGTTCATCGTAATAGGCGGTCCAGGCATCCCGAATGGGATTGCCGACCTGCTCGCCTTTAGGGAAATCGTAGGCGTCGATCGCGGCACGCACGTAAAGGCCGGTTCCGCCTGCGAGGATGGCCCGCTTGCCGCGCTGATCGATCTCGGTAAAACACATCCGAGCGTAGCGTTGAAACACCGCGGCGGAATAGGCTTCGCCCGGGTTCACAAGGTCGAAGCCGTAGTGGGGCACGAGCCTGTCTGCCTTAGGAAGCTTCCCAGTTCCTATGTCCATGCCTCGATAAATCTGCATGGAATCGGCACTTACCACTTCCCCATCGAGAGCAAGGGCGAGCCTTTGTGCGACATCGGTCTTGCCTGATGCGGTCGGCCCAACAACGCAGATGACGGGCTTGCCAAGATTGCAGCCTGGCGTATGGTCGTGTGACGTATCAACCATGGCGCTTACGGGCGGACCTCGCCTTCAACGACGTGGCCGGAAAGATACCAGGTCTTCGCCTCGTCGATTTTCACGTTCAAAATGGAACCGGCAAGATTCTCAGGAGGGGTCCCCTGTGGTGCGAGAGCGTGAACCGTCTGATTTTTCGGGCTTTTACCTGCGAGCATCTTCTCATCGCGCTTCGATGCGCCCTCGATGAGAACGGGGACGATGGAGCCGACGTCGGGCTGATTGAGCTCGTGCGCACGATTCTGAACCAAATCGACAAGGCGGTCGAAGCGCTCCTGAATCACCTCATGCGGGGTCGAGTCCTCGATTTCTGCCGCAGGCGTACCCGCCCGCTTCGAGTAGATGAACGTGAACACCTGATGGTAGCCAACTTCTTCTACAAGACGGAACGTGTCCTCGAAGTCTTTCGCGGTTTCGCCGGGAAAGCCCACGATGATGTCGGTCGAAAGCGCGATGTCGGGGCGCACCTCGCGCACCTTGCGCACCAAATCAAGGTAATGCTCGCGCGTGTATCTTCTGTTCATTGCGGCGAGAACCGCATTTGAACCCGACTGCACGGGCAGATGGAGTGCTGGCATGAGCGAGCGCAGCGAGCCGAACTTCTCGATTACCTCGTCGGTAAGGTCTTTGGGGTGGCTTGTTGCGAAGCGCAAGCGCTCGATGCCCGTTTGATCGACGGCATCGAGAACGTCTGCGAAGCGCGGCTTTCCGTAGAGATCGCGTCCGTAGGAGTTCACGTTCTGTCCTAGAAGCGTGATTTCCTTCACGCCGGCATCGACGTAGCGCTGGGCTTCCGCAACGATGTCCTCGAGCGTGCGCGATTTTTCACGCCCGCGCACATAGGGAACGATGCAATAGGAACAGAAATTGTTGCAGCCGATTGTGATGGGCAGCCATGCCGCCCATGAATGTTCGCGGCTCGTGGGGAGCTCGGTCGGGAACTCCTTCGAAGCGTCGAGCACTTCTACCTGCTTGCCGTGTCCTTCGATTGCGGCTTCGATCAGGCGCGGAAGCGAGCCAAGATTGTGCGTGCCGAACACGACGTCGAGATGCGGGAGTGCGTCGGTGAGTTTCGCCCCGTCGCGCTGCCCGATGCAGCCTCCGACGGCAACGATTCGCTTCGAAAGCGGCGACCCGTCGCGTAGGGGGATGTTTTTCAAAGAAGCGACCTGGCCATAGAGGCGCGTGTCAGCTGCCTCGCGAACGCAGCAGGTCATGAAGACGACGACGTCGGATTCCTCGATGGTTTCGACCATGAGCGCACCGAGCGCTTCGAGCATGCCCGCGATGCGCTCGGAATCGTGTTTGTTCATCTGGCACCCGAAAGTGTGGATGCAAAAAGTGAGCCCATTGATGGGTGAATGCATAGGTATCAGTGCTCCTATGAGTTCGCAGTGTGAGGGTCCTGATGGATCGCCTGAGGCACGGCGTTTCGCGGCTCGATGGCGAAACGGATGGCGGTTCGATATTCCCCGTCGATCACGATGTCGGCGAACGAGGGAGCGCACACGATTTCGATGCCTACCGGAGAGAGGAAACCGCGCGAGATGGCGATCGCCTTTACCGCTTGGTTGACGGCTCCTGCGCCGACCGCTTGAATCTCGACGTGGGAACCATCCTTGATCATGCCCGCAATGGCGCCCGCAACCGAAGCGGGCGAAGATTTCGATGACACTTTAAGACAGCCGATAGTCGGCTGCGTGCCTTGTGCGGTTGCCACAGGTTTTATCCTTGTCGTTTCGTGGTGTGTTTCAGTGGTGTTGTGCATGGTACAGAAATGCATTCTAGCAATTCGACTTGTGCGTGGCAACCTGCGCAAATGCTTAACGCAGCTTATCGAAGTGCAGGGTGATTTCGATTTTTTGAGAGCCGACTTTCACCTCGGGTTCGCCGAGCGGGTCGAGGTAATAGCGTTTCGCTATGTTGCGGAAAGCGTCTCCGCATGCTTTGGAAAGCTGAGCTTTGTCTTCACTCTCAAGCCGAAGGGGGCGCCCGCCAGCGGTGGTTTTTGCTGCTTTTCGAGATGCAGCGTGCGTATTGGACTGCGTTTTCGGCGGTAGGACTTGCGTTCTCACGATTTCGGAGAGCGAGGAGATGGGTTTAATCTCGTCGTTGAGAATACGCCGTGCCGAGCGCTCCGAAAGCGCAAGCCCAAGGGTCGCGGCGATTTCGGAGAAGCTTGCGGGGTCGGATGCCGTGCAAAGTCGCTTGCAGACGGGAAGCTCAAGCGGGTCCTTACAGAACGCGCGAAGCGCAGGGGAAGTGGTTGCAGCGCCGAATTCGTAGAGCGTTGCCGCGATTTCGGTTGCTGACCCCCAATATACCGTGCAGGACTTTCTTGATTCGAGGGCGAATTCAACTGCAGTGCGAACGATGTTTTTCGGTCCGCGCATCGAATAGCCGCCCGTTTCAGTCTGCTCGAACGTAGGAAACGTCGATTGATCGGCGCGTTCGGGCAGCGTTGCAAGGTCGGTTTCGACGTGAATGGCACATCCGATGCCCTTGTCGGATGTGAGGACGCGCGCATCTTTCGAGTTCACCTGAATGGAGTAAAGAGCCATGCCTCTGCCGTGAACGCCCCATTTGTCCATATGCACCGTATCGAGTTTGGAAGTGACGCGCGGTTCGAAGATGCGCTCGTGAAGCGCTAAAGGCACGCCATCGCCGTCGTCGATCATGGTGAGCTTGCGCGTGTCGCCGTCGCGCCCGACGGCGAGAAAAATCGTGCGCGCATGCGCATCTCGAGCATTGCGCAGAAGCTCGATGACGATGTCTTCGGTCGAGCGGATATCGTGAGCTGCCTGGCGGCGCTCGGCTTCCGATGTGCGAAGACGAACGAAGCCATCCCCGAGGTCGTCTTCGACTCGGAGATGGCTGTCGCTGCAAACGGAATCGACGAATTGTTCGAGGTCCGCTGAGGTCATATGTTATTTTGCGATTCCGATAGCTCGGCTCTCGCGGATGACGACGACCTTGACTTGGCCAGGATACTGCATCTCGCTTTCGATGCGATGGGCGATATCGTGGGCGAGGACGACGGTCTGAGCCTCGTCTACCACCTCGGGCTCGACCATGACACGAACCTCGCGGCCGGCCTGGATCGCGTAGGTGCGGGAAACGCCCTTGTAGGAATTGGCGATTTCCTCAAGTTTTTCGAGACGCTTCACGTAGGCGTCGAGCGTTTCCTTGCGGGCGCCTGGGCGAGCTGCGGAAACCGCATCGGCGGCCTGCACGAGCACGTCAAGCACGCTGTTGGGCTCGATATCGTTGTGATGCGCTTCGATCGCATGGACGATTTCAGGGCGTTCGCCGAAGCGGCGCGCGAGGTCGGCGCCGATGACGGCATGGCTTCCCTCGACTTCATGATCGACCGCTTTGCCGAGGTCGTGCAAAAGGCCTGCGCGTTTCGCGGGCATGGGGTCGAGCCCGAGCTCGGAGGCCATGACGCCGGTGAGATAGGCGACCTCAAGCGAATGATTGAGCACGTTTTGACCGTAAGACGTGCGGTAGCGCAAGCGCCCGAGGGTCTTTACGAGTTCAGGGTGCAAATCGTGGATGCCCGTATCGAACGCGGCCTGCTCGCCCGCCTCGCGAACGCGCTGGTTCACGTATTGCTCGGCCTTGCCGAACATCTCCTCGATGCGCGCGGGGTGGATGCGCCCGTCGGCGATGAGGTTCTCCATCGTGACGCGGCCGATCTCGCGACGAACGGGATCGAAGCACGAGATGGTGACGCACTCGGGAGTGTCGTCGATGATGAGATTCGTACCCGTGAGCTGTTCGAAGGAGCGGATGTTGCGCCCTTCGCGACCGATGATGCGGCCCTTGAGGTCGTCGGAGGGGATATGAATCGTCGAGACGGTGTTCTCAGCCGAATGATCTGCGGCAACGCGCTGGATGGCGAGGCTTAATATCATGCGGGATTTTTTGTCGGCCTCAGCCTTCGCCTGGGCCTCCGCGTCGCGAATGATGGCGGCCGACTCGTGAGCAACCTCGTCTTTAAGCGAAGTGAGCAGTTCGCTCTTCGCTTCGTCGGGCGTCATCCCGGCGATGCGCTCAAGGCGCTTCGATGCCTCCTGCTCGGATTGTGCCACATCGCGCTCGCGGCGCTCGATCTGACCCTGCATCGAGGAAATCTGATGCTCGCGCGCATCGAGCGACTCGACGCGACGATCGAGGGACTCCTCTCGCTGGGAAATGCGGTTTTCCGCGGCGCGGACTTCCTTCATGCGCTCTTTGTTCTCGGCTTCAGCCTCCTGCTTGAGCTTGAGCGCTTGGTCCTTCGCTTCGAGAACCGCTTCTTTTCGCATGGTATCGGCTTGTCGTTTTGCGTCGGCAATCATGTCTTCGGCCTCTTGCGCGGCCTTCTTCGAGGAAGCGTTGATTACGTAGCGGGTGATGACGAAGCCGAGAGCTATGCCGACGATTGCTCCGATGATGAGCCATACGATCCAAGGCATAAGCTCCCCCTTCCCTTTTCGTTTCCAATAGTCATGGCATAAAAAACCCGGCATATGCCGGGCAAAAGCGAAACGCGTACTAAGAGGGGTGCTGCATATATTGAGTTTTGATATATATGAAGTCCCTCACGGGACGCCAATCACTTAAGCCGCATTACATAATAGTGTAAATTCGCTGGTCGTGTAACCCACAGGCGGAAAAATGAGAAAATGCCCGTTCTTTTAATCGGCGAGCTGCCCCTGTTCGAGGGTGTCTACGGACTCGCTCCAGCAGCGAGAGGCGCTTGCCGCGATGTCGCTCGAGTAGCCCTTCTGTACGAGCTTTCGGTAAGCGCCTTCCCGCTTGTTCTTCGATCTCGGTGGCTTTCGGCTAAGCAGCGCCATCGCGCGCTCGAATTCGTCATCGCCGAAGCTCTCGTATGCGAGCTCCCATGCCTCCTCGTCGGGCGAAGCGATGCCAACCTGTTCGAGTGCGCGCTCGATGCCGCGGCGACCTTTGCCCTGTGCGAGTTGCGTTCTCATGTACGCTTCGGCGTAGCGTACATCGTCGACGATGTGAGATGAAATTGCTCGATCGATCGCATCCGCAACCGCCTTCTCGCTAAAGCCGTCCCGTAAAAGCCGCTCGGTGAGCTTCGCGCTTGCCTGCTCGCGGATGCTTGCGAGTTTTATGATCTTCTTGAACGCTCGCTCGGCTTCCTCCGCAAGATTTGCGTCTCCGCCTGCGGAGGAAGCTTCGATTTCCTTCATGTCGCGCTTGAGCTGCTCTATGTCGACAAGCGTCTGCATAGAGCGTTATTTCTTCTTCGGCTTGGCGACCGGGTTCACGGCTTCGGCCTCTTCGGTCGTGCGCGTGGGCACGGGAATATTGAACGCCTCGCGAACTTTCCCCTCGAGCTCCTCGCGCATGTCGGGGTTTTGCTTCAGCGTGCTCTTGGCGGCTTCGCGTCCCTGGCCTAAGCGCTCTTCGCCGTAGGTATACCATGCGCCGCTCTTTTTCGCGACGCCGCACTCGACGGCCATGTCGACGATGCAGCCCTCTCGGGAAATGCCCTCACCGTACATGAGGTCGAATTCAGCCTGTCGAAACGGAGGCGCTACCTTGTTCTTCACGACCTTCGCGCGTACGCGATTGCCGACGATCTCGCCGTCCTTTTTGATTGAGTCGATGCGCCGGATGTCGATTCGCACGCTCGAGAAGAACTTCAGCGCACGGCCGCCCGTCGTGGTTTCGGGATTGCCGAACATGACGCCGATTTTCTCGCGCAGCTGGTTGATGAAGATGCAGGTCGTGTTCGATTTGGACAGCGAGCCCGCGAGTTTGCGCAACGCCTGCGACATGAGGCGCGCTTGAAGGCCGACCGTCGTGTCGCCCATCTCGCCTTCGATTTCGGCGCGGGGTACAAGCGCCGCCACGGAGTCGACTACGACCGCGTCAATCGCGCCGGAGCGAACGAGCATGTCGCAGATTTCGAGTGCCTGCTCGCCAGTGTCGGGCTGCGAGATCAATACCTCGTCGATGTCGACGCCGAGACGGGCGGCATAGACGGGGTCGAGCGCATGCTCCGCGTCGATAAACGCAACAACACCGCCCATGGCCTGGGCCTCTGCGAGGATTTGGAGTGCAAGTGTCGTTTTGCCTGACGACTCGGGGCCGTAAATCTCGATGATGCGCCCGCGGGGAACGCCCCCGATACCGAGTGCCGCATCGAGCGGCAGCGCCCCGGTCGGAATGACTCCGATGTTGAGGTGCTCGCCCCCCTCGCCAAGCTTCATGATCGATCCGCGACCGAACTTCTGCTCAATTTGATCGGTCGTGATCTTGAGCATCTTGGCTTTTTCGTCGTTCATTCCTTCTCCTCCGGTTACGGCGATTTCGTCCATGGTTTCGCTCCTTATTATACGAACATACGTTTGTGAGTCAAGGCATGTTCTGAAAACTTGCCTTGACGTGATCGTAGCGTCGTATTCTTGCGGAGCTTATGCGAGAACCTTCCCGATTTCTTGCAACTTTCTTGCAAAGATTAGGCGGAAAAGCTACGAAAGCGCGGCTTCGATCATGCGCAAAGCCTCGCGAACGGTGGCGTGACGCACCTCTTGACGGTCGCCTTCGAAATGAAAGCAAGTCGCCTCGCATCCGCTCTTCGTCGCGCATGCGGCCCAGACCGTGCCGACCGGCTTTCCGGGTTCCTCTCCCCCGGGGCCCGCGATGCCCGTGACGGCAACGGCGATATCCGTGCCGATCCCCTGCCGCGCGCCCGCGGCCATTTGGCGGGCAACTTCTTCGCAGACGGCTCCTTCGCGCTTGAGCAGCGTTTCGTCGACCCCGAGCTCTTTGCGTTTGACATCGTTCACGTAGCTTACGATTCCCCCGCGAACGACCTGGGAGCTTCCCGGAATCGCTGTGAGCGTGCCCGCAATCAGGCCGCCCGTGAGGCTCTCTGCGCACGCGATCGTTTTGTTTGCAGAAGAGGCACGCTCGATGACGCGGCGCGCGATGTCCTCGTTCGAATCGCTTGCGGGCGCGCTCGCGCCGCCGCCGTCGCTTTTGTCCGATGAGAACCCGAGAAGGTGGCGGGCCTTCACGAAGTAATCCATCATCGAGATGATGGTGAGCGCGAGCGCTGCGAGCATCACGACCCACGACAGCACATAGAGCGGGTTGTCAATCGGGTTTGCGCTGTTCACGGGGAGAATCGAGTCCTTCACGATGAACAGCACGATCGCGATGATCTGGGTGACCGTCTTCGCCTTGCCATACCAGCTCGCGGCAATCACCACGCCTTTATCGGCCGCAACCATGCGAATGCCCGACACGATGAACTCGCGCGCGAGGATGATGAGCACGGGCCACGAGGGCAAGACCTTCAGCTCAACCAGGGCGAGCAAGGCTGCGCACACGAGGATCTTGTCCGCGAGCGGGTCCATGAACTTCCCGAAGTTCGTCACTTCCCCGCGGCTTCGCGCGAGGTAACCGTCAAGCCAGTCCGTGCACGAGATAAGAATGAAGATGAAGGCGGCGATCAGGCTTTTCGTGGTGGAGGAAACGCTGTCGATGCCGAACCAGTCGGGCCAAGGGGTGATGAGCGCGATGACGAACACCGGCACCAAGCAAATGCGAACAAGCGTGATGATGTTCGAAATCGTCCAGAGCTTGTCGGTCTCCCCCGGCTTCAGCTCGGTTGACATTACTCGGCCTCCATTTCATAGAGCAACGTGTCCGCGATGCGGACGGAAACGATGTTCCCCACTTCGCCTTCGCTTAGGTAGGTCTCTCCGTCGACGTCGGGCGCCTGACACATCGCGCGCCCGTAGAGTTGGCCGTCTTCCTCGCGCCCTTCCACGAGCACGTTCATTTCCCTGCCGATGCGCTGCGCGATGTTGGGAGCGCACGACGTGTCGGCCAGATCGCGCAGGATCTGCGCGCGCTCGGCTTTGATCTCTTCATCGACCTGATCGGGTAGATCGTAGGCGCTTGTGCCCTCTTCGCGAGAATACGCGAACACGCCGATGTAGTCGAAAAGCCCTTCGGAGACGAAGTCGCACAATTCGGCGAACTGCTCTTCGGTCTCTCCGGGAAAACCGGCGATGAGCGTGGTGCGCAGGGCGACGTCGGGCACCACGTCGCGGATATGGTTTGCGAGCGCGATGTACTTCTCGCGCGAACCCGCGCGGTTCATCGCATGCAGCAGCGTCTTGTCGACGTGCTGCAAGGGGATGTCGAGGTAGGAACAGATATTGTCGTGGGAGGCGACGGTCGAGAGCAGCTCGTCGGTGATGCCCTCGGGTTGGATATACATCACGCGAAACCAGGTGTCAGGATAGCGCTCGGCGAGCGATCCCATGAGCGCCGCGAGCGAGGAGGGCTCATCGAAGTCCTGGCCCCAGCGCCCGGTATCTTGCGCGATGAGGACGATTTCCCTTGTCCCTGACGCCACGTGCCCGGCGACTTCGCGGTCGATGTCCTCGAAAGGAAACGAGTGATAGTGCCCGCGGATGTAGGGAATCGCGCAATACGAGCAGAATCGGTCGCATCCGTCAGAGATCTTCACGTATGCGGAAACGCCTGCGGGCTCGTCCGCCACATCGGCTGATGCGGCGCCGTTCGCGACAGGGCCCCCGAACAGGGTATCGAGAATCGCGCCGAGGTCGTCCTCCTTGTTGCAGGGAACGAAAGCGCTCGCCTCGGTGAGCTCGGTTTCGAGGTCGTCGCCGTAGCGAGCGGGCATGCAGCCCGCGACGATGAGTTTGGCGTCGCCCGAGGCCACGTTATCCATTCCCGCAGCCTCGAAGATGGCCTCGAGGCTTTCCTCGGTGGCGCTTTGGATAAACGAGCAGGTGTTTACGACCACGGCGTCCGCCTGCTCGGGATCCTGCTCGATGCGATACCCTGCGGCCTTTGCCTTCGCGCGCATCTTCTCGGAGTCGACTTCGTTTTTGGCGCAGCCGAGCGTGATGAACGCAACGGAGCGCTCAGCGTTTTGCGTAGCTTCTTTTGCCATGAACGCGCGATCCTAGCGATAGTTCGTGTACTGTAGCGGCTGGCCGTAATCCTGGCCCTTGAGGAATGCGATGACCTCCTGCAAGGTGTCGCGGGAAGCGGAGGAAACGCGAAGCTTGTCGCCTTCGATGGTCGCCTTGCACTTGAGCTTGAGCCCGCGGATGTCCTTGCTGATCCTGCCGGCGGTTTCCTTGTCGATGCCATCGACGATCGTGGCAGCGACTCGCACGCTCTGCCCCGTTGCCGCCTGAGGCTCGCCCCACTTCACGGCGGTAAGCTCGATGCCGCGCTTCACGAGCTTGCTTGCAAGCACGTCTTTCACCTGACGAGCGACGAAATCGGCGGGCGCGTGGATGCCGATCGTCTTGTTCTGCTTGTCGAGCGTGAGCTCAGCGTGCGAGTCCTTCAGGTCGTAGCGCTGGGAAATCTCGCGTTTTGCCTGCTGAAAAGCGTTGTCGACTTCCTGCATGTCGACAACGGAGACGATGTCGAAGCTCGATTCTTTTGCCATCGGTGGCCTCCTTGCTAGCTAGTTGGATGAACGGGTGGACGAAGTTTTCGTGGAGCTGGCGTTCGTCGAAGAGGACGAGGTGCCGCTCGAGGTTGAGCCGGATGCGCTCGACTTCGAGGAAGCGGCATTCGCCTGGTCGCTCGAGGTGGAAGAGGAGCTGTCGGTAGACACGCCGTGCTCTTTTTGCCATTGCGCGAGGATTTGCGAGAAGTCGACCGTGTAGTCGTACATGCCGCTGCTATTCTCTTTGAGCTCGACTTTCTCGCCATCGACGGTTGCCTCGACGGCGCTCGAAGCGTCGGAGATGAAGCGCAGCTTGGTGGTGACGTCGAAGGATTTCTCGGCGGGTCCGGCGATCGTCTCGGCGACCGTCGCGCTGCCCGACTCGCCCTCGTAGATTTCCACATAGACGCTCTTGCCCGAAGCGATCTTGTAGGTGAAGGTCGCCTTCGTCGGTGCGACCTGCGAGCCTGACGTTTGAGAACCGTTTGCGTCGGAATTCTCGGAATCGCCCTGCGCCTGCTTGTTGGACGTGTCGGAGAGACCCGTGATGGGTACGCTGGGCGTTTCCTTGGCGGGCTGGGTCCCCTTGTTTCCGAAGATGAACACGCACACAATGATAATGACGATAGCGACAATGCCGCCGATGATGAGCAGGGGCAGCTTGGAGCGCGGTTGCGAGACGTTTGCGGGTGCCGCGCACAGATTCGTGTACTGCGTGGTGCCAGGTGTCAGGGGGCGGCGCGAAGTGTGGACGTGATCGTTCCGGCGCATTGAGGATCGCGTTTCGCGCCTGTCGTCGAGGAGCACTCGGCCTTTGGGACTTCGCGGCGCGTCGTCTGCGCGTTGCGCGCGCGAGCTGCGCGGGGCGTTGCCCTGGCTTGTGCGCTGGGAGCGCATGTTTGGCACGCGGGACGAGTCGTTTTTCATTCTGCCCGTCTCGTAGGCGTTTGCGGCCTCGAGGTACATACGCGTGACCGTCGTCTGGTTCACGCCGACGATGCGGGCGTATGTGGCGATCATGTTCTTGGTGTACCCGCGCGGGGGCATGCGCGAGAAGTCGTTGTTCTCGATAGCGCGGAGGATATCGGCGCGGACGCGCATCTGGCGGGCGACGGACTGGACGTCCATGCCGCGCCTCTCGCGTGCTTCCCTGAGCACTGCGCCGAATGTCGTGTTGCCAGCCACCTTCTACTCCTTTGCGGCGTCGTTCGCTTCAAATGCCTTCAATGTCTCGAGTTCCATCGCGTCGACGAGCACCTCGCGCGGCTTGCTGCCGTTCGGCGGGCCGACGACCCCGTGTTCCTCAAGCATATCCATTATACGACCTGCTCGCGAATACCCCACCTTCAAGCGGCGTTGGATATTCGAGGTAGACCCGAGCCCGGACGATACGACGATGTCGGCCGCCTCCCACAAAAGCGGGTCGTCCTCGCTCACGGTTCCGCCCGAGCCGTCCGGCGCCTGCGAGAGATTCGTTATGAGATTCGTCTTCAGGATTTCCGAATGGTATTCGGGCTGGCCCTGCTCCTTGAGCGCCTCGACGACCGCGTTGATCTCGTCCTCAGAAACGTAGCATCCTTGAATTCGCTGAGGCTTTGCGTACTCGGGTTTGCTGAAGAGCATGTCGCCGAGACCAATGAGGTTTTCCGCGCCCGGTGTGTCGAGCACGACGCGCGAGTCGATGCCGGAGGCCACGTTGAAGGCGATGCGGTTCGTGATGTTCGCCTTGATGAGGCCTGTGACCACGTTGGTCGAGGGACGCTGCGTCGCGACAATCAGGTGGATGCCGGCGGCGCGCGCAAGCTGGGCGATGCGGCTGATGGAGAACTCCACCTCCTTGCCGACATTCATCATGAGGTCGGCAAGCTCGTCGATGATGATGACGATGTAGGGAAGCTGCTGCGCAAGCTCTTCGGGAACCGCTTCTTCGGTTTGCTCGGCAGCATCGAGCGCCGCATGGACTTTCGCGTTGTATTGTCCGATGTTTCTTGCGCCCACCTTGGAAAACACTTTCAGGCGGCGCTCCATCTCGGCGACGCCCCAGGCCAGAGCGCTCGCGGCCTCCTTCGCCTCGGTGACGACCGGCACGTAGAGATGCGGGATGCCGTTGTAGGGTGTGAACTCGACGCGCTTCGGGTCGATCATGATGAAGCGGACCTCGGCGGGGGTCGCGCGCATCAGGATCGACATGATCATCGCGTTGATGGACACCGATTTGCCCGAGCCGGTCGTGCCGCCGATGAGCAGGTGCGGCATCTTCGCGAGGTCGGTGATGATCGAGGTGCCCTCGACGTCTTTGCCGATGGCCATGAGAAGCGGGCCGCCATCGGCGTCCTTGAGCACGTCGCCAAGGTAGACCGTCTGACGTGTTTTGTTAGGAACCTCGATGCCGACGTAATTCGTGCCTGGGATCGGTGCGAAGATGCGCACGCCGGGCGCGGCGAGCGCGAGCGCGATGTCGTCGGAGAGCGCCGTCACGCGGCTCACGCGCACGCCAGCGGGCAGGTCGACCTTGAAGAGCGTGACGGTGGGACCTGCGACCCAGCCGACGACGCTCGCCATGATGTGGAAGTCCTCGAGCGTCTCCTGGAGGCTCGCTGCCGTTTCCTTGAGCTCGATTTCAGAGGCGCGGTCCTTTTCAGGGTCGTTGGAATACGAAAGCAGGTCCATCGAAGGAAGCGCGAACCCCTCAAGCGGCGTTGGCGCGCTTGCGGGAAGTTTCTTGCGGGATGTTTTCTTGGGTGCTGCGTCGCTTGCGGGGTTCGGCCCGGCTGCGGGCTTCTCCTGCTTTCCGAGCTTGCGCGTAAGCGCCGAGGAGGTGCCCTCGAGCGGCTCGATGCGCCGCGTCGCGCTTGCGTTTTCGGGTTCTGCGTCCTCGTGCGATTGGGCAACCTGCTCGCTTTCGGCCTTGCGTGCTGCCTTGCGCTCGGCGCGTCCAAGCGCCCGCGTTTTCGCGGAGGAGAGCGAACCGGTGGCGATCGCCTCGGGTGAGGCTAAGGGGTGTGCGTCGATGACCTGGGTTTGCGCCGAACCGTCTACCTCGGAAAGCTCGTTGGCGCGAGAAGCGTGCCCCTCGGGGGCGCGGCGTATGCGAGCAAAGGGCATGCTCGAGAATACGCCCTCCCCCGCCTCCTGCTCACGGCGGTGCTCGCGAATCTTCTCGATGAGCTTCGAGATGGAGAATCCGATGACGCACAAGCCCGCCACGGCGACGCCGATGACGATCACCATGGAGATGACCTGGCCAAAGAGCGTGATACCGAGCCATGCGATGCCCGCGCCGACGTATCCTCCGCGCATGGTGAGCTCGCGCTCGCCGAAAAGAACGCTCGTGGGGTCGGCGCCTTCGGCAAGCGGCGTCGCGAGCGAGAAGATCGCAAGGAGAGCCACGAACACCATGGTGAGTCCCACAGCGACGCGGGTGGGAACGCGCTCTGCCTCGAATCGAATGAGAAACGTCACGCCGATGGCGAGGAGGAATATGGGCAGGATGTAGGCGCCGATGCCGAGCGTCAGGTGGAGCGCGGTCGAGATGAACGAGGTCACGATCGCATCCGAGCGCATGACCGCCGCGATGAAGAGCACGACCGCGGCGACGGCGAAGGCGATGCCCACGATGTCTCGCTTGGCGTACTCGTCGATGATGCGGTGGGAATCCCTCTCGGCGTCCGCCGCCTTCTGCGCACGGGGATTGCGTCCCTTTCGCGTGCCCGGCTTCTCCGATGCCGCGTTTTGCGAGCGCCGGTTGCCAGCGGTGCTTTTCGACGAGGAAGATGGCGTCCGGGCCACGGTTGCTCCTTACTGGTTCGTTCGTGCTGCGTGTATGCGAAGCGGCTTGCCCCCGCGCCGTGTGAGACGCGGGGGCAAACGGGTTAGATTTCAAGCAGGTTCGCGATCACCATGGGGCGCTGCTTGGTGCGCTCCCACAGAAGGGACAGAAGCGCGTCGCGCGCGGCCTTCTTCGCTTCCTTCAAGGTCGCGTTTTTGCCGAGTGCCTTGCGAAGCGCGCTTTTCACGGCCGATTCGGCGTCGCGCGCGAGATACGCGTCGTCGCCGCCCGTGATGCCGCGCATCTCGACTTGAACCTCGCCTTGCACCTCGTGGCGCGTAAGCGAGACGGCGGCCGCGATGCAGGCGAAGCCCTGCTCGCCGAGTGCGCAGCGCTCGTCGAGCACGTCTTGCGAGGTGTCGCCGACGGAAAGCCCGTCGACGTAGACGATGCCGCTCTGCACGACCTCGCCGCGGTGCACTCCCTTCGGCGTGAGCTCAAGCGACTCGCCGTTCTCGCACAAGAAGATGTTCTTCTTCGGCACACCGGTCGCTTCCGCGAGGCGCGCATGGGCGCGAAGGTGCGTCGACTCGCCGTGAACGGGCATGAAGGCCTTCGGCTGCACGATCGAGAGGACGATTTTGAGCTCTTCGGCGCCTGCATGTCCCGAAACATGGACACGGGCACGGCTTTTGTCGTACACATCGGCCCCGATCTGGGCAATCGAGTTGATCACGCGCGTGACCGCCTACTCTTTGCCGGGAACGGGCGTCGCCGAGATGATGACGGTGTCGCCTTCTTCGATGTCGATCGTCTTGTGCTCGCCGTTGGCGATGCGCGCAAGGGCCGAGAGCGGCTCGCCTTGGCTGCCCGTGCACATGATGACGACCTTCTCGGGCGGGATGCCCTTAAGCTCGTAGGCGTCGATTAAATCCTCGTCGGGGATGTTGAGATACCCCAGCTTGCGGGCGATGTCGGTGTTCTGTACCATCGAGCGGCCGGTGACGACGACCTTGCGTCCGTTCGCGCGCGCCGCGTCGCAGATTTGCTGCATGCGGTTGATATGG
>ERZ1034901.966-NODE-966-length-21079-cov-9.137652_pt1 | contig 21079 bp, 13 predicted proteins | sample MGYA00520628_ERZ1034901 | MGnify/ENA primary metagenome ERZ1034901 (study PRJEB33766, sample SAMN09781783) | gut metagenome | biome: gut microbiome | host: Homo sapiens | place: Madagascar | study: EMG produced TPA metagenomics assembly of the PRJNA485056 data set... | reverse complement strand
CTTCATAGACCTACTACTGCCTCTACGTAACCAAGACGTTTTTGATAAATAAGAAAAACTAATAAATGAACCTTAATTTAAACCTATGAGTTATTTACGATTCGAAAAAGCTCTGATGACGAACCTGGAAGAGTCACTGCCTCGCGAGCTGTTGAGGACAAACCGTTCCGGAGCCTATTCGTGCTCAACGATAGTCGACTGTAATACGCGTAAGTATCACGGCCTTCTGGTTGTACCCGTGCCCGAGTTAGACGACGAGAACCACGTCCTTCTTTCTTCGCTCGACCCTACAGTTATCCAGCATGGAGCAGAGTTCAACCTCGGTCTCCACAAGTATCAGGGCAACAACTACAGCCCCAAAGGTCATAAGTATATCCGTGAGTTTGATTGTGACAAAGTGCCGACCACGCTTTATCGTGTCGGCGGTGTACTCCTGAAGAAAGAGGTGGTCTTCCAGCATTATGAAGACCGCATCCTTATCCGCTATACACTTGTTGACGCCCATTCCGAAACCACATTGCGTTTCCGACCTTTCCTCGCATTCCGCAGCGTGCGCCAGTTTACGCACGAGAACAGCGTGGCTTCACGCGAATATCAGGAGGTGGAGAACGGCATAAGCACATGTATGTATGCCGGTTATCCCGACCTTTACATGCAGTTCAGCAAGGAGAATAAGTTCGTGTTCCAGCCCGACTGGTATCGTGGCATCGAATATCCGAAGGAGCAGGAGCGCGGTTATGCGTCCAATGAGGACCTCTATGTTCCCGGCTATTTCGAGATGGACATCAAGAAGGGCGAGTCAATCGTCTTCTCTGCGTCAACGTCTGCATGCAAGACCGGCGGTCTGAAGGCATTGTTCACCAAGGAGGTGGAGGAGCGCTCTCCGCGCGACAACTTCTTCCATTGCCTTGTCAACGCTGCTCACCAGTTCCATAATCGTACAAGCAAGGACGAGCGTTACATCCTTGCCGGATACCCATGGTTTAAGTGTCGTGCCCGCGACACATTCATCGCCCTTCCGGGTCTTACCCTTTCCATCGGCGAAGAAGACTACTTCGAGCTTGTAATGAAGACGGCTGCACGCGGTCTGAACGAGTTTATGGAAGGCAAGCCGCTTACAGCTAAGATTTACGAGATAGAGCAGCCGGACGTTATGCTTTGGGCTGTTTGGGCCATCCAGCAGTATGCCAAGCACGTAGGCGAAGAGAAGTGCAACCGTATGTACGGCAAGCTGCTTTATGACATCGTTACATACATTTCGTCCGACAAGCATCCTAACCTGCGTCTTATGGACAACGGACTCCTCTATTCGGAGGGTAAGGAGAAGGCTGTGACATGGATGAACTCCACAGCCAACGGTCGTCCCGTCGTTCCGCGTACAGGATACATCGTTGAGTTTAATGCCCTTTGGTATAATGCTCTCAAGTTCTGTGCTGCCATTGCCGGCAAGTTCGGCGACGAGGCAAGCGCCGCAATGCTTGAGAAGCGTGCCGAACTGTGTGGCAGCTCGTTCACGGAGACCTTCGTAAACGAGTATGGCTATCTCTTCGACTATGTGGAGCCGAAGGACATGCCCGACTGGAGCGTACGTCCTAACATGATATTCGCAGTGGCTCTCGACTATTCGCCGCTCACATCTGCACAGCAGAAGAGTGTGCTCGACGTCTGCACACGCGAGCTTCTCACTCCGAAGGGACTGCGTTCGCTCTCGCCGAAGAGCGGCGGATATAATCCTATGTACACAGGTCCGCAGACACAGCGCGACTATGCTTACCATCAGGGAACAGCTTGGCCTTGGCTCGGCGGATTCTATATGGAGGCATGTCTGAAGATATACAAGCGCACACGTCTCTCATTCCTCGAGCGTCAGATGATCGGTTACGAGGACGAGATGGTGCAGCATTGTCTCGGAACCATTCCTGAACTCTTCGACGGCAACCCGCCGTTCCACGGAAGAGGAGCAATTTCTTTCGCAATGAACGTGGCAGAGGCTCTGCGTACGCTCGAACTGCTCGAAAAATTCAAGTACTAAAACATAGGAGGATTTATAATATATGAAAGTCTTAATGTTCGGATGGGAGTATCCTCCTCATGTATTTGGTGGACTCGCAACCGCTAATTTCGGAATATCACAGGGCCTCCACGCACAAGGCGACGTGGAGACAGTCCTTTGTCTGCCTCATCCTTTCGGTGATGAGGACCGCAGCGCATGCCGCATCGTGGCAATGAACAAGGTGCCTATTGCATGGCGCGACGTAGACTATGACTATGTGAAGAGCCAGGTGGCTGACGTAATGGACCCCGACTATTACTATCGTCTTCGCGACCATATCTATGCCGACTTCAACTATATGCACGTCAACGACCTTGGCTGCATGGAGTTTGCCGGCGGCTATCCCTCCAACCTGCATGAGGAAATCAACAACTACTCAATCATCGCAGGTGTAGTGGCACGCACGGAGGACTTTGACATCATCCATGCACACGACTGGCTCACTTATCCTGCCGGCATCAATGCCAAGCACGTGAGCGGCAAGCCTCTCTGCATCCACGTACATGCCACCGACTTCGACCGTTCTCGCGGAAAGGTTAACCCCACCGTTTATGCCATCGAGAAGGACGGTATGGACAATGCCGACTGCATCATGTGTGTGTCTGAGCTGACACGCCAGACCGTCATCAATCAGTATCATCAGGATCCGCGCAAGTGCTTCACAATGCACAATGCCGTATATCCGCTCCGTCAGGAACTTCAGGACATACCGCGTCCTGACCACACTGGTAAGGAGAAGGTGGTGACCTTCCTTGGTCGTATCACTATGCAGAAGGGTCCTGAATACTTCGTTGAGGCTGCCAATATGGTGCTCCAGCGCACACGCAACGTGCGTTTCTGCATGGCAGGTAGCGGTGACATGATGGACGCCATGATTTACCTTGCAGCAGAGCGTGGCATCGCAGACCGCTTCCACTTCCCGGGCTTCATGCGCGGCAAGCAGGTTTATGAGTGCCTCAAGGACTCTGATGTGTATGTTATGCCTTCTGTGTCGGAGCCTTTCGGTATCTCACCGCTTGAGGCAATGCAGTGCGGCACGCCTACCATTATCTCAAAGCAGTCGGGTTGCGCCGAGATTCTCGACAACTGTATAAAGGTTGACTATTGGGACATTCACGCCCTCGCCGACGCCATCTATTCAATTTGCCATAACGACTCACTCTTCCATTACCTTCAGAACGAAGGCAAGAACGAGGTGGACCAGATCACTTGGGAGAAAGTGGGCGCACGCATCAAGAATCTATACGAGCGTGTGTTGGCAGGCGAATTATAAATAACAAAACCCTAATACTACAATCTTAAAACAGACAACAATGAAAACGATTTGTTTATATTTCGAAATACATCAGAACATACAGTTGAAGCGTTATCGCTTCTTTGACATCGGCACAGACCACTATTATTACGACGACTATGAGGACGAGCGTATCATAGAAGACGTCACTGAGCGTTCGTATATGCCAGCCCTCAACGCCATCGGCGAGATGATCAAGGAGAACGGCAAGTACTTTAAGGTGGCTTTCTCGCTCTCAGGCGTAGGTATGGAGCAGCTCGAGATTCATGCTCCGCAGGTGATTGAGAAGCTTCAGGAGCTCAACCAGACTGGTTGCGTGGAGTTCCTTGCTGAGCCTTACTCGCACGGTCTGGCTTCGCTCGCCAATGAGGAGAGCTTCACAAAGGAAGTGAAGCGCCAGTGCCAGAAGATGAAGGAATACTTCGGACAGGAGCCTAAGGTGCTTCGCAACTCTTCGCTTATATATAGTGACGAGATTGGTTTGCAGGCTTCGCAGATGGGATTCAAGGGTATGCTTACCGAAGGTGCGCGTCACGTCCTCGGATGGAAGTCGCCCCACTATGTATACAACTGCGCCCTCGCTCCCAATCTTAAGCTTCTTCTCCGCGACGTAAACCTTAGCGACGACATTTCTCTGCGCTTCAGCAATACGGAGTGGGAGGGCTATCCTCTCTTCGCCGATTCTTATGTTGACCGTATAGCCAATTTCCCGGAAGGCGAGAAGGTGGTGAACATCTTCATGGAGCTTTCTGCTCTTGGTGTGGCACAGCCTCTGTCAAGCAACATCCTCGACTTTATCAAGGCTCTTCCGCAGTGCGCACGCAACCGTGGCATCTCGTTCTCTACACCGTCAGAGATTTGCGACACAACACCAAGCGTATCACAGCTCGACGTTCCCGACACATTGTCATGGACAGACGAGGAGCGCGACGTAAGCTCATGGCTCGGCAATCCTATGCAGCGTGAGGCTTTCAACAAGCTCTACAGCGTGGCTGACCGCGTACGCATCGCTGACGATCCTCGCATCAATCAGGACTGGGACTACCTCCAGGCTTCCAACAACTTCCGTCAGATGACCACAAAGCCGTCTCAGGTTGGCATTGACCGTGGCATCTTCTCAAGCCCGTTTGACGCCTTCACCAACTATATGAACATCCTCGGCGACTTCATTTCTCGCGTCAACTCTCTCTATCCTGAGGACGTTGACAACGAAGAGCTTTCTTCTCTCCTTACCACCATCAAGAACCAGGATGAGGAGATTGAGATGAAGAACAAGGAGATTGTTCGTCTGCAGACCAAGATTGAGAAGATTGAGGCTGCCGAACTGAAGCTTCGCGAAAAGCTGGAGAAGCAGAAGGCCGCTAAGCCCGCAGCTAAGAAGACAGCTGCCAAGAAGCCTGCCGCTAAGAAGGCTGCTCAGAAGGAGGAAGCTCCTGCTGAGGAAGAGGCAAAGGCTTAATTATGATCATATTGAAATGGCAGGAGTGCCATACTTCTAAAATACAGAATTAAGGTTCTTGTATAAATACAAATATTGGTTAATAAAGTTATGAGTGTCCTATCGCGTGATGTGATGGGACACTTTTTGTTTGTCAGATTGACGGAAAATCATTAATTTTGCAGCCGAATAAGGCAATCTTAATTCCTACATTCCGTAGCCTTGTAACTTTTAAGGATTATTATTATCGACAAAATATATTAGAAGAAAATGAAAAAGACAATTGTTAGCTTGTCTGTCGTAGCCGCGTCTGCGCTTCTGGCAAGCTGTGGCGGACTTGGCGCTGCAGGACTTGGAACTCCTGCGAACGGTACTTTAGGTGGTGCCACATCAGGAACAACGAACAGTAACAACAGCTCTTCTTCCTCCAACTCTTCACAGACAGGAGGCATTCTCGGAGGCATCTTCGGCTCTAATGGCGCTGGATCTACTCTCGGTAATGTGCTTGGCAGCGTGCTTGGCTTGGATAAGCTTACAACTAAGCAGCTCGTAGGCACATGGCACTATAAAGGTCCGGGCTGCGCTTTCACAAGCGAGAACGCTCTGGCAAAGGCTGGTGGCGAGGTGGCTGCTGCCGAGGTGAAGGAGAAGCTTGCCGCACAGTATGAGAAGCTCGGCTTCACTGCTGCCAACACTTCTATCTCTCTCAATGAGGACGGCACCTTCAACGCACATATTGACGGCAAGGCGCTCAACGGTAAGTGGACATACAACGAGGAGGACGGCAAGCTGGAGATGAAGACTCTCCTTCTCTCGCTCTCTGGTTATGCTAAGAAGAACAGCGACGGCATCGGCGTGCTCTTCGAGTCGAAGAAGATACTGACGCTCCTTCAGACTCTTGCCTCTGTAAGCGGTAATAGCACTCTCTCCACCATTGGTGACCTCAGCAAGAACTACGACGGCGTACGCGTAGGCTTTGATATGACAAAGTAAGATCATATCCATAACTTTATACACACGAAAAAAGGACAGCCTTCCATTCGAGGCTGTCCTTTTTTCGTGTTATTTGTGCGTTCGTTATTACTAATCAGAGTCAGTATCCTGGGTTTTGCTTGAGGTTCGGGTTCAGCTCACGAGCCTTTTCCGGGATAGGGAATACTGTGGTATATCCTTTCTTGTCGGCTTCCGATGGAGTATGTATGTCATACTGCTTACAGTACGTGCCGAAGCGTATCATGTCCTGACGGCGCCAACCTTCCCAAACCAGTTCCAGGAGACGTTCGTTGAGGATGTTGTCGAGAGTGGCAGAAAGCGAAGGCATGCCCACACGTGAACGTACAGCATTCATCTCCTCATCTCCTGACTCTCCGTTTCTCACCTTAGCCTCAGACTTCATGAGCAGCACGTCGGCGTATCTGTAGAGCACGATGTCGTTGTCGGGCATACGACCATCAGAGTAAGCCGTGCGGTCCACTTCATACTTCTTCATTCGTGCGCCAGCCGTCTCCAGATATGGGCTTGCTGTAAGGTTCTTCTCCACGGCGAGTGGCTTATATTCGAGTGGAGTGCCGTCGTCCAGCGTTACATACTTGCCGTCAACCTCCACCTTCCCAGTATAGAAATTCATGTCAAGACGTGCGTCCGGCGTTTCCGTACCAAACCCGTTTACAGCCATTGTGTGGAGTGTGGCGCACGTGCCGTTCTCAGAAGCTCCGCTATAGGCTCCGCCATGAGCGTAGTGGCGTGATCGGAAGAGATAATGAAATTCGTTCAGATAGAGATTCTTGTCCAAAGGAATGGTGAATATGTTCTCCGTAGAGCCTTCATTGTGTACGGCGAAGTTCTTGGAATAGTCAGCTTCAAGCGTATATCCGGCAGCCGTGATAAGGTCGCAGTAGTGGACGCAAGTCTGCCATGCGTTCTTCTTGTTGCCGTTGATGTCAAACATAATGGTCTTGCCGTCAGGACGTGAAGAGTCGGTCCAGTCATCGTCTGTATATACCTCTGCATTAAGACTGAGCTTGGCAAGCAGAAACCAAGCCACCGGTCGTGTCACCCTTCCATAGTAGTTGCCCTGCAGATTGCTGTGCTCATTAGCCAGCAGCGGAGCCACGTCCTGCAGCTCCTTCACCACATACCAGAACACATCGCTTCGGTTGCTCTGTCTGATGTCTGCCGTCTTTTGTGTTGACGATTGTAGGATGGGTATGCGTCCGAACATGTCCATGGCATAATAATAATACATGGCGCGGACGGCACGCACTTCAGCCGCATAGTCCACACGCTGCTGTTCTGTCAGCAAAGCCTTGTGTTTCTCTATCGTCTCAAGCGATTTCGTTGACAACACTATCACCTTATACAGGTATTTCCAGACGTTATACAGGTCGGTGTCCGTGGCTGTCCACGTATGGTTATACATGTTTTCCCACAGACCGCCGTCATACCAGTTGCCTCCACGTATGGGGATGATAGCCTCGTCGGTGGTCAGCGTGTTATAGTCATAGATGCCGCGGCATGTGCCTTGCAGTCCTTCGCCCTCTTCGTGAGCTCCTATATAGTTGTATAGCGAAGCTACAGCATTGACGTAAAGGCTGTTGGCAGAGTCGTAAATCTCTGTTTCCGGTATCTGGTCCTTTGGTGTCTCGTCCAGGCAACTCGTCAGAGAGAGTGACAAGGCGAGAACCGATAAAGCGAAAAATCTATGTTTCATAGTCTTCTGTCATTATACGTTTAGGATAATTCGTTTATTTTCAGAATTGCACGCTCACACCCACCGAGTAAGTTCTGTACGTAGGATAGCATCTCTTGTCGTCGATACCCATTGAGGAATTCACCACGTACGAGTTGATCATCGGCGTCAGTCCGCTATATGAAGTGATGGTGGCGAGATTGTTGACGCTGCACGATACGCGCAACGAGCGCACAATCCTGCTCTTCACCGGGATGTTATATCCGATGGTGAGATACTCAAAGTTCAGATAGTCGCCGCTTTCCAGCCAGTAGTCAGACACGTTCTGGTCCACTATGTTCTTTTCGGGTGCGCCCTTCAGCACGTTATATGTAGGGAATGATGACATATTGTTGTATGCCAAAGCCGTGCCGTTGAATATCTTGTGTCCGAAAGCACCGTTCATCTGCAGCGACATATAGAAGTCCTTGTAACGTAGCGATATGTTCGAACCGAGTGTGGCTTTAGGTGTGGCTTGTCCGCAGATGCGTCTGTCGCCGCCGTCTCCGAAGTCGATGGTGCCATTCTTGTCAAGATCTTCTATCTTGTATTTCATTGTCCCTTGCTCGTCTTTATACAGTCCCGTGCAATGCGGCAGATAGAACACGCCTAACGGCTGACCCACTATCTGATAAAGCACGTGATTGTTGTCGCCTCCGTTCTGTCCGGCACCGTCTATGGAGCCGATGGCAGTGATGTTTGGTGCCGACATATTCATGCCGTTGTAGTTGCCAGACAGCGACAACAGCTTGTTCTTCTGGAACGAAAGATTCATGCTAATGTTCAGGTCGATGTCCTTTGTCTGCACGGGTGCGATGGAGAAACCAATCTCAAGACCTTGGTTCGACATTGATCCGATGTTAGCCAGCAGCTTGTCGTAGGCGAACGGCGGCACGGGCACGTCGTAGGAATAGAGCATGTCTGAGGTCTTCGAGTAATAGTATTCGGCTGTAAGCATCAGTCGGTTGTGCCACAGTCCTATTTCTCCACCGATATTGAATGTTGACTTCGTTTCCCATTTCAGGTCAGGATTGTTGTTTCGTATAGTGCCGAGCGTCACCGTCGGAGTGTTGTTCACAGGTACGATGCCCGTCTGCTGCACATTCTCCATTGTGGTGTAGGCTGTTATGCCGCCCAGATTGCCCGAACGACCGTAGCCCGTGCGTAGCTTCAAGGTGCTGATGCCGTCAAACGAGCGCAGAAACCGCTCCTTCTTGACGTCCCATTCAGCCGATACGGACGGGAAGAATCCCCACGTGTGGTCGTCTCCCACCATTGACGAACCGTCACCGCGCATTGTCAGCGTCAGCTTATACTTATTATATAATGTATACGAAGCGTTAGCCATAACCGAAGCCAGCGACATGTCGTCGTAAGTGCTGCCCGTTCCTCCGTAAGGACGTGACGACGTAGCTCCGATGTTGTCGTAGCCGAAATCGTTGGTGGTTATGCCTTTGGCGTGTGTCCAGAAAGCCGTATGTTCCTGATAATGATATTCTGTGGATATTCCGGCAGACAATGTGTGGGCGTTCCATGTATGCGCATAGTCGAGCGATACGTTGCCGAGATATTCCTGCTTCTTGAATTCGCCACGATAAACGTTGCCCTGCGCCCAAACCCATGTGGGGCAGAACTCCGAGTTTTCGTTAGATGTATAAGAATAGCTGCCGAACGCCGACAGCTTCAGCGAAGGAGCAATGTCGTACACCAGCCGCATGTGCGTGCTGAAGTACATCTCCTTCTGGTCGCTTCTCTCTACGAGCACAGCGGAAGGAGGGTTGATGCGATAGGCAGAACCGTTCTTTGTCCAGTTGCCGTTTGCGTCGCGTCCGGCAGGATATGTAGGGTTCTGGCATGCCGCAGAATAAAAGAGCATTTGCGAATCGAAGATGTCATTGTTCCTGAATGTGGAACCGAACACGCCGAAGTCGCCTTTCAGACGATTGTCGAAGGCATGCTGTGTGACATCTATTTTGGCTACAAAATTGTTGTAGTCCTTGGTCTTGATGATGGTGTTGTGGTCGATATATCCGAACGACGCACGATAGTTTGACTGTTCTGAACCTCCGCTGAAAGCCAGGTAATGGTTCTGAACAAATCCGGTTCGGGTGATGACATCATAGAAGTTGTTGTCATGTCCACCGTTGTTGGCATACACGCCGAGCTTCTTAGCGGTGGCAAGATATTCGCCAGCCGACAGCATGTCGAGTTTCTTCGACATCCGCTCCATACCGATATTGGTCTCATACGAAATCTGAAATCCCTTGCCCGTGCCCTTCTTCGTCTTCACTTCGATGACGCCCGACGCACCGCGCGAACCGTAGAGTGCTGTCTCGGCAGCATTCTTCAGTACGGAGAAACTCTCGATGTCGGCAGGATAGATGGTTGACAGCGTGGCAATGTCGCTCGTCACGCCGTCTATGATGACGAGCGGGTCGTTGCCGCCGATGATTGAGGTGGTGCCACGCACACGCACTGACGACAGCTGCGCCATGCGGTCCATGCCGTTTGACGTTACGTTCACGCCGGCAGCGTTGCCGTTAAGTACGTCCAGTGCGTTGTTCACTATACCCTTGTTCTGTATTTTCAGATAAGTGGGTATGGTGTCGCGCTGCACGTTCAGTTCCTGCACTTGTGCCGTGACAGGCACAGTGGCAAGCAGCGACATTGCCGTCGCTGCAAGACCATACTTATGCTGTTGATGTTTTCTCATCATAGGCTCTTGTTGTTAGGTTTATAAACTATCTATTGTTAGGTCTTTGTTCTTTTATTTTACGAACATATTTCGTTTCGGCATTTTGCTGCCGTATTTCTGTCTTAGCTTGGCGAAGAGCGCCATCGTGTCCTTTGAGAATTCGTGTCCCTTCCATGTGCTGGTGTTGGTGATAAACACCCAGCATTCGCCGTCGGCATAGCGGAGTATGATGGCTGACGTTCCTACGAGCGAACCAGTGCGTATCCATGGTCCGCGGTTGGGCGTGAAGTTCCATCCCAAGGAGAACTGATGGTCCGGCATTTCCGTTGTCATCAGCTTCACGGCGCCGGGCGACAGTACGTCAGGCAAGGTGGGGTCGCCGTCTATGGCAGCCACCAGTCGGCACACCTCGGCTGCCGATGCCACCCATGCTCCGGCTCCCAATGAAGTGGTGATGTCGTTCTCGCCGTAGCAGCGAATGACCATGCGTCCCGAGTTGTTGAACTCCGGAGCCGGCTCCGAACTTGAGTGCATGTAGTATACCGATTCGTTTGGACGGCGGTCCTTCAGATAGTTGCCGGCGATGTGGAAGTCATAGCATCCCGCTGGCTCAAGAACGTATTTCTGCATAAACTTCTCATACGACATGCCAGAACGCTTCTGGATGATGAGCGAGAGCAGCGTGTAGCCGATGTTGCAGTAGCGCTGTGCCGAACCTGGTGTGTAGCCGAGATGACGGCGCAGGACAATGCGCAGCAGCGTTCGGTGGTCGGGTGGGGTGGTGAGGTGGTTCTGCTGCATGATGTAGCGCGTGGAGAAGATGGCGTCGCCGGCATAATTGGTGAATCCTGCCTTATGTCTGAGCAGCTGCTCCACGGTGATGTCATAGTATCGCTTGTCCTTGATGGAGTTGACGTAGAACGTATCCGTGAGTATGCCTTGCGGTCCGAACACCTTGTCCGACAGCTTTATCTTGCCCATGTCCCTCAGCTTCATGATGCCCACTGCTGTGATGAGCTTCGAGCATGACGCCATACGCAGGATGTGCGACGGCTCCATCGGCACGCCCTTGTCCTTGTCGACGAAACCGAAGCCGCGGGCATAGATGAGCGAGTCGTGGCGCATGATGGCAAGCTGTGCTCCGTTTATCTCCCAGCGCTTCAGATATCGGCGCATGATGGAGTCCATGGGCTGCAGTTCGGGCTGCTCGCTCATGGCATTGGTAAGCGTGTCGTTGAGATGCACGCGATGCGAAACTTCCGCCAACGAGTCCTTCACGTGCTTGCTTTCGCTTGAGCACGACGAGCAGGCGCATCGGCAGATGCTGGTTATGATGACAACGACGAAGGTGAGGCAGCCCATGCAGGACAACCTCACCTTTGTGCGATATTGTTTCTTTATTCTGTATCCAAACATTATATATTATGATAGTCCTTCTATCTGTCCGTTAACTATGTCGATATGCATAGCCGCCGGCACCTTAGGCAGTCCCGGCATGCGCATGATGTTGCCCGCAATAGCTACGATCATCTCCGCACCGGCGTTGATGACAATGTCGCGGACATTAAAGTCGAATCCCTTAGCCACGCAGTAGAGCTTCGGGTCTGTGGAGAACGAGAACTGTGTCTTGGCGATGCAGACGGGGAAGCGCTCAAAGCCCAGTTCCTTTATCATCTGCAACTTCTTCTTTGCCGCAGCTCCGAATGACACTGAAGCCGCTCCGTAGATGTTCTTCGCCACCTTTTCTATCTTCTCCTCCGTCGTGTCCTCGTCGTCGTAGGCGAACTGCAACGGCTTCGACGGATTCTTGTCTATTGTGTCCACCACGAGACGAGCCAGGTCAGCGGCTCCCTCGCCACCCGCAGCGTATGCGTCGTTCTCTGCAAAGCCCACGCCCAGCTGCTCACAGTGGTTCTTCACTATCTCTATTTCCTCTGGCACGTCACCGGCATAGCGGTTGAACGCCACGATGACGGTCTGTCCGAACGACTGCATGTTCTGGATGTGCTTGTCCAGGTTGGCAAGTCCCTTCATCAGTCCCTCGCTGTTAGGCTTCTTGATGTCCTCCACAGCCACGCCGCCGTGCATCTTCAGTCCCTGCGCCGTAGCCACAACGATGGTCAGCTTGGGCTGCAGTCCGCTCTTGCGGCACTTGATGTCGAAGAATTTCTCAGCTCCGAGGTCAGCGCCGAATCCAGCCTCCGTAATGACGTATTCGCCGAAAGTCAGGGCTGTCTTTGTGGCGATGATTGAGTTACATCCGTGTGCGATGTTGGCGAATGGTCCGCCATGAACGAAGGCTGCCGTGTTCTCCGTTGTCTGCACGAGGTTCGGTGCGAAAGCGTCCTGCAGGAGCACGGTGATGGCACCAGCCACGCCGAGGTCCTTAACGGTGAACGGCTTTCCTTCCACGGTATATCCGAGCAGAATGTTCTCGATGCGTCGTCTGAGGTCGTCCTCGTCTTTGGCAAGACACAGGATGGCCATAATCTCAGAAGCCGGAGTGATGTCGAATCCTGACTCCCTCACGATGCCGTTCTGCTTGCCGCCCATACCCGTCACGATGTCGCGCAGTCCGCGGTCGTTGACGTCGAGTACGCGGTTCCAGAGCACCTCACGCAGCGCAAATCCGTTGTCACGGTTCTGATACATATAGTTGTCGAGCAGCGCCGTTATGGTGTTGTGTGCGGAAGTGATGGCATGGAAGTCGCCTGTGAAGTGCAGGTTTATCTTGTCCATCGGCAGCACCTGAGTTCTGCCTCCTCCGCAGGCACCGCCCTTCAGTCCGAACACCGGTCCGAGCGACGGCTCACGAAGAGCGCAGATGGCGTTCTTTCCGATATGGTGCAGTCCGAGTGCCAGTCCGATGGTCACGGTGGTCTTTCCGATTCCAGCCTTTGTCGGCGTTATGGCAGTCACAAGGATGAGGTTGTTCTTCTTTACGCGTTCCTCATCAATGAGGTGTGTGGGCACCTTAGCCATGTAGTGTCCGTAGGGTTCGAGGTGTTCTGTCGGAATGCCATACTTGGCTGCCACTTTCTCTATGCGCTCGAGCTTAGTGCTGCGTGCTATTTCGATGTCTGTCATTGTTGTATTAAAAATAATATGTGTTTTCTTTTAGTTATTATTATCCTGCTGATCGTTGGGGTGGAGTAGGGTATGCGGGGCTGTTTGTAAATTCAATTGCAAAGTTACGATTTAATTGTTAAAAAAGGGACGTAAAGACAGTAAAATAGTTCAACGATTATTCGGTTGAATGCTGTTTTCTCGTTAACTTTGTATTTTAAAGTGAATAAGAATATGTAAACTGTCTAACTTTTATAATCTATGTTATACACCGAAAGACAAAAAGAACAAAACTCTATACAAGAACGAGTCTTCTTGAGGGGTATTGAAGCAATTGTTGATGTTTCAAGCTAATATGTTTATACATATACAAGTAGTAAGCAATTGGTTTTTAGATAAACAAATTCTACGACAATTGTTTTTTATCTGTCATCATAGAAGATTTTGATAATAAAAAAATCAAAAGATAATGTCTTTTACAAAAAAAAATAAAAATAACGACAAAGAGAAATATAATGCACAAAATGATAGATGTATGGAAAAGAAAGAAAGTTTATATGAGATAGGAAATGCTATACAATCGCACAGAAATATGGAAATATATGAATATATCCAGAATTGTGCAATTGCAAGAGCGTTTTGTTATTGTAGTTCTTCACTTCAACCAGAAAGAAATGGTTATAAGACATTCTGGTTGGTGAACAAATCTTGGGTACAGTTAGAAAATAGAAGAGAAATAGCCTTGCAAACTGATGGACAACCAGTTTGTAAGAATACTCGTCTGGGAGAAATCCTTATCAGAAATTTTTCTGGTAAACATAAATATACTCAGGCTAATATTAGAGGATATAGATTGGGTAAGGCTAATGAAATGGAAATAGATATTTTCAATCGTGCCCAATATAACTTAACACATAACTCGGTAAAGGAAATCACAATTAACCTTGATGGCGAAGCATATCGTTATCAAACTATTGAACAACTTCTTAACGAAAAGGAGGTTATATCTGAAAGACTTGAATCTTTGAAGAGGCAGCAAGAAGAAACCCAAAAGGCACTTGAAGCTGCAGAGGAAGAGCGTAAACGTAAAAAACAAGAGGAAGAAGAGGCTGAGAAGGCTCGTTTACTTGCGGAAAAATTAAAAAAGCAACGTGAGGAGGAGGAACGCCAAATTGAGGAACTTAAACAAAAAGAGACAGAAGCTATGGAAAGAATAGCTCAGTCTAAAGCGTTCCTTAGACATGGTGCCGAATTACGTTCTCAACATATTCTTGACAATTCTCAAGAGGATGCAAAGCGTTCAGACTTATTTAACGGTATTCCTGTTCTTATTGAAGGTGGACCAGGTACAGGAAAGACTACAACCATGATTCAGCGTCTGAATTTCTTGCTTTCGGCCGAGGCTTTACGTGATTACGAAAATGGTCTTACAGATAAGCAAATAGAAGAAATAACCAATCCGCAGACAAGAGATACTAAATGGTTGTATTTTTCTCCTACAAGGGATTTGCTAGAATACCTTCGTAATAACATGACTAACGAGGGTTTGCACGCTGGCGAAAACAATTTTACTATAATTGATGATTTTGCTCGTCATATGCTCACTGCATACAAATTGAATGTTCCCGATCAGAATGGTCCTTTCCTGAAATACAAACAGGGTGAAGGAGAGAACTGTATTATCAAAGAGGCAAATGTGGCTATAGCTTCATTTGAAAGATTCCTTGTACGTAAGATAGCCAAGGCATTAGTGGAGGTGTCAAAGTTACAGACCAATGGCTTCCCTTGGCATGCCAAGGCTGTTTCTATAAAGGCGTATTGTCAGAAGGCGGAGGAAATAAAGGATATTACAGCACTTATGAATCTTCTCAATTCAATGAAGTCCAACGAGGCTTCTACAATTAAAGAAAACGAGAAGAAAGTCAATGATTTAAAGACCTTGTTGGCTGTTCGTGTTCAAAACCTCATTTCCGCAGACGAGTCAATGGTTTCAAATATAAAGAAGCTTTTTGAGAGATGGGACGATGAAGACGAAGATGGATATGTTGACGACACAATTGACGAAGAGGATTTGAATGATGGAGAAGAATCCGATGTTACTATTTCTACTAAGGACTTTATCTTGCTCTTGAATCGTAACCTCAAATCTATTCTCCGTAACCTTAGCTTAAAAACAATTGATAGCAAACAGAAATTGTCCAAACGACAAACTGAGCTATATGATATAGTAAAAGAACATGTGGATGCCCAGGACATTACGCTACTTGGGCAGATGGAATGGTTCTCTAAAAAATTTGCCAACCCTTGTAGAGGTATAGAAAGCAATATATTCAACCAGATTCCTAAGGTATATAAAGATTTTCGTAAAGAAATTTTTAAACTTGGAGCGACATCATTCAATTTGCCATTACTCAAGAAGATAGTTGCGAAAGATAATAACAAACGCCTCCATAGGGAAGAAATTGAACTTCTTGTTGGATTTATAAACAATCTGATTTATGACATTTACAAAAAGTCTAAGTTGCGTTTTGAGGCTATGCGCAACAACAAGTATGTTAAGGCTTATATGGAAAATGTAAAGCCGGTTATAGTTGTTGACGAGGCTACTGACTATTCTCTTATTGATTACTATTTCATGGCATCGTTCCGTCATTATGAATTTAATACGATGACGTTATGTGGTGACATTATGCAGGGGTTGAATAATTCTGGAATTGAAAGCTGGGGACAGCTGAAGAAATATATTTTGCCTGATTTGAAGATTTTTGAGCTTAAAGTCTCTTATCGTCAAACACCTACATTGTTAGACTTGTCTAAACGCCTATATTTTGATGACCAAGGTGTGGAAGCTCCATACCATTCTCTTATGGAGATGTCAAATGATGAGCCACAACCTATTTGCTACATTTCTGACGATCCGTTAAAGAAAATAAGATGGATGGCAAAGCGTATATGTGAATTTTACAAGCATTGTAATGACGAGCTTCCTGCTTTAGCTATACTCGTTGGAGATGAAGTTGATGTTGATGAGATGGTAAGCGAAATGCAAGATATTGATATACTCAATGGCTTCTCAGTCTTTAACTGTACAGGTGGTAAAACCACAAATGCAATGAAGTGCATACGAATATTTAGACTCTCTGAGGTTAAGGGTATGGAGTTTGAAGCCGTCTTTTTCTATGATATTGACGAAGCATTGGCAGGACAATCACATAAAATGCTTCGTCGTTATCTTTATGTAGGTGTGTCAAGAGCAACTTCGCACCTTGCTGTTACATTTACAAAAGAAGAAGGTAACGAGGATATCATCAAGTATTTTGATACTAATAAGCGCAACTGGAAATAACAGAATCATATTTAATAGTATATATCGCTCATATCTTCGCAATAAATGCAAGATATGAGCGAATAAATCTTATTCGGACGTTGCTCAGAATTCTCTCAAGCGTTATTGTGTGATCTTGGTGATGTCGCCATAAACATCATATATGCACCTGAACATCACTCCAGTTCTACAATCCATTTTCCGTTTTTATTGCTTCCCGTACGTGACAGAATGCCGGCAGACTTTAATGTTGCTATGTGTTTTCTAACCATGCGTTCAGACATGCCAACTGCTTCTGCGATTTTTTTTGCTGACGCTCCGTTGTTTTCGCTAATACAGTGAAGCACATTCCATGTAGAATCTGAAACGTCAGGATATTTATCGTGAACTTTATCATGAATTTTATCGTGAACTTCGTTCAGTTCTTCACCTTGGTGGTTCTTTAGAGTTTCGAGAATTTCGGACAGCATAAAGTCAATGAACGCACCAGAGTCAGCAGCTTGTGTGCTTGTTGTTATTGCATCGTAGTAGGCTTGCTGATTAGAGAATACCATGTTTTCTACAGGCAGATGTTCAAATAGTGGGTGCAGTTTGCCGAGAATAAGCGATTGCCATAGTCGCCCTATACGTCCATTGCCATCGGAAAAGGGATGAATGAATTCAAACTCGTAGTGGAACACACATGAGCGTATTAGCAGGTGGTCTTTGCTTTGCTTTAGCCAAGCAAACAAATCGCCCATCAGATACGGAACCCTGTCGGCAGGAGGTGCCATGTGCACAAGTCCGTGTTCGGAAAACACTCCTACGCCACCACGTCTATATTTGCCAGGGTGGTCAATGATAGCCTCCATCATCTGTGCGTGAGCCTTAAGTAAGTCATTTTCCTTGAATGCGTCAAGATGCGGATACATCTCGTATGTCTTTATGGCATTCTTTACCTCTTGTATTTCCTTTATCGGAGCAACGATATTTTTGCCGTTGATGATATCACGCACCTCGCTCTCTGTCAACTTGTTTCCCTCTATGGCAAGCGAGCTGTGGATGGTGCGTATTCTGTTTGCCTTGCGCAGATGCAGAGCGTCCTTCTGTTCAAGTCGGATGGCATAACGCTCAATCAAACTTGAAATTTCAGCAATCTTATTGATAGCTTCTGCACTTATAGTGAACGGTGGTGTATACATAATTCAAGCGTTTTTTGAGAAACAATGCCAGCTACCTTGAGAAACAATGCCAGCTACTTTGAAAAACAAAAGCTGTTTTCAACATACAAAAGTAATGCTTTTTAGCATTATAAACGGAGTTTTTCTGAAAAAAACGATATCTTTGCAGCGTCTTATAATACTACTTGAATAATGAAAATAATGGACTATCAACCTTTATTGGAAAAAATAAGGAAGGAGATTGAGATATATGCTAAGGACGGCAAGCAGGCGGATTATATTCCGGCTCTGGCTGAAGTCAATCCTGACCAGTTTGGTATATGCCTCACAATGCTTGACGGCAGAACTTATCGCCTCGGCGAGTCGGACGTTAAGTTCTCCATACAGAGTATAGCAAAGGTGTTCTCCCTTGCCGTGGCTTTGAGCATTTTGGGTAAGGACTTGTGGACAAGAATAGGCAAGGAACCTTCCGGTTCGGCTTTTAATTCGCTCGTGCAGTTGGAGTATGAGCACGGAAAGCCGCGCAATCCGTTTATCAATGCCGGTGCCCTGGTAACCGCCGACGTCATTCTCTCGCATCTTGACAATCCTAAGGAGTTCTTCCTTGAGTTTGTACGCACCATCGCCGGCAACCGTGACATCAACTATTCTGAGGAGGTGATGCGTTCGGAGCTGAACAGCTGTTACCTCAACGCTTCCATCGCCTACCTGCTGAAGCATCATGGCAACCTGCATAATGACGTGCATGATGTGCTGGAGTTTTATTGCACGATTTGTTCGTTGGAGATGAGTTGCGAGGATCTCTCACGCGCTTTCATGGCGTTCGCAAAGAGTAGCGAGCCTTTCTCTCACGCTGGCGTAAACCTCACCATATCAAGAGTGAAGCGCATAAACGCCATAATGCAGACTTGCGGTTTCTACGACGAAGCCGGCGACTTCGCCTTCCTCGTGGGACTCCCCGGCAAGAGTGGCGTAGGCGGTGGCATCGTAGCACTCTATCCCTCACGTTACTCCATCGCAGTATGGAGCCCTCGCCTCAACTCGAAGGGCAACTCTATCATGGGAATGAAAGCCCTGGAGCTGTTTACGTCAGAGACGGAAGAGTCGATATTCTGAGTTGACAGTTGAGAGGTATGATATGCTTTGTAGTTAGGATATGAATAAAGGAGACTATGGCATTTTGCCGTAGTCTCCTTTATAATTATAGTTAGTATTTTGCCTATTCGTTAAGCAGATTGCTGCATGCGTCTTCTATGAGGTCGAGCGCATAGTCGAAGTCGGCTGTGCCGCCGTAATAGGGGTCGGGCACCACGCTTACGTTCTTATGATCCTTGAGATAGTCGGTGAGCATCTCTACCTTTGCCTTTGCTTCCTCTGTCGGAGCCTTGGACGTGACGATGCGATAGTTGTCGTTGTCCATGACGAGCAGCTTGTCAAAACGAGAGAAGTCGTCGGCGCAGATTTGGCGTGCATGGCTGTCGAGGGTGTATCCGCGGCGTGCTCCGCGCTGCCTCATTCTGCTGTCAGGAAGCTGTCCTACGTGCCAGTCTCCTATTCCTGCAGAGTCGATGAAGAACTCGTCCTCTCTTCCTGCGTCTGCCACCATCTTCTTCATCACAGCTTCAGCAGCCGGAGAGCGGCAGATATTGCCGAGACAGATGAAGAGCAGTTTCTGTTTCTTATATTCCATTCTTTCTGTCACCTACGCTTTTAAGTACCGGCTCGCATGTGAGATTCACACCAAGCTTCTTGAATATTTTCTGGTCGACGTCGCTGAGCATCACGGTGCTGTGCACCTGGCAGCCGCGGAGCTTCGGGAGCTGCTCCAGAGCCTTACGACAGTTCTCGTCGTTCTCGGAAAGAACTGACAGCGCCACCAGCACTTCGTCAGTATGCAGACGCGGGTTGTGGCCTCCGAGATAGCTGATCTTCGTGTGCTGTATAGGCTCAATCATCGACTGCGGGATGAGCTTCACGTTGTGGTCGATGCCGGCAAGATACTTTGTGACGTTGAGGATAAGCGCTGCGGAGCAACCCAACAGCTCGCTCGACTTGGCTGTGATGATGGTGCCGTCCTCCATTTCGATGGCTGACGACGTATGTCCGGTCTCCTTCTTATAGTTCTTTGCAGCAACGGTGGTGCGGCGGAAGTCGGTGTTGATCTTAGCCTGATTGAAGAGCATCTGTATTTTGCTTATCTCTTCCTCGTTGCATGCTCCACGTGCCATCTTGTTGGTGGCGTCGTAGTAACGGCGGACAATCTCGTTCTTCGATGCCTCGCAGCAAGCCTCGTCGTCGCTGATGCAGAAGCCCACCATGTTGACACCCATATCCGTGGGCGACTTATAGGGGTTAGATCCGTAGATGCCTTCGAAGAGAGCGTTGAGAACCGGATATATCTCGATGTCGCGGTTATAGTTGATGGCGATTTTGCCGTATGCCTCAAGGTGGAACGGGTCAATCATGTTTACGTCGTTGAGGTCGGCTGTAGCAGCCTCGTATGCGATGTTCACGGGGTGCTTGAGTGGCAGGTTCCATACGGGGAAGGTCTCAAACTTGGCATATCCTGCTCTTACGCCACGCTTGTTCTCGTTGTAGAGCTGGCTCAGACACACAGCCATCTTGCCGCTGCCCGGTCCGGGAGCAGTGACGATGACGAGTGGACGCTCCGTCTCCACGTAGTCATTCTTGCCGAATCCCTCGTCCGAGGCGATGAGGCTGACGTTGTGGGGATAGCCCTCAATAAGGTAATGGCAGTAAGTCTTGATGCCGTCTCGCTCAAGACGCTGGCGGAAAGCGCTGGCTGCAGGCTGTCCGTTGTAGTGTGTGATGACCACTGAACCGACCATGAATCCACGGTTCTGAAACTCGCCACGCAGACGGAGCACGTCTTCGTCGTAGGTAATGCCTAAGTCGGCGCGCTTCTTGTTCTTCTCGATGTCGGTGGCGCTGATGACGATGACAATCTCTATGCTGTCACTGATTTTCTGAAACATACGCAGCTTGCTGTCCGGCATAAAGCCCGGAAGTACGCGGCTGGCATGATGGTCGTCGAAGAGTTTGCCTCCCAGTTCGAGATACAACTTCCCGTCGAACTGTGATATACGTTCCTTAATGTGTTCAGACTGAATCTTCTGATACTTCTCGTTGTCAAATCCAATTCTCATATACTGGTCATAAAAGTTTGTGCAAAGTTACAAAAAATATACGATAAAACATTAATGAGGGTGTGTCAAAAGTCGCAAGTGGTACGCCCCGAAGGAGCAATTTGGGCTTTCAGCTCGCATTGTTTGAGTTTTGACACACCCTCACGCAAGTAA
>ERZ1034901.965-NODE-965-length-21084-cov-8.209568_pt1 | contig 21084 bp, 18 predicted proteins | sample MGYA00520628_ERZ1034901 | MGnify/ENA primary metagenome ERZ1034901 (study PRJEB33766, sample SAMN09781783) | gut metagenome | biome: gut microbiome | host: Homo sapiens | place: Madagascar | study: EMG produced TPA metagenomics assembly of the PRJNA485056 data set... | reverse complement strand
ATAATAAATATTACAGTAAGACCGCAGGTAGCCTGATCGCTACCTGCGGTCTTTATTTGTAGGATAACAAGAAAAGCCCTGTATTTTCATACAGAGCTTTTCTTATCAGATTTATTAATCCTCCCATGGGCGGATTCTGTATTTTGCACCGATCGAATCACAGATTCTCCGGCATTCTTCCTCTTCCTCTTTTGTAATCGTGGTATCTACAGTCGTCATAACTACATTTGGTACATACTTTGTAGAACTTCTTGCAAAGTCAAGCATCGCATCAAAGGATTTATCTCCAAACTTACTTCTGACCAGTTCATGATACCGATCTGCATTCGGCGTATTCAAGCTGATCGATACCGTGTCGATCAGGCCTTCCATCTCCGGTGTGATATCTCTGCCATTTACAAGATTTCCCAGCCCATTCGTATTCAAACGTATCGGCATATGATAAGTCTCCTTTACAAATGCCGCAACCTTCTTCAACACCTCAAAGGCTTCCGTCGGTTCTCCGAATCCACAGAACACAACCTCATTAAACCGGCTCATATCGAATTTTGCAAATTCAGCAATCACTTCTTCTGCTGATGGTTCCCGCTCTAACCACAGACTCTTTGATTCACCAACATGATCCATGTTCTGTCTGAGACAGAATGTACATGCACATGGGCATTTATTTGTCAGATTTACATACAGATTATTATGAACTTTATATAATATCTCCATACTATTCGCCTCCTGTTATCTGGCAAGCTTGTACAGACATTCCTCAAAACACACTCCATCGGTCAATGGAAGCTCCATCTCAACGGAACGTTTGATACATTCTTTAATAAATACACTTGCCTTCTTAACTGATTCTGTAAAATCTACATTATTTACGGCATCCGCCGCAAGAATCGCCGAAAAGACATCTCCGGTACCGGAGCGCGACTCTCCGATCTTCTTCGTCTTCACAACGGTTACTTTTCCATTTTCATAGCAGAAGTTAGCAAGGAAGCTTCCCCGCCTGATTCCTGTTATCACAACTTTTGCCTGTCTGCTCTCTGACTGTGCTGCCAGCTTCTCCGCCATAGCTTTCAGTTCATCCATATGCCAGTCATCCTTATATGGTGTATCCGTCAGAACACATGCCTCTGTGGTATTTGGAGTAAGGATATCAGCAAACCGCACCAGCTTTTTCATCTGCTGGCACAGTTCGTCTGTATAGGTCGGATATGGTTTGCCATAGTCACCCATTACCGGATCCACGATCACCTTTGTCTCCGGTCTTTTAAAATCCGTAAGGAACCGTTCCACTATACTGATCTGTTCACTGGAACCCAGGAATCCGGTACAGACACCGGAAAACTGCAGATCCAGCTTCTTCCATTCATCGATATACCTCTGCATATGATCTGTAAAATCTTCATAATAGAAGCTGTCAAACCCCGTATGATTGGAAAAAATCGACGTCGGAACCGGACAGCACTGAACCTTCATTACAGAAATGATCGGCATTGCTACTGCTATGGAACAGCGTCCAAATCCCGAGTAATCATTTATAACTGCTATCTTTTTCTGGTTATTATGCGAGCCCTGCATATCTTATGCACCTTTCTAACATAAAATCTTGGGTGTATATCAAAATAATCTTCTATCCGGTAATCTATACATAAATACCTGATTTTCTCTGTTACTGTCTTACCTTGATATGAACCTCACGGAGCTGCTGCTCTGTAACCTCACCAGGAGCGCCACACATCAGATCCTGTGCATTTCCGTTCATAGGGAACGGAATGATCTCACGAATATTTTCTTCATTACGAAGGAGCATGATCATACGATCAACACCGGGAGCCATACCGGCATGTGGTGGTGCACCGAACTGGAATGCATTGTAAAGTGCTCCAAACTTTGTCTTCAGATCTTCTTCTGTGTATCCTGCGATCTCAAATGCTTTTACCATGATCTGCATGTCGTGATTTCTGACAGCACCGGATGAAAGCTCGATACCATTACATACGATATCATACTGGTATGCGAGAACATCTAACGGATTCTTCTCATTTAAAGCGTCCAGACCACCCTGTGGCATGGAGAACGGATTATGTGTAAAGATGATCTTCTTTGTTTCCTTATCGTACTCGTACATAGGGAAATCGTTAATATAGCAGAATCTGTATGCATTCTTTTCGATCATATCAAGTCTTGCACCGATCTCATTACGAAGCTGTCCTGCAAAGGAAGCTGCCAGTTCTTCTACATCGGCAATGAAGAAGATAGTATCTCCTGCTTTCAGATTTGCAAGCTCTGCGATTTCACTCTTCATATCATCCGGAATGAACTTATCGATCGGTCCCTTGTATGTCATATCGTCCAGGACTTCCAGATATCCAAGACCTCCCATACCGATAGACTGAGCATACTTTAAGAGCTTCTCATGCTGTCCCTTTGACAGTTTCTTCGGTACATTGATCGCACGTACAGTCTTGCCATGGAATGGCTTAAATGTACATCTCTGGAAGAAATCTGTCAGATCGATGATACGAAGCGGATTACGAAGATCCGGCTTATCCGTACCGAATTCTAACATTGCCTGCTTATAGCTGATGATCGGATAAGGAGCCTGTGTTACAACAGAGCCTTCCGGTGCGAATTTCTCAAATGTTGCTGAGAGAACTTCCTCTCCTACTTTAAATACATCTTCCTGTGTTGCAAAGCTCATCTCAAAATCGAGCTGATAGAACTCACCCGGTGAACGGTCTGCTCTTGCATCCTCGTCACGGAAGCATGGTGCGATCTGGAAATATTTGTCAAATCCTGCAACCATCAGCAGCTGCTTGTACTGCTGTGGAGCCTGTGGCAGAGCATAGAACTTGCCTTTAAATTTTCTGGATGGAACAATATAGTCTCTTGCACCTTCTGGTGATGAAGCACACAGAATCGGTGTCTGGATCTCTAAGAATCCCATCTCTGTCATCTTCTGACGAAGGAAGCTGATCACCTGTGAACGGAAGATCATATTATCCTTTACTTTTTTATTTCTAAGATCCAGATATCTGTATTTGAGTCGGACATCTTCTCTTGTCTCCTTGGATGTCATGATCTCAAACGGAACCTGCTTGTATACTCTTCCAAGCACTTCTACGGAATGTGCCTCCAGTTCGATCGTTCCTGTCGGGATCTTTGGATTGTATGTCTCCTCATCTCTGTGCTCGATCACACCTGAGATGGATACACAATCCTCTTTTGTAAGTCCATCTAATAATGAAGTGTCTCTCATAACTACCTGAAGAACACCATACATATCTCTCAGGTCGATGAAGGATACACCACCATGGTCACGGATGTTCTCGATCCATCCTGCCACCTTCAGCTCTGCGCCAACGTCGCCTTCGCTGATCTCATTTAAGGTTCTGTTACGATAAATGTTTGAAATGGTCATTGTCTGCATTATCTCCTTTAACTGATTTTTATATTTCACAGGTTGCATAAAAAAAGAACTATGCCTGCCCTGCATCCAGGACGAACATAATTCATATCCGCGGTACCACCTGATTTACTGTCTCTTATCTGACAGTCCCTTTCCTTGTTTCACGCACAATTGCGGCGCACCTACTACTGTGAGATCCATTTCGCAGAACAACCATCTCGCATTTTCCGGTCATCTCTGCAAATGTCTTCTTCACGGGTTCAGCTTGCAGCTGTTAGAGTGTTATTCACGCTTATTCATTCTGCCGGATTCTCACCACCGCCGGCTCTCTGGGAGCGATAAAAAGCGCTACTTCTCTCCGTCTTCGCCTTTTCAATGTGTCAATTATATAGCAGGGAAAATGGCTTGTCAACGGACTTTTCTTAAAAATACACCCCCATTCATAAAAAAATACTTGCCACATAAAAACAATTATGCTAGTATTGCTTTAAACCGTTGAAGGAGAGTAAGTACATGATGTGACAAACATCCCAGAGAGCTGCCGCCGGTGGAAGGCAGTATGTTTTCCATGATGGAATGGACTCCCGAGGGCAAGCTGAACGATGTGGTACGATTCCTGTATATGCATTCTGTATGTAAGCCGGAGATGATACTCCGTTAAGAACGAGATATCTGTAATGTATGTATTTGCAGACAATGAGCGGGCGTATCTGATACGTCAAGCCGGGTGGCACCGCAGGAAACAGTTTCTAATGAACAATCTCCTGTCCCAGCATTTTTATACTGGGGCAGTTTTTTTATGTCTTAATATCTATCACAAATCCATGCAAAATTCTTTGCCCACAAGGATGATGATTTTGCAAAATGCATGACATTATAAAATTCCCCGGAACATATTTATATATCCCATCAAAGATAACCGGGATAACTTAAACTATTTATACAAATAAATCAAGCATTGGAGGGTTATGATTATGAAAAAAGATGCAAACATTCCTTACAAAATCTATTTAAGTGAAAACGAGATTCCAAAAGAGTGGTATAACGTACGTGCCGATATGAAGAACAAGCCGGCACCTCTGTTAAATCCGGGAACACTTCAGCCAATGACAGCCGATGATCTTCGTCCTGTATTCTGTGACGAACTGATCGCGCAGGAGCTGGATGACACCACTCCATACATCCCGATTCCACAGGAAATTCAGGACTTCTATAAAATGTACCGTCCTGCTCCACTGGTTCGTGCATACTGTCTGGAAGAAAAACTGCAGACACCAGCTAAGATCTACTACAAATTTGAAGGAAACAACACAAGCGGCAGCCACAAATTAAACTCTGCTATCGCTCAGGCTTATTATGCTAAAAAGCAGGGCTTAAAGGGTGTTACAACCGAGACCGGTGCCGGCCAGTGGGGAACCGCCCTCTCTATGGCATGCTCCTACTTTGGTCTGGACTGTCAGGTATATATGGTTAAGGTTTCCTATGAACAGAAGCCATTCCGTCGTGAAGTTATGCGTACCTACGGTGCAACCGTAACTCCATCTCCTAGCACCACAACAGAGGTTGGCCGTAAGATCCTTGCTGAGCATCCTGGAACAACCGGAAGCCTTGGCTGTGCCATCTCAGAAGCAGTTGAAGCAGAGTCCAAGCAGGAAGGCTATCGTTATGTACTCGGAAGTGTACTGAATCAGGTATTACTTCACCAGACTGTTATCGGTCTTGAAACAAAAGCAGCACTTGACAAATATAACATCACACCGGATATCATCATCGGATGTGCCGGCGGCGGTTCAAACCTCGGTGGTCTGATCTCCCCATTTGCAGGCGAGGTTCTCCGTGGCGAGAAGAACTACCAGATCATCGCTGTAGAACCGGCATCCTGCCCAAGTCTGACAAGAGGTGTCTATGCCTATGATTTCTGTGATACCGGCAAGGTATGTCCACTGGCAAAGATGTACACCCTCGGAAGCGGATTCATTCCTTCACCAAACCATGCAGGCGGACTTCGTTATCACGGTATGAGCCCTGTTGTATCCCAGCTCTATCATGATGGCATCATCGAAGCCAGAAGTGTTGAACAGACGGCAGTATTTGAAGCAGCAACCCAATTTGCAAGAGTGGAAGGTATTCTTCCTGCTCCTGAAAGCAGCCACGCGATCCGTGTTGCTATCGACGAGGCACTGAAATGTAAAGAAACCGGGGAAGAAAAGACGATCGTCTTTGGTCTGACCGGAACCGGATATTTCGATATGGTTGCTTATGGCAAATATAACGATGGTGAGATGAGCGATTATATTCCTACCGACGACGATCTGAAGGCAGGTTTTGACGGAATCCCTCATTTTCCCGGAAATGAGTTCTAAACTTCCCCTATAAAAAAGGAAGCTGGCAATACATATTATTGTCAGCTTCCTTTTTCTAGTATCAACTTATAGGATATACTTCATGCTAATATCTTTTTCTCATTTTTATTCTGTTTTCTTCATTACCGTAACAGCTTCCGGACTTCGGTGTTATAGGTATCCGGATCGTTGGCTTTGCGGATCTTTTTTAATATCTTCTGCTGGTCGGGAGCTTCAAAAAGGCATTCCATAAACGACCACAACTCTTTCATCTTAAACATGACATTTCTCGCCCCAAGCCCTGCTTCCATATAACCGGCAAACAGTTCATCGTGGAATGCCAGAAGGATTCCTGCGTTATAGCAGCACCTCTGTTCTGCAATCTCCTGTGGAAGAAACGGATTTCCTATGATTCCACGTCCGATCATGATCTTATCAACCTGTGGATATCGTTTCTGAATATTTTTATAGCCGGCTGCATCGGTAATATCACCATTATAGCAAAGGATACTTTCTGTCTGCTCTCCGTATCGTTCTACTGCCAGATCGAACATAGCAAGATCTACGCTGCCACCATAATAATCTTCTCTGGTTCTTGGATGAATGATCACTTCGGTAAATGGATATTTCATTAATACATCCAGTATATCCGGGAATTCATCTGCAAATTCCATTCCCAGTCTGGTCTTTACCGATATTTTGCAGATATCGGCTGCAAATATCTCCTCAAGGAAATGATCCAGCTTTGTGGGATCTGCCAGCATTCCTGAACCTTTTCCTTTTGAAACAACCGTACCGGAAGGACAACCCATGTTTATATTGATCTCATCATATCCCATATCAGCTAAAGCTTTTGCCGCTTTTATAAAGCCTTCTGAATGATTCGTCAGAATCTGTGGGATCACCATTATGCCCGTATTATGTTCAGGGCGAACATCCGCCAGCTCACGATGTCTGAACGGTTTCCCCTTTGCAGGAGCTATAAAAGGCGTAAAATACCGATTGATTCCTCCAAAATATTTCTGGTATGCATTTCTGTATATATATCCGGTTATCCCCTCTAAAGGTGCCAGATAGAGCATCTTAATTCTCCTTCCAATTATTAAAACATATGTCATCATGATAATCGCAGACACAGACTTCTTATACTTTTATGTCATCACAGCAGTCGCCAAACTCAGTACTCAAATATAGCCAGTGATATATGTTATCTGCATATTCTCACCGGCTATATTCTAACTTATATTTATACTGTTATTACTCTACGCTGTAGTTTGGAGCTTCCTTTGTGATATGAATATCATGTGGATGACTCTCTTTTAATGATGCTGCTGAGATCTTAACAAACTCTGCTTTCTCATGTAATTCAGGAATGTTGTGAGCTCCACAGTATCCCATACCGGAACGAAGACCACCGATCAACTGGAATACAGTATCTTCAACAGAACCCTTGTATGCAACACGTCCTTCTACACCTTCCGGAACAAGCTTCTTTGCATTCTCCTGGAAGTATCTGTCCTTGCTTCCATTCTCCATAGCTGCGATAGAACCCATACCTCTGTATACCTTGTACTTACGTCCCTGATATAATTCGAAGTCACCAGGAGCTTCATCTGTACCTGCAAATAAACTACCCATCATACATACATTTGCACCTGCTGCAATTGCCTTTGTGATATCTCCTGAGTACTTGATACCACCATCAGCGATAACAGGAATACCTGCATTCATAGCTGCATCATATGCTTCCATAATAGCTGTGATCTGTGGTACACCGATACCTGCAACAACACGGGTTGTACAGATAGAACCAGGTCCGATACCGATCTTAACTGCATCTACACCCATATCGATCATTGCCTGTGTACCGGCCTTAGTAGCTACGTTACCGGCGATAACCTGAAGATCCGGGTACTTCTCCTTTACCATCTTGAAAGTACGAAGTACGTTTGCTGAATGTCCATGTGCTGTATCAATAACGATCGCATCAACCTTTGCTGATACAAGTTCAGCAACACGATCCAGAATATTTGCTGTACATCCAACGGCTGCTGCACAGAGAAGTCTTCCCTGTGGATCCTTAGCAGAATGTGGATATTTGATTGTCTTCTCGATATCCTTAATTGTGATAAGTCCTTTTAATCTGAAATCATCGTCAACGATCGGAAGCTTTTCTTTGCGAGCCTTTGCAAGGATCTTCTTTGCTTCCGGTAATGTAATGCCTTCCTTTGCTGTGATCAGACCTTCTGAAGTCATTGACTCGCTGATCTTCTTGGAATAATCTTCTTCAAACATCAGGTCACGGTTTGTAATGATACCGACTAATTTGCCATCCTCTGTGATAGGCACACCTGAAATTCTGAACTTTGCCATAAGTGCATTTGCATCGGCAAGTGTATGCTCAGGAGATAAATAAAATGGATCAGAAATTACACCATTCTCAGAACGCTTAACCTTATCTACTTCCTCTGCCTGCTCCTCGATTGACATATTTTTGTGAATAACACCGATACCACCCTGACGAGCCATAGCGATAGCCATTCTGTGCTCTGTTACGGTATCCATACCGGCACTCATAAGAGGAATCTGAAGCTGTATTTTCTTTGTTAAGTTAGTTGTTAAATCCACGTCATTTGGAAGCACCTCAGAATATGCAGGTACTAATAATACGTCATCAAATGTAATTCCTTCGCCTATGATCTTACCCATTTTTTTCTCTCACTTTCTTTTTTTTATTTGTAAGTTGATATAACAGGAGCATTCAAACGAACGCTCCTGTTATATCCAAAATATATGATGCTATGCTATCAAATAACCTATTTAATGTCAAGATTATTTATTACCAAAAAATTTCTTTTTTATGAGGAATTATCAGTTATCTTTAATTTTCTGCTACCGGAGCCTGATAAATAAACGCTTCCGACTTTCCGATATCAATGCTGTCATCACCAACCTGAGCAACATAGACTTCCTCACCATCGTCAAACGTGATATCAGGAATAAACAGAGTATTCCGGTCTATATAGATTGTTTCCTTCTTGAATCCGTTGTTGATCCAAACAAAACTGCATTCATTGAAATTCTCACCCTTGATATAATATCCATGGAGCTGCTCCGGTGCTTTCTCCGGGTTATCGGACAATTTCTGATAATCGCCTTCTTTTATATCCGTAATATAGATTGGTTCTACACCATACTGCATATCGGTAGGCTCATATGGCCAGCCATCCGGATACATATATCGCTTACCATATAACATATCATATTCTACATTCCACATTACATCGCTGTATTCAGGATCATCTTCGCTGTAAAGTGTATGCACCTTCTGCATGGCACTCTTTTCAAGTCCGATCACATCAAACAGCTTCGTACTCAGATCATAAGCCGGAATGTCTTCATCTTTATCAATGAAATGCTTCATATTGCTCCACATGAAATATTCCGTCTGGTACAGATTCCCATTCTCTACATCATCATTTGTCAGTTCAAATCCCGGTAAATGATCACCATACATTACCAGTACTACATCTTCATCATAATTCTTCAGTTCTTCAATTAAATCCTTGATAAATTCATCCATCTCATGAAGCTGATTGCAATAATATGTCCATTCATTGTCCAGTTCTTCACTTCCCGTACCTGTTACTTTTACCGGATAGGAATAATTCTCATAATCTAATTCACTCGGATATCTTCCATGTCCCTGAACGCTGACCGTGAAGATAAAATCCCTGTCCTCTGTAGATTTCAGGGTCTTCATGATCTCTCCGGTCAGTACATTATCCTTTTCCCAGTTTTTCTGGGTATGCTCTACGTCATACATGTATTCCATAGGGGTAAATGTATCAAAGCCAAGATTCTTGTATACGATATAACGGTCATAGAATGTACCATCATGATTATGCATCGCATGAGTAGAATAACCAAGCTTTTTAAACTGTGTCGCCATCGTCTCACAGGTCGTACTTCCAAGTACCGTCTTATATGGATATTCACCGGCACCGAAGTATGCCACATCAAATCCGGAAAGCACCTCAAATTCCGAATTTGCCGTTCCCGCTCCGATTGCAGGCATCGTAAGGAAACCTGACGAACATTCTTCTTTTAATTTTGTGAAATTCGGAATCGGATTCATATTAAAAGATAATTCTTTTACATATGACGGATCCATGAAAGATTCCAACTGAACTACAATTACGTTTGGCTTTCTCTTTGCAAATTTTGCACCCGATGCTTTCACCGTATCCAGTTCATCCTTGATCTCAAGCATCTTTTCTTCACTGTAATCTGACGGCTCACTGATTCCGACATCCACTACACTGTTTGAAAAGCAATACACAAAACCATATTTATCATATGCTGTTGCAAGATTTGCAAAGTTATCCGAGATTGCCTGTGCATTTAATGCAATCTTTGTAAATAGCATAACCATACAGAAAGATGCAACGATCAGAACCGTTGTACGGATCCTGTAAATATTCCCTTGGATTGTCGGGGACTTTAAGAACAATATGATAACCGCTGCCAGTGCAACAAATAACGCTACACCGATGAATACAATCTGCCATACTGAGAAATACTTATCAATGATGGTGATCGTATTTCTCGCCATCAGCATATCGATCGCTGAAAACGGAGTGATACGAAAGCCTAAAACAATACAGTTCGTTACACCACAAAGCAGCCATGCAAATGAAATAATACCATAACCAAACACCCTCTTACGCATCAGCAGTGCCAATGTCAGAGTAAAGAAGATAATGGAACAGTTATACAGGAACACCAATGGTTCATTCACAATATATTTCATCGTATTGATAAATGAATGTCTTCCCAATATCTCCAAAATAATATCCAGCACAATTGCAATCGCAACACACTGGAATATAGCTGTACTACACAATTTCTTCAATTTGTCTTTCATCTAAAACTCCATTCTGCCGTGATTCGGCAACCACTAACCAAATACTTAATGCAATCCTGTTATCTTATTCATAAACCGGTAATTTCAGAATAAGATTAAATCGGTTTCATTATAGCATTCCTTTCTTTTTATTCAATCCGCAAATTTTACAAATAATTACCTCATTTTTTCATTTTTTGCGTAATTTTTACTTACTTTTCTTCTATCTATATCTTTGGGAATGCTTTATATGATGGGAAAATATCATATTTCGGAGGAAACTACAATAAAACAATTATTAAATCTTCTTTAGGATTATTAAGAAGAAGCCCTTTGTTCCAGCATCGGATCATCAAAAGTCAGTCGTCTATGCTACTGTTTTTCTGATAAATGGCAGTGGCTCATTGAGGTTCAAAGTATCAACCATAAAAAAAGAAGCCTTAAATCTTAAGACTTCTAAAAAATAAGAGCGCGAGACGGGGATCGAACCCGCGACCCCCTCCTTGGCAAGGAGGTGCTCCACCGCTGAGCCACTCGCGCATTTTCCATTGTTGTGATTTATTTGCCTCACAACAATGGATATGTTATCATAAGACGTTGTATCTGTCAACAACTTTTTTCAACTTTTTTAAATATTTTTTTCACGCAATGAATTACCGCATTGAGTCTAGTTGTTTTCATTCTCTGAAGGTGCCTGAACAGACTCATTTTCAACGATCTGCAACTGCCCTTTTGCTCTGCGAACATAGCCAACGATGAGCACAACTGCACCAACTAAAAAGCATGCAAATCCAAGGAGCTGTGATACACGGATACCGGAATTGCCGATCATTAAGGAATCTGTACGAAGTCCTTCAATGATACACCTTCCAAGTCCATAGCCTGCTACATAGATAAATGCGAATTCACCTGTAAACTTCTGATGCTTTCTATATATAAGAAGAAAGATCAGCAACATCAGATTCCAGAGTGACTCATACAGGAACGTAGGATGTACTGTTATACATTCCATACCATGAAGCATCTGTGTATTTGCAAGCATGGTATCTGAGATCACTCCACTGTTGATCAGACTGTTTAGTGTTCCTTCATGTCTGTAATAATCAAGCGGGATTCCCATCGCAAATACAGAATCTGTATACGCACCAAACGCCTCCCTGTTGAAGAAATTGCCCCAGCGTCCAAGAATCTGTCCGATCAGCAGACCAAACGCTGCTGTGTCGGCAAGCCGAAGCACATTTACCTTCCGCTTCTTCGCAAAGATGCATCCGGTAATAATACCAGCAATTACACCACCATAGATCGCAAGTCCACCACCTCTGATATTTAACATACCAAGGATGGTTTCTTTTACATTTCCCGCTACTATATACTGATCTAACTGGAACAATATATAATAAATTCTTGCGCCTAAAATTACCGGAATGATCAGGATCAGGATAAAGTCCAGATACATTTCCGGATCCTGCCCTGTTCGTTTCGCTTCATTTGTCACAAGGAAGTAGGCAAGGATAAATCCACACATAATGATGATACCGTAAAACCGGATCTCAAAGCTGCCAATGGATATATGATCACCTACATGCTTCAGGAAGATTCCCAAATGCGGAAAGATAATACTGTTAAAATATTCTGAAATTGTTTCCATTTTCTTGTTATCTCCTAAAGGAAGCTGTTTTATACGTTGAACTTAAAGAGGATGACATCTCCGTCCTCTACCACATATTCTTTACCTTCCTGTCTTACCAGACCTTTTTCTTTGGCAGCTACCATATTGCCACATTCCATAAGATCTTTATAGCTTACAACCTCTGCCTTGATGAATCCACGCTCAAAATCAGAATGGATCTTGCCGGCTGCTCCCGGCGCTTTTGTTCCCTTCTTAATCGTCCATGCTCTGGATTCTGTCTCACCGGCTGTCAGATAACTGATCAGTCCAAGCAGTGAATAGCTTGCCTTTATCAGTTTATCAAGACCGGATTCTTTTACTCCAAGATCTTCCAAAAACATTTTCTTTTCTTCGTCATCCAGTTCTGCCAGCTCCTGCTCGATCTGTGCACAGACAACAAATACTTCTGAATCAAATTCTTTTGCATATGCTTTTACTTTCTGAACATACTCATTTGATGCTCCATCATCTGCTACATCGTCTTCGCTTACATTTGCTGCGAAAATAACCGGTTTCCATGTAAGAAGGTTGTATTCCTCGATCCAACCCTGTTCGTCCTCATCTGTTACTTCAAGAGTCTTTGCAAGCTTGCCTTCCTCCAAATGCGCTTTGATACGCTGCTGGAAATCCAGCTCCTTTGCAAGCATCTTATCATTTCTTGCACCTCGTATCGTCTTTGCTATTCTACGATCCAGAACTTCGATATCGGAAAAGATCAGCTCCAGATTGATTGTTTCAATATCACGAATCGGATCAACCGAACCATCTACATGAATAACATTTGTATCTTCAAAGCATCTGACAACATGAACGATCGCATCTACCTCTCTGATATTTGCAAGGAACTGGTTTCCCAGGCCTTCGCCTTTGGATGCACCCTTTACAAGTCCTGCGATATCTACAAATTCAATAACTGCAGGAGTGGTCTTTGCTGAGTGATACATCTCTGTCAGCTTGTCTAACCTCTCATCCGGTACTGCAACGACACCTACATTTGGGTCGATGGTACAGAATGGATAGTTTGCTGATTCTGCACCTGCTTTTGTCAGAGAGTTAAATAATGTACTTTTTCCAACATTGGGAAGTCCAACGATACCGAGCTTCATGGTTATAATTCCTCCTTAAAACCTTGATTTATAAGGTCATACAACTCATACCATTTAGCCATATTACGTTATATCAGATGGCCGTTCAAAGTTGATGCCACAAGGTAATTTTTCTCTGTATTCTTGTTCTTTACCTGTATAATGGCGCAAAAAAGCCCCAAAATAGCACGATGATTATACTACATTGGGGCATAAAATTCAATGATTATCAGCCGGTTACCGTCAAATTGCTGTTAAATTCCAAGACACATTCTCAGGATTCCCAGTATCAGAAGATGCACCGGATAAAACAAATAGTTCACAAGCTTATTCTGCTTTCCACGCTTTCCATTATAAGTAAGCATTAGGCCAAAACCCAGAAGTGCCCATGGTTCCTTATACATCGATGCAAAATTGAATGGAATAGCAATAATCGGTCTGTCATGAAAAAGATACAGAAAATAACCGATCAACACCGCATGGGAATCATAATCCAGACTCAGATTCATGGCTATCAGACAAGTTACCGCTACAATTATAAAAGATACGAGATACCACAAGAACTTCGGCAGTGCCTGCATCTTCTTTTTCAGGGCATCAATAATCCAGATCATCGCCAACACCAACGCAAGCGTAAACATGATATTATTCCAGTTTGGTTCAATAAACACATTAGATGTACACATATCAAACGGAACCTCTGATATAATTCCAAATACCAGGAGTGTTCCCAAATATCTCCATCGATTTCTCGTTTTAAAATATCCCTCCACCAACAGGGAAATAAAGATAGGAAATGCGATCCTGCCTAATATATCAAACAGTTCACTCATAACTATTAAAGCCTTACTGTTAAAATATATGAAAAATGTTTTATTAACATGATCGATCAACATTGAAGCAAATGCTATATATTTCAGTTGTGCACCGGATAACAATTTTATCTTTTCTTTCATCTTTAATACCTTTCTTCTCCTATTTAAAAATAACTCTGTCTCTCGTCAATAGCGTAACAACCTCTGTATGCTCAGTAAATGGGAAGAGATCAAATGGTGTGATCTTCAACACCTGATAGCCATGTGTGGTCAGATACTTCAGATCTCTCGCAAGGGTATCCGGTCCACAGGAAATATAAACTACCTTACGCGGAGACAGTGTTACAACGGAAGAAAGAAATTCTTCCGTGCTTCCTGAACGAGGCGGATCCATAAACACAACATCAATCTGCTCATCTGCTTCTGCCAGTTCTACCATAAACCTGCCTGCATCATTTGCATAGAACTCGATATTTTCTATCTTGTTCATCCGGCTGTTAATCTTCGCATCACGGATTGCCTCTGCATTCAGTTCCACACCGATCACTCGTTTTGCCCGGTCGCTTGCAACGATACCGATCGTTCCGATTCCGCAGTATGCATCTATCACCGTCTCTTTCTTTTTCAGATCCGCATATTTGATCGCCTTGTTATATAATTTCTCTGTCTGGACAGAATTGATCTGGTAAAAGCTTCCCGGCGACAGACGAAACCGTTTGCCACAAAGAACATCTTCTATATAGCCTTTGCCATAGATGACCTGATTCCGATCACCTAACACCATATTCGTATCCTTTGTATTTATATTCTGAACGATCGTTGTGATCTCCGGATGAAGCTTCAAAAGTGCATTTGCAAAATTCTTTTTCGACGGAAATACCGGGGATGCCGTCACAATGATCACCATGATCTGTCCGGTCTGATGAGCGATCCGGATCAGCACATGACGGATCAGTCCATATCCGCTGTCTTCATTATAGATCATCATTTTAAATGACTGGAACAGCCCTGTGATATCCTGAATGATCGCATCCGCCCGCTGATCTTCGATCTTGCAGCCTTTTGTCTCTATGACATTATGAGTACCCTCCTGATATCGGCCGGAGATGATCGTACCATTCTTCAGCTTTCTGAATTCTGCACAAACCTTGTTCCTGTAATAATACGGATCTTCCATTCCCACAATCGGATCGACCGGTGCAAATCCTGAAAGCAGCTTTTCCATCTCATCCTGCTTCTTTGCAAGTAATCTCCGGTATTCTTCGTCTGTATATTCGTATTCCACAGCTTTAGGCTTTTTCTGATCCTGCAGTTTTTTATTGTCTGTTTTTTTATTCTGTGGATAATTCTTTCTGCTGTCTGTCTTCCTGTTTTGTGGCTGCGTTCTTTCATTATCTGATTTTCTATTTGGAAACCGGACTTTTCTGCCATCCGGTTTTCTATTTCCCGGCTGTCCCTTTATATTTTCTTTCATATTTTATTTCCTTTCAAATCTCTCATCTAAACATAGCAAAAACCAAACACATGGTCAACAACATTTCCCTGAATGTATATGACTCATGGTCTGGTTTTTTCTTTGCTCTATGCTTCGCCTGTCAGGACGACTTTTGTCATATCATGTCCGACTGCATCCAGATACGATCCGAATACATCTGCCGTACGCATCCGCAGACTGGATGTATTCACACATGGGTGGCAGCCAAGATACTCGCCTTTTAATATATCTTCATCCACAAGCAGCCGTACATGATGCTCCGTATCATTCATCAGTCCCATGACACTGACAGCCCCCGGTTCGATATCCAGATATTTCTCCATGTCCTCGGCCGATGCAAACGACAGTCTTGCGCTCCCGATCTGTGAAGTGATCTCCTTCGTTTTAAACGGCTTGTCTCCCGGCATCATCAACAGATAAAACTGTGTCTTCTGACGATTGCACAGGAAAAGATTCTTACAGATTGTCGCCTGCAACATCTTATCAATCTCCTCACATACTTCCATCGTAAATGCCGGTTCATGGTCGACTCTCTTATATTCTATTCCAAGATGGTCAAGAAAATCATATACCCGAATCTCCTTCTCCAGTCTTCCTTCCGTATTCTCCGGTCTTCCATCCAAAAGTTCCAACAGTACTTTATCCTCCTGTTCCTTATATCTATCTCTGCTGCTCTGTCTGCTGTTCATCCAGCATATGCTCAAACTCCGGAATCGGAACAGGCTTGGAAAAATAAAATCCCTGAGATACACTGCATCCATTATCATAAAGGAAATCTGCCGTTCCTCGATTCTCTACACCTTCTGCTATAATACTTAAGCCCAAATCATTTGACATGGATATCACATGAGAAATGATCGTCTTACCCTGTTTACTGTCCAAACATTCATCCAAAAACTGCCGATCCATCTTCAATACGTCAAATGGTGTATTCTTCAACATACAAAGGGAAGAATAACCGGATCCGAAATCATCCATTAACAATGTAAATCCCGCCTGTTTCAAACTATTGATATAAGACAATGATTCTGCATTCTCCGTTGTCTCCGTGATCTCTAACTGGAACAGCTCCATCGGAATCTGATATTTGTCGATCAGATTCTTGATATATCCTGCAACATCTTCTTTCTGAAGATAGGTTCTCGACACATTTACCGAGATTGGAAGTGGCTGCCTTCCGGTATCCAGCCATCTTCTGATAACTTTACATACCATCTCCCACATGAAACAGTCTAATTTGTATATAAATCCATTTGCCTCAAATACCGGAATAAATTCCATCGGCGACTTGCATTTTCCATTTGCATCAATCCAGCGCACAAGCGCCTCTGCTCCGACGATCTTCGCATGGCTTCTGTCATACCGGTACTTCGGCTGAAGATAAACCTGAAATTCCTCCCGTCTCAGAGCCTCCTCCTCAACTTCCTCGATCGCTCCCGTCTGTTTCACATGATTCATCAGCGTATCCTCATAGAATACAACCTTATTCAAAATCGTCCGCTTACCCTCTGCACGGGCAAGTCCTGCTTCATCTCCATGCTTGCGATATGCCGTTGAGCTGCCCGGAACGATATTCACTCCATATGTAATGCTTAATTTGATATCACCATATCTCCGAATCTTCTCATCAAGTTTATCAATAAATTCCATGATTTCTTCTCTGGAATTATAATAGGTCACGATCTGGAATACATCCGCTGACAATCTACAATGCAGATGTTCCTTATCACACATCACATCCAGCGTGTCATATATATACCGAAGAATAGCATCTCCTGTATCACTGCCATACTTCTCATTGATATACTTAAATCTACGGACATCAAACTGAATATATGCATACTCCCGCTCCGGATGCTCTGCCTGAAAACGTGCTATCTTCTTGAGAAAGAATGCCGGATTCTTATCATTGCTAAACGATGTCACAATCTCCCGATTCTCTAATTCCTGTTTGCGCATGATCCGTATCATGCCCACATACTCCCGAATCAGGCCTTTTTCATCTTTCTCAAGGTAACAAAGGACTGCCATCAGAACTCTCTTCCCGAATCTGGTCTCAAGATGCACCCATGTCTCCAAATCATCCATCTTGATCGGCTCTTTTGTTCCCTGCTCAATCTGTCTATACAAATTGCACATTTTATTCTTCTCTGTTTCTTCTATACATGTACAGTCGCAAAATGCTTTTAGTAAATTTTTATCATCCGGATTCAACTCATCAGGCAGAATATCATTTTCCTCAATCGTGTAAAACCGCTCTTGCAGATTCGCGTAAAAATATATGGCGTCGCGGTGATTTTTCCTTATTCTGTTAATCTCTCTCCATGATTCAAATGCCATAATAACATCTTCTCCCAACAATGAATACTTACCTAATTTTACATGTTCTGTTCCCACAGGAACTTGCTATTATATATATATTAACATGTTCTTTAGCAAAAAGAAAGTTTGCATCCAACTTAATTATTCGGAAATCAAGTGAAATTTGGGTTAATCAATTACTTAATTTCTTGTTAATTGTCAACCAGTCAAGAAACGCCTGACAGCCTTCTACAACATCTTCATAAGTCTCCCGAAAATTTCCACTGTACCACGGATCTCTGACATCTGCATCCCGTCCGGCAAACGCCAGCATCTTATAGATCTTATCCCCACGTCTGTGTCCGGTCATTCGTTCAATATTCCTCATATTCATAGAATCCATACCGATCAGATAATCGTAATGATCATAATCTGAGGCTGTAAGCTGCACGGCCCGTTTGCCTTTGCAACTTATCCCATGTCTGGCAAGTTCTTCTCTTGCCGGCGGATACACCGGATTCCCAACACCATTCCAAATCTCTTCTGTGCTGGTGGCTGCCGATGCGATCTCAAACTGATCGGCAATGCCACGTTTTGTTACTATATCTTTTAATATGAATTCTGCCATGGGGGAACGGCAGATGTTGCCATGGCAGATGAAAAGTACTTTTATCATAGTTTTGTTTCTCCTTGTTTTGCCCGGAAATGCCCTACCTCGACTATCGTCTCGGTCGCGGCAGTCGCAAAATGCCCGATTATGCAAGCATATCGGGACACTTCGCTCGTTGCTTCGCGTATTTTGCAAGGGTTTCTGGGATTCGTGTAGTTTGCTCTGAAATTACAGATTGTGGTAAATTGGAGCAGAATTAGGCAAGTTGTTACTACCTGTTAGTAGTAAAATTGGTAGTAAAAGGGAAAGGGTTATTACTAAGGATTTTTTCTCTTTCTTCTCATCACATATACGTTTGAACTATTCTTTTCAATAGGATATCCTCTATCAATCAAAGACAGCACCAGTTCTTCCAATCCTTCTGTAAGAATATTCCCACATACCATATAAGTTGAAATTGCAGTCATTATCGAATGAACATCACCTATCGAAAACTTTTCGCATTCGGTTAACAATCGCATTCTCCTCTCTGCCTCATCACAATTATTCTCTATGTTCAAGTAATAATCTGCTGCTCGTCCATGCGCATGGATTACTCCAGCATCAGATGCTCTTAAAATAAATTCTTGATATTTCTCATCATCATGGTCAATCAGGCTCCTATCCATATAAAGCTTAATTATATCACACCATGTTGCTAAATTATCCTCACTTGATAAAATCTTCTGAATATCGCTATCAATATCCTTGATATTTTGCACCTGACCAATACGTTCCTCATCTATAAGTTTTTTCATTTCATCAATCTTTGTTGAATATCTTTGATTGTACTCTAGCCTTATCTCATCAGGTATTTCAACTTCCCACTTATCAACTATATCTATAAAATGTTGTAAATTTGAAAGTGACTGAAAAGCATATATATACAACTCTTCACATTCTTCGTTTTCATCCGAATGTCCATTAACATTCCTATCTTCTTTGAGTAGTTCTATTGCCTTTCTTGTTTGAACTTTTGAGGGAAAGAGTTCTGGACACTTATGAATAATTTCTGACATAAAAGTTACGTCCATGTTATCAATTTCATAGTTGTCTATACCGTTTCTACGCATATTTTTATATGCCGGTTCATATTTACCCGGCAAATATTTTACAGACATCTTAGTTTTCTCGTAAAGCTGTTTTTTCCATCCTTCAATAGCAATCAACTTCAAATAATCTTGACAAGCATTACATCTTAATTTCTTTATATCATTAATTCGATTTCTTATATGCATATATTCCTCCACATAAAAATCATAACCACCCGTCCAACGGGTGGTTTGCTCTAGCCCTATAAGGGCTTGTTACCGGCCAGCGCCTAAAGACGCTGGCTTTCACTTTGTTCAAGCCATCTTGCCTTTGCCGCTTTTGCCACCCCTTGAAGGGGTATTTGTATTACTTGCTACCCTTAAAAGGGTCCTCATATTCTTTTACACTCAGCTTATCCAATGCGATATCGTGACTCTCTTGTTCCTGAATGTATTTTCTTATTGTTGCTTCATTTAAACCTACTGTACTCACATAATATCCTTCCGCCCAAAAATGTCTGTTCCCAAACTTATACTTTAAGTTTGCATGTTTATCGAATATCATCAATGCACTCTTACCTTTTAGATATCCCATAAATGACGACACACTTATCTTTGGTGGAATGCTCACTAACATGTGGATATGAGCCGGCATTAGATGCCCCTCTATTATCTCCACTTCTTTGTATGCACATAATTGCTTTATTATATCTCGAATGCTTTCCTTGTATTGATTATAAATTATTTTTCGTCTATACTTTGGAGTGAACACAATATGGTATTTACATACCCATTTTGTGTGTGCTAAACTATTTGCCTTATTGGCCATATAAATCACCTTTCCTTTCTTATAAGATAGCCTGAACAACTACATTATAAGGGAAAGGTGATTTTTTGTATAACACTCGTCGCGCACCTGCATAGCAGGTGATTTATGTTTCGTACGCCTCGCGAACTCAACAGGATCACGACCCATAATTAAAGGCATATAACTTTCTAGCCATATGCCCCTAACTGTAAAATTAGCAATTACACTGTTCAACAATTGCGAATTCTCTGCAAGCGTTAACCACATTGGTTGACACTCTTTCAGCTGCGGTCTCGTCCATTTTTATAGCATAAATGATACCTACCACAGACATACCAAGAGCAACAACGAACTTCCAGTCTATAGTGACAGAAATGTTTCTCATAGCATTACCTCCTTTCTGAAGCCCACGCTCCAATTATCCAGGTATGCTATGTTGCCCATTCCAATAAATTTGGAATGTTTTATATTATCACATTTTGCAAATTTGTCAATCTGTTTTTAAAATAACACACCCTTAGCATGTAGGATTACAATACATGTGTTACAACTGAATATAAAAAAAGCAGAGATGCTT